>Ga0310810_10003946_pt1 | contig 16305 bp, 9 predicted proteins | sample NCmetagenome_FD_207641 | JGI IMG/M metagenome (GOLD analysis project Ga0310810, IMG submission 207641) | Soil microbial communities from experimental microcosm in Duke University, North Carolina, United States - NC | ecosystem: Engineered > Artificial ecosystem > Soil microcosm > Unclassified ... | reverse complement strand
ACCCCATCGTTGGTGACCGCCGTGCTTGCGTGCTTGTTAAAAGTTACATTCTGATATTTCTTGTAACCACCTTCGTTTACGTCTCGCACAAATTTCAGGGGCTGAAGAGTAGCGGTGTCAATATAGCTTTCGTAGCGATCCCTTACCTTATAAAGAACGTCATAGGATGAATTGGAATGTCCTTCCCCCACGATATGATAAACCGGTTTGCTATTAAGCGTTTCGAGTGAATTGGTAAACGTAGCCGTGCCTGCATTCACATAAATACCGGCAACAGCGTAATAAACGGTCATTACAATTTTTTCACCCGCCTGGAATGCCGTATTTTTTACTGCGCAGGTCTCCTCGAAATGTGTTTCAGCCCTGTTGGAAAAAGCCAGCAGTCCTACCGCCAATACAGCAACCAATTTAAGCAAGCCATTCATATGCGCTTCCAGATTTTACTTTGATGCAATTAAGTTTACTCTCAAATTTAAAAGCCACCGATAGATGCTCTTTTCAACAAACAATTGATTTATCATCTATAACGCATGTAACCGCCTTAATGTTTCGCATCAACCGCCATTAAATCATCGCACCGGCGCGTCCCTGTTTTTAAATACCTTTTTAATACCCAATATTAACAAACTTCCTGCCAGCGCCGGGATGACCAAATTAATAAACCAAATGCTCACGGCAGTAAGTCCGATGCCCAGGCTGTTATTGCTAAACAACCCCAATAGTTTCAAACTTACCTTACCCCTAAGGCCCAGGTCAGTAAATAAAGCAATGGTGGGAATTACTGCCATCACCAAAAATGATACGCTGACCGCCGACCAGCATTGTCCCAGCGAAACATGAACATCGAACAACCGGAACAAAAGATAATATTGCACTATAAATACAAAAAATCGTACTGCTGATAAAGACAGAAGTTGCAGCAGCAAAGTTGCATTAAAATCTTCTAAGGCTTCCATGACCCAGCTATATTCCTTAACACCCGGCAGCCGGTCTATCCGACTCACCAGCCATGGCAGTTTGAAATAAATTAGTGTTAAAATGGCGAGTGTCGGAAAAATCCCATACAATAATACGTCCATCCAAAAAGACGAGATCATACCACTGTTTTCCATTGGTGTTCGCAGAATCAGTAAGCCAACCATGCCCATCAAAAGGGTAATGAGCAACTGGCTCATACTTCCTGCTATCGTCAATGAAATTGCCTTAATTCTTTTTCCTTCCTCCATATATAACACCCGCCCCAGGTACTCCCCTACCCGGTTCGGAGTGGTTACAGAAAAGCTGACGCCTGATAAAACCGCCTTGAACGCTGTAAAAAAGCTTATGCGCTGTATTTTTTGAATAGCCAATTTCCATTTGATGGTTTCTATCGACCAATTGGCAATCATTAAAGTGATCGTTCCAATAAGGTTCCAAATCATCACCCCGCCGAATGACTCACGGATATGTTGCCATGATTTCTCAAGTCCGGGTTGTTGGCTTACCTGGTGGTAAATCGAATAAGACAACCAAATGAATAAAAGGGGGCCAAGAAAGTAGTTGATAAATGTTCTTACGGATTTTCTCTGTGTAAATGTTATTTGCATACGGCCCAAAAAGGTCTTTGACAATGCTATTCACCCTGTTTTTTGTAGTTTCGGGCTACTATTTTTTTTACCGATTTAATAATCCTGTAAAAATACACCTCCGATTGCATAACACTGGCAAAATAATCCTTGGAATTGACCCCGGCACCTTACTGATGGGCTATGGCATAATTGAGATAAACGGCAATGTTGCCCGGATGAAGGTAATGCAGGCATTGAAGCTTTCACATCAAAAGGACAACTACCACCGGCTGCAGTTGATTCATCAAAAAGTAAAAGAGTTAATTGAAACTTTCAGACCCCACGAGTTCGCCATTGAAGCTCCGTTTTTTGGCAAGAACGTACAAAGCATGCTTAAACTGGGAAGGGCGCAGGGCGTGGCTATTGCTGCTGCCATGAGTGCGGGCGTGCCGGTTACGGAATACTCACCTAAAAAAGTGAAGCAATCTGTGACCGGCAATGGGAATGCAGGAAAAGAGCAGGTATGGAAAATGCTACAACAGTTACTCGAACTGAACGAAGAGCCCGAACACTTTGATGCCACCGATGCCCTTGCTGTCGCAGTTTGTCATCATTTCCAGACTGGGACCCGGCTTTTAAACAAGAACAGACCCGTGAATGGGTGGAGTGAGTTTATCAGAAATAATCCGGATAAAGTGGTTAAGAAAATTACAGGATAATCAAGCTATAATTTCTCTAATATCTTCCTTTGAATCTCCTTTAAGCGTTCTTCGGTCAACTTTAGCTTAGGTTGCGTAAAGTTCAGGTCATTGGCTGAATTGATGGGGATGAGATGCATGTGAGCATGTGGTACTTCGAGACCAATAACGCTGATTCCGCAGCGATTACAGTCAAATGATTTTTCAATTGCTTTTGCAATGGGTTGAGCAAATAGTAAAAGCTCGTGCAAATATTCTGAAGACAGGTCAAAAAAATTATCTGTTTCCGTCTTGGGCACTACCAGTACGTGCCCTTCTCTCAGCGGAAAAACATCGAGAAAGGCAAAAAACCTTTCGTTTTCAGCTATTTTATAACTGGGTATTTCGCCGCGGATAATCTTTGAAAATATTGTCATACCACCAAAAAGTTTTGTCTTGACCGAAAGAAAGTAATACCAGGCTCTCTTCAACATAACTGTTGTTTCCATTACAAATCTAACCGGAAAACGGAACTCCGTTCCGTTCAATAATTGATTTGACGTTTTTTTAGTCGGAACAGAGTTCCAACTTCCCATAGCATACGGAACTCCGTTCCGTTTAAAAGACCAATAATTCAATTTGATGTTTATTGGTCGGAACAGAGTTTCGACATCCCAGAGAGTACGGAAGTCCGTTCTGTTTAATAGTTTAATAGATCCAACGTTGGGAAAATTTTTATCGAACAGGGCTCTAATATCCTACGCGCTAATCTTATCAATCTGGAAAGTGATTAATCCAGCAGGAGCCTGCACATCGGCAGTATCTCCCGGGTGCTTTCCTAAAATCGCTTTCCCGATAGGAGAAGAAACTGAAATCTTTCCGGCCTTAAGATCAGCTTCAGTATCGCTTACAATCTGGTAAGTGACCTGCTTTTTTGTTTTCAGGTTGGTAAGGGTAACTTTTGTAAGAATTGATACTTTGCTGGTGTCAATTAACGACTCATCTATGACCCTGACTGCCGCCAATTGGGACTCAAGAAGAGCGATTTTCGCCTCCAACAATCCCTGTGCTTCCTTGGCGGCATCGTATTCCGCATTTTCTTTCAGGTCGCCTTTTTCCCTGGCCTCCGCAATTGCCCTGCTGGCTGCCGGACGCTCCACGCCTCTTTTATGTTGCAATTCGGCCTTCATTTGCTCGAATGTCTCTTTTGTTACATACTGGATGTTGCTCATAACGTCTTCCTTTGATACACAATAAAAAAAAATAACAACGCCCCAGGGGAACTCTGAAGCGTTGCACTATTTATAAGGCAAATATAGGAAACTATTCCAAAATATTAATGCGCAGGCCCATTTAATTTAATTGGCTGGCAACTTCAGATCCCGGGAAATTTTATTCGTTCTCGAGTATCTTTTCGCTCAATATTTTTGCCATTTTATAGAGTGATTCATGGCTATAACCAGCTATATGCGGGGTAATAATTACATCGGGTCGGGCCAGCAACCAGGCCATTCTTTCCTTTTCCTGCTGTGTGTAACTGCCAAGTTTCTCATTCTCTAATACATCAAGTGCTGCCCCGGAAATTTGCCTGTTTTTTAGCGCCCCGATCAAATCATCCGTGTTCACAATTTTGCCTCTCGAAGTATTTATCAAATAAGGAGCCCTTTGCAATGAGTTAAAAAAACCCGCATCGACCATGTGGAAGGTTTCATCGTTCAGTGGAATGTGAAAACTCAGAACGTCGGCGTATCGACAAACCTGTTCGAAGCTGGCTTCTTTTATATATCCATTTCCAAAACCAAATTTATATTTATCAAAGGCCAGCACGGTTAGCTTAAATGGCTGCAAAAGCCGGGCAAATGCGCTTCCTGTGTTACCAAAACCGATAATTCCTACCGTTTTACCATTCAATTCGACACCGCGGTTTTCATCTCTTTTCCATATTTCATTTCTAATCTCGTTGTGAGCTGCGTTGATTTTATTCATAAGACTGAGCAACATTCCAAGTGAATGCTCGGCAACAGCATCACAATTTCCTTCAGGGCTGCTGTAGCATCTTATTCTTTTCGATTGCGCATAAGTCACATCAATTAATTCAAGACCGCTACCCAGCCTGCCAATCCATTTTAAGGAATGAGCCCGGTCCAACAGCTTTTTATCCACCTTTATACGCGTAGTTACAACAAGGCCCTCCACATCATGTATTTCATTTAATGCTTCCTCATACGTAATGTGCGGTTTATATAACGTTTCATATCCATTCTTTTGCAACGATTGCTGCAGGTACTCATGCGCCCTTGCTGTAATTAGTACTTTCTTCATGTTCCGTCAAATAATGATTTAAATTTTCCTGAACGTCAAATCCGCGAATTCCTGTACGGACAATTCTTCAGCCCTCTTGTTAAACAATTTATCTTCCAGCATGGTTGCATCAAACACGCCTTTCAGCGCGTTCCGAAGCGTTTTTCTTCGCTGGTTGAATGCTGTTTTCACCACTTGAACAAAAAATTTTTCATCCTTCATTTCAATAGATTCCTTCCGCCGAACCAGTCGTATTACGCTGCTCTTAACCTTTGGTGGCGGCGTAAAACTTTGTTCATTCACCTCAAACAAATATTCCACGTCAAAAAAAGCCTGTACAAGGACACTGGTTACACCGTACACCTTATTTCCTTCACGCGACGCTATTCGCCGGCCGACTTCTTTTTGAAACATCCCGATCACACATTCTACTTCATCTTTCCAGTCAAGTATTTTAAACAGAATCTGGGAAGAGATATTGTATGGAAAATTGCCAATGATAGTAAATGAGCCGGAAAAAGGTCTTTCAATTGCGAGAAAACTCTGGTGGATGATCTTTCCGTACAATGCGGGGTAAGTTGTCAGCAAATACTGCACTTTCTCATCATCCAATTCTACAGCTTTAAAATCCACGCCTTTCAACTGTAAAATATATTTAGTCAGCGCACCTGCACCCGGACCCACTTCCAGCAACTGTGAAAATGAACGTTCCTGCACTGCTGCTATTATCTTACGGCAAATATTCTCATCTCTCAGGAAATGCTGTCCAAGCGATTTCTTATGGGTGTACATTATACAAATGTAACAGATCGCCACCTTGATGAAAAAGAGCTCCTCGAAAGTCGTCAATCGTCATTGTAAAACGAGGTACCGCTGAAGCAGTCCATCATATATGATCTTAGTTTGCGTCGCCCTGCCTGGGAAATCATTCCAAAGCGAAGCATTTTCTGGCAGTCCTCGCAAAAAGCGGTTATGCCGGGGATCGCGGTGTGGTACCTGCCTACCCTACCTATCATAAATTCGAACTTGTCGCGACGAATAGTTCGCACCGTTCGCGATTTCCTCCAAAAAAGCGCTTAACAACTCAATTATTCAGCGTAGGGCGTGCTAAATTTAAACCCAGCTTTGGAATTTTCTCAAAAAAATACTTTTACAGTGAGGCGATGGATAAAATCTTCGAATAAGATTACGGTAATGTCCGCCGTCTTTATCATTCTTGTCTGTGCTGTACGTTTCAACGTTCAGGATACATCGATAGCAAAAAAAACAGATCAGTATTTCCGGACAGAATTACAAGTGCTCAAAGGCAAATTAAATGAGTTCAATCGTTATTGCCGGCAGGGCGCCGCCCGTAAGATCTTACGTCAGCAATTTATAGTGTGTCGTCTTGCATATAAAAGACTCGCAGTTCTTTCGGAATATTTCAATATTTATGAATCCAAATTTTTGAATGGGCCGGCGCTCAACAGGGTTGAGGAAGGTGCGCCCGATCTTATCATTCCACCGCAGGGGTTCCAGGCTATGGAAGAGATACTTTTCAATAACGGCGAGAGCAGTTATCACGGACCGCTTATTCACTTGTCAGAGGAAATGCTTTCGGTGTTGGATCGCATGGAAAATGAACCCGAACGAATTTATAAATTCAGGAATGACCTGGTTTGGGATGCAGTTCGTTCCGCAACGGTAAGGCTGGTTGCATTGGGCATCACGGGATTTGATTCTCCGGTTGCCTTTAACTCTTTGACAGAAGCAAAGGCCAGCATTGGCGCCATGAAAAATATTCTCTTGCTTTTTAAAACTGATATTGACAGGAAACAAACCAATGCCTCTGCCTCATTGATCAACCTGCTAAACAAAGCCACTGCATACCTGCAGCTTCATAATGATTTTAAAAAGTTTGACAGGCTCGAATTCATATCCTCATATATTAATCCATTTTATAAACAGCTTACCCTTACCAGGATTAAAGCGGGAATAGCCACACCCGGGGGCCAGAGCCCGGTGAATTATTCATCATCATCCATTTTCCAGGAAAATTTTTTTAATATTAATTTCTTTTCCCCCGGAAAGGAATACTGGATAACCAACAAAAGAATTGCATTAGGTAAAAAGTTGTTTTCTGATCCCATTCTTTCGGGTACAAAAAATCGTAGCTGCGCCAGCTGTCATATTCCGGGCAGAGCTTTTACCGACGGATTAAAGGCACCCTATACGTTGGATAATAAGAAAATGCTTTTACGAAACACGCCTACACTATGGAATTCGGCTTTTCAAACAAAACAGTTTCTTGATGCACGCTCAGATATCCTGGAGGACCAGCTTAAAGAAGTAGTGCATAACAGCGATGAAATGAAAGGTTCATTGCAGGAAAGCGTGGACGAACTGAAGGCAATCGATGAATACGCAAAATCATTCACGGATGCCTATCCGGAAGAAAAAGAACCTTTAAATGCATTCAATATTGCCAATGCGATATCTTCCTATGTTCGTTCACTTGCAGCGCTGAATTCACGATTTGATTTATATATGCGTGGTGTTAAGGCCAAACTTTCTGTTTCCGAAAAAAATGGATTTAATCTTTTTGCCGGAAAAGCCAAATGCGCTACCTGTCATTTTATTCCATTGTTTAATGGACTTGTACCACCGGAGTTCACCGAAACGGAAACAGAAGTACTCGGAATACCTGCCACCAAAACCAAAACGAATGCTGTACTGGATACAGACCCTGGAAAATATAACATCACTAATTCCACAATTCATAAATTTTCCTTTAAAACTCCCACATTGCGCAACATCGAACTGACTGCTCCATTTATGCACAATGGAGTTTTCAATTCTCTTGAGGAAGTAATGGATTTTTACAACGAGGGCGGCGGTGCTGGACTGCATATCGCGCCCGAAAACCAGACATTGCCCACAAGTAAACTAAACCTCAGCCAGAAAGAAACAGCCGATATTATAGCCTTTATGAAGGCCTTAACCGATTCCACGGTTAAAGCTTATAAATAATTTGGGTAGCGCCCCAGTTTGCAAGTCAAAGGTTCAGAGATTATTGAACACTATGGAAGGATAGGCATATAGAAAAACACATAGACTCCTGTTTTTGCGATGTCAGTTTTATGTCGTTCGTTGATAATAAAATGAAAAGCTCCCGGCTATGGCCAGGAGCTTTCGCATATTCATCGGACGATAGTCAGTTCTATAATTTCTGGAGTTTGATATTTTCACTGATTCCTTCTCCCGATACATTCAGGAAATACAATCCGCGTGAAAGATGTCCAATATTAAAGTTAACGTTATTAATGCCCTTTCTCAGTTGAACCGCATTGTGCATCACTACCCGGCCACTGTTATCCCTGATTTTCAAAATAACTGTTCCGTCAGTAATCGCATTAATCGTCAGTTTCGTTTCACCCGTAGTCGGGTTTGGTGCAACCTTCATCGTTGTCACATCGCCGCGATAGATAGTGACTACGTTCGAATATTTATACTGGCCATCTATATCCACCATCTTCAACCTGTAATAAATTACTGACGATGGCAGGCTGTTTACATCATGATCAACGTAAGCATATTTATTCGGACCTGCGGTATTGCTGGCCGTTACGCTACCAATAGGATCAAAGCTTCTGCCATCAAGACTTCTTTCAACATCGAAATGCGATGAACTGTTTTCATTAATAGTTTCCCACTGTAACATGGTTGCATTGTTTTGCAATGCACCTCTGAAATATACCAGTTCAAGCGGCAGCGTAATGTTGAGGGCGCCAAAGTAAAATGATGAGAAATCGCTCACGTCGCCCTGCAGTACATAACCATTAGTTCCCTGTAGCAAATCAGGCCCCGAAATGGTTACAGGTATTTCTGTAGTTGAACTAAGGACGGCTGCGCCTATAGGATCTTCATTCTTTAAAATTTTCAACTGGCTAATACCCCCGGTTATACCACTACCGGGATCGGCATCCAACGCATCAAACTCGGCTTTGCTTAGATAGAGGCGCACCTTAACCTGGGTTCCATAAGGTCCGTTGACGGCTGGTGTGATTGTTATATTTCTGTCGAGGTAATGAAACCCATTTTTTATTCTGATTGCCCCTGAGTTTTTATAAAATGCTGACGTTACAACTCCCAGGCTTTGACCCATCGCATTTATTTCTGCCATGATGTTTCCATCGGGCCCCGTGATTGGCACCCAAAGAGTATTGTTTGATGCATCGATGGTTACGGTCGTTCCCGGGATAATTGTATTCGTTGTGCCAGTGGTTACATCGATCGCGGCTGGAATTGTACTCTTGCCACCATTATCACGATAACCAAGGAACTCGTATTTCTGAACACAACCCAGGCAGGCTGGAATCACAGGCCACTGGGCGCTCGGGCCTGATGTGGTGGTCGACCTGTCCATTATCACATAAATGTCTTTGCCATTCGGTGCAAACGCAACGTCCCTGAACCGGTTTGTACTTCCAAAGTAACTGATGGTATCACCGGCGTTGAGAATGGGATCATTACTTGGAACGGTAATAGTACCCGAGGGAGCCAGCCTGATCCTGACCAATCGTCCCCATTTTAATGATGACGCGACAAGCGATTTGTGCCAACCCGGAATTAGCGTATTAGTGTAAATATCTAACCCGGACCAGGCTTCTGAAGGCCAGCCGGGCGGAGGATTGGCATTACCCGGGTTGGTAGCCCAGATGTATTTTATTGTTCCGGGTGTAGTAACATCGCCGTTAGGAGCTGCATACGCTGAAAACAATGGATCTTTGTATGCGCCTTGTCCCGCAGCATCAATGGCAGCTTTCCGCGTCATCTCATTACCGATCGCCGGATTAGCGGAAATTCCACTATTATTACTCGCACCTGCAAAAGGATTTCCGGCAGATACACTTGTATTAACTCCGGGAGTCGTAGTGCCGTTATAGTTTCCGTCAGAAGCATAACCAATCACCAACGGATGACCGTAATTTCTGAATGGTTCTATGATATTTATTTCGTCATCGCTGTAAGGGCCATGCGACGAACCATAAAGAATATTCAAAACAGTATCACAGGCAAATCCCTGGTTATTGCGAATGCCGGTGGCCCACACAGCGCTCTGTTTACCCAGCATCGCGTTATAGGGATTATCATTCGGTATCCAGTTGTTCAAATTAGTGAGCGTTGCGTTATCGCCATCTGTGTCGAGATTAAATCTCAATATTTTCCCCTCATATGACCCTATAATCTGGGCCTTTTGAACGCGGTCGCGACAATTTAGCTGTCCAGCGCCCAGATCGCCTGATGCATAAAATAAATAGTATGATGTCCCTACTTTCTTAATGATCATTCTTTGAGAGTTGTGGTCGTTCCCACCTGGCAACGTATCACATAATGATACAGGTGATTCAAACTTGCCGGTTCCCGTATTATAGGTAAATCTCACGACGCGATTTTTCCAGAACGTACATGAAGCATTTAATACACTGGCCGAGTCTTGTTTGTATACATAAGACACGTATGCATAGTTGACAGGGTTCGATGCTGCCAGGAACCTTGGATGAAGCGCCAGGCCTGCAAGCCCACCCTGAACACCGGCTCCATTGGCGAATTGACAATTGAATATCTGATCTGCAGGTGGCAAGAAAGTGCTTCCTTGCGAAATGTCCAACACCGTAGTTTTTGTGCCGGTAACAGGATCCATACGGTATACTTTATAGCCTTTTGCTTCAGTAATCCATAGTTTATCATCAGGACCATAAGTGACTTCCCAGGGATCCAAGAGCACGTTCGGACCTGAAAGAATGGTTTGTTTAAAAACTTCATTCATCCTGCTTGACGTCGAACTTGGGGGCTCTGTTACACAAATATCAAATTTCCATGAAGTCGGTCCTCCTGTAGGAGTTCCCGTATTGTTTTTTAATATTCTTATATAGTAAAAACTTCCAACTGTCAAACCATTACCGGAAGGCATGATGGGAAATGAAGCAGCGGGAACTGTATTATTGCCACAACCAACTTCGGTAAAACCTCCGCATCCTCCTGACAACAATTGTATTTTTAGCCGGTTAGTCCAATTTGCACCGAGATTACTAACGGTAATAATGGGGTATTTTGTTTGGGCCTGAAATCTATACCATACATCCGGGAAGTTCGAGGATCCACAACCCGTTGCAATCGCTCCACCATCGGCATTGGCTCCGTTTAATGTTTGATTGGTAAAGCTGCTGGTTCCATTTATACAATTAGGATCCGTTGTAATTAAGGTAGCATTGGCGCAATTGTCGTTGTTTGGGACCTGGTTAAAGCAAATGATGCTCGAAACACCGGCGGTCGATGTGCCACCCTGGGTTTGACTTGTATTGCCGGTAGCCGCCATCCCCGTAGTTTGAATATTGTAGGCAGCCGAATGTGACTGGCCGGTTGTAGTATTTCTGTATTGGGCACCTAATCCTGTTTTACTCCATCCTGTTCCCGTGCCGGTCAACGTGCCCCATGTATTTGTAGAAGATGCGCTGTTCCAAAAAGCCATGGTTACCGTGTTCGACGCGGTAGGCGTTATTCCAGTAATAGTGTTTGTTGCTCCGCCAGCTGTCGTTCCGTTATTTGGACCAATATTTACTCTCCATGAAAATCCACTCGCGGTTGGTCTGAATACATACATAACCGAAGTCAATCCATTTGTACCGCTTGCAACTTTTATAGAGGGATTAGCAGACCATGTACCATTAAATGTGCACCAGAAGATGGCCGTGGTTTGGTTGTTAACATTACTTGCGGCTATAGTATTCCACGTTTGACCGCCAGCCTGGTTTATTGAAAATGTCGCACCAGTAGCGCGATACTCGCCAAATATAACAACAAGGTCACCTGCCTGCATTAATGCAGGAGGAGTAATTGAAGGAGGCGTTGGTCCTGGTTGTGCAGCGTTATCGTTGGGTACACTTGCAACTCCGAAAAATGTTTGTGAGAATAAATAATGAGAGGTCAGGATCAGTAATAAACTGAGTATTGGCTTTTTCATCGACAGGTGGATTTGGATTTGGAAGTGCAAAATAGAAATAGCCAAACAGAAGTCTAAGAGTAATAGCACTCCTTTTGTATTCGTAATAACACGAATATGATAAAGTACACTTTCTATTGTATATAATCCATTGATATCGTTATTTTGTCGAATCCACTATACTATTGTGAAAAACCAATACATGTCCCCTATGAAGCTTTCTACTCTTAATCGAACCAGATTTAGAATCGGAGTAATTGCAAGGATTGGAATTTTTTTACTACTTCCATATATTTCATTTTCTCAAACCTTCTTTGCTGCATCAAACAATCCCGCAGATAATGGAAGCTTAACGACGGCCACAGTAACGGTAACACCCCCGGGAGCGATGGTAGCAGGTGACCTGGTTGTACTCTATGCTCACTTAAGAGTAAACACCGCTACATTCACTTTATCAACTACAGGGGGACAATCATGGCACCAGGAAACAACTTGGAGTAATAATGCCCAGGCAACTACGGTGTTTTGGTGCCGGTTTAATGGCACGTGGGGAGCAAATCCGGTTGTGTCAGGAGGTAATGGCACCGACCCTTTTACCGCAGTCATGTATGTGTACCGGCCTACAAATCCGGCCAATTCGTGGGCAATATATTCTCCAGCACTCAACGCTGCACCAGCTTCTGCAACGAATATCCAAATTACTGGCTTCACAACTTTGGTTCCTAATACGGTGACAATGGGCTTTTGGGGTAGTCCCGATGATGTGACCTGGGGAGGAGTTCTTCCTGCCGGATGGAACAAAACACTAATCGCACAATTTAGAAATACCGGCGGTAATGATCAATCTAACACCGCTGCTTATAACATCCGTCCAACAGCAGGAACCGTCAGCAATATCACGCAAACACAATCTATCGCCCAACTGACCCGTACTACCAGGATATCGTGGGTTGAAATCCCACCGCCGGCTAATGATCTTTGTTCAGGCGCTATAAGTTTAGCACCAGGAACCTGTCCTGCAGGAGCAACAGCAGGAACGTTATTAGGATCCACGTATACCAACATTCCAACCATCGGTTGTGGAACCGCAGATAGGAGTGACGTCTGGTATAGCTTTGTGGCGCCGACAACTAATCCAACCATCTCGCTAACCTCTCCGCCGGCAAATGCACGGTTGCAGATCTTTTCAGGAAGTTGCGGTAGTCTGACCTCAGTCGCCTGTGGCACTACATCCATTGCTGCTACAGGTCTAACAATTGGCACTACGTACTACGTGCGTGTATACACTGATCCTAACTTTTCAGGAACAGGAGGAACGTTTAATATATGTGTCAGTGTTCCGGCTCCAGCGAATAACGCATGTACCAATGCAACGATTCTTAATTCATCTCCTACCTGCAGCCCAACATCTGGTTATGTATTCGGAGCAACCAATGAAGGTCCGACTATTAGCAATCCCAATTGCGCATCAGGGGTTACCTATGACGTCTGGTATCGGTTTACTGCACAACGAACTAATCCAACCATTACGCTGAGCAATATTGGAAGTGCTTTTACCAATGCCTCATTACAATTATTATCTAATAACTGTGGAGGTACTTTTACACCCCTGTTTTGCGGTGGCACTTCTATAGCTGCAGATTTTTTAACGCCAAACACTACCTATTATATCCGGGTGTATTCAACGGGTACGGCACCAACGAATGCTAATAACACCGGCTTTGATATCTGTGTGACAGATCCCACTACGCCGCCAACAAACGACAATTGCACCGGTGCAGTCAATCTTGCCGTCTTAAATACTTGTTCCAACAACCCGGGTAATATGGCTGGTGCTACACCTTCGCCGCAACCGCTAAGTGGTTCGTGCATCGGTCCAAATGCCTACGACGTATGGTATCGTTTTGCTGCCGTTGGCAACGCCACGACAACGGTTACACTAAGTGGTTTAGGTCCCAACTTTGTTAACCCCGGAATAGAAGTTTTCTCGGGCACATGTGCGGGAGGTCTTACTTCGATTGCGTGTGGAACTACTTCCGTAACCACGCCGGTGTTGACCCTCAATTCAATTTATTATGTCAGGGTTTACTCAAGAACTGGCCCACCGCCAAATGGTAATGCAAGATTCAACATCTGTCTTACAAGTAATGCCGCACCGGTTGTGCGATTCGGGAACAGTTACGTCAATATATCCAAAAAAACAACCGGGGGCGTGGTACAACAGGGAGATACCCTGGAAATTAGAATGACGATTAATCATACGTCAGGTACTATGTACAACCTGAGGTACGTGGACAATGTACCATCGAAAACTGCTATGCTTACCGGCGCTACAGATCGTATTCGGATTATAACCAATGAAGGCTTATTCTATAAACAATATACTCTTGGAGCAGATCTTGACGCAGCCACCTATAAAGCAACGCCGGGTGCCGGGGAATACAATATCCGTATGAACCTTGGCTTTGGCGGTTCCGCTCCGGGCAGTCCCGCGAATAATACAGCTACCGAATTCGCTTCTGCTACGGGCACAATGGTCGCAGGATCCGACAGGCCAAGAGGTGGAGGTGGAATGATATTCGCCACAGCCTATAGAGTTGTGGTAACCGGTAACCCCGGCGATACGATCAACCTGAATCCGGGACAGTTTATCTATAAGAATGGTGGTTCACCTGGTGTAGGTGCAGACGTCAGTTTAACGGCAACGCCCTTCAAAATAGTGATCAGTAATCCCCTCAGTCTGTGTAACAATAGTATCGGTATTAATAACGCTTCAGAATACGGTGGAACGTTTGGATCAGGTACGACGCTTAACAGGGGATCTGACCTTACGATTCCCATTTCAGGATATACGTTCATCAACGATGTAAACGCATATAATGGTGTAGGCGATGGCCGCTATGCCATTGTTAAAAATATAAGTCCCCGTAGTGGTACGTTGAGAACGGCGCGCAGAAGAAATACCTGCAACGTTCCTGCTGCACTTGCTTTCGATGATATGAGCAATTGTAATAAGCGGATGTTTGACGGATTTTGGTATATCGACGGTGATCACTCCGGTACGAATAATTCAATTGGTAATACGCCGCCTTCCGCGTCTACCCCCGGAAGTTATATGTTGATGGTTAATGCAGATTATGTGGCTTCGGAGGTTTTCCGTCAATCGATCGACAACCTTTGCCCCAATACCTATTACGAATTTTCAGCCTGGATAAGAAACATCTGCCCCACATGCGGCATCGATTCAACAGGCGCTCAATTTACGGGAACCCCAACGGCACCGGCGAGCGGTTACCCGGGTGTATATCCCAACCTTTCCTTCTCATTAAATGATGTGGATTATTATAGTTCCGGCGAAGTAGACACGGTGGGTTGGTTGAAAAAAGGATTTGTATTCAGAACAGGTCCAACCCAGACAAGTGCTGTTTTCTCTATCCGCAATAACGCACAGGGAGGTGGTGGAAATGACTGGGTGCTCGATGACGTTGCCGTGGCAACCTGTCTGCCCACGATGAGTTATTCACCGACGATCAATCCTAACGTTTGCATGTCCAACCCAATTGAGATTGCAGACACGATAAGTTCTTTCTTCAACAACTACACAACATATAAATGGCAGCGTAGCATAAACGGGGGAGCAAGCTGGACTGACATAACCGGTGTTACATCCCTGCCCGATACCAATTATTATGTTACGACCTATACTGTTCCCCCGTCGGCCACAACACTGGCCGACAGCGGAAACCTGTACCGTGTCGTTGTGGCGACCACAGCTGCCAACCTTGTAGATCCCAACTGTAATATTTCAGATGGGGTGACGATAACACTGAGTGTATTGGATTGCGGGCCGGTTCTGGACGTGGACCTGCTTAGTTTCAGTGGAAAACTGGTGGACACGAAAGCGAACCTTTCGTGGAGTACCACTCATGAAGATGTACCAGTCCGATTTATCATTGAACGAAGTGCTGACGGAAGAAACTTTTCGACAGCTGGCGAATTGCCGGGGTATAATAATAACGATAATACCAACCATTATTCATTTATTGATCCTGTCCCTGTAAACGACCGCGTGTGGTACAGAATCGCCATGGTTACAACGGGCGGAAAGAAAAAGTATTCAAACATCATCCAGTTATATCATAAAGCAACCGATTTCGAATTAACTAATATTGTCAATCCATTTGCCGGAAGCCTCACCTATAATGTAACGGTGGCAGAAAATTCTGTTATAATCTCGGAGCTAATCGACATAGCGGGGAAAACAGTATCTTCTCAGAAGCAACTGGTATACGCAGGAACGAACAGTATTAATTTCGGAAACACGCAAGCGCTGCCCGCCGGTATTTACACCTTACGGGTGATCAATAAAAATAAATACCTCGTACAGAGGCTGGTGAAGAAAAATTAAGCCCGCCCCTGGTCGCAACCAAAACGGGAGTCCTTTCACGGGATTCCCGTTTTTCATTTACACAAGTATTTTATCCAAAGGGAAACCCTTACAAGCTGCGGTTCCCGCAAGCCCTTTAACGAGAACTTCCACTTTTTATCGGTGGTACAGTTTCTATTGCCGGCGTTTAAGGTTTGGAGTTATTTTGAAGTAGCAACCTGTATGAAAAACCAAACTATCTGCCTATGCCTCTTTTTACTCATGAAGCAATTCGTGCGAAAATCGGGATTCTTGTAAAAGCAGGTGTACTTTTATTCTTTCCGGTTTTGGCTTCTGCTCAACCAGCCAATAATCTTTGTGGAAACGCGACAACCTTAACCCCTGCACACGCCTGTCTTAATACAGCAGGTA
>Ga0310810_10003945_pt1 | contig 16309 bp, 15 predicted proteins | sample NCmetagenome_FD_207641 | JGI IMG/M metagenome (GOLD analysis project Ga0310810, IMG submission 207641) | Soil microbial communities from experimental microcosm in Duke University, North Carolina, United States - NC | ecosystem: Engineered > Artificial ecosystem > Soil microcosm > Unclassified ... | reverse complement strand
CGCGGTCTCGAAGGCGAACGCGTAGTCGGTGTAGAGCACCCGCCCGAGCTCGCGCGTGTTGCTGTAGTTCGCGGGCAGCGGCGCGGGCGAGGCGCCGTAGATGCGGTTGGCGAGCACCCCCACCATCTCGAAGAGCATGATCACCGCGACCACCAGCGCGAGCGGCAGGTTGCGCCAGAAGCCCTCGCGCACGCGCTCCAAGTTGATGTCGAGCATCATGACCACGAACAGGAACAGCACCATCACCGCGCCGACGTAGACGACCACCAGCGCGATGGCGAGGAACTCCGCCCGCAGCAGCAGCCACAGGCCGGCGGCGGTGAAGAACGCCAGCACCAGGAACAGCGCCCCGTGCACCGGGTTGCGCGCCGTGATGACGCGCAGGCCGGACAGCAGCAGCACCGCCGCGAGGGCGTAGAAAAGCGCAGTCTCGAACATTCTTCCTTCTTCTTACCGGTAGCGGGACTCGATCTCCCGGTCCCGGGCGATTTGCTCCTCGTAGCGATCGCCGACCGCCAGCAGCATCGGCTTGGTGTAGTAGAGGTCTCCCCGCTTCTCCCCGTGGTACTCGAGCGTGCGCGTCTCGACGATCGCGTCGACCGGGCACGCCTCTTCGCAGAAGCCGCAGAAGATGCACTTGGTCAGGTCGATGTCGTAGCGCGTGGTCCGCCGCGTGCCGTCTTTTCTTTCCTCGCTCTCGATATGGATCGCCAGCGCCGGGCACACCGCCTCGCACAGCTTGCAGGCGATGCAGCGCTCCTCGCCGTTCGGGTAGCGGCGCAGGGCGTGCAGCCCGCGGAAGCGCGGGCTCATCGGCGTCTTCTCCTCCGGGAACTGCACGGTGATCTTGCGCGCGAAAAGGTGCCGCCCGGTGAGCGCCATGCCGCGCAGCAGCTCGAGCAGCAGGAAGGAGCGGAAGAAGTCGATGACCCGGGTCATGTCAGCGCCAGAGGCTCCACGGAGTTTGCATCCAGACGCCGATCACCGCGATCCAGACGAGCGTCACCGGGATGAAGATCTTCCAGCCGAGCCGCATGATCTGGTCGTAGCGGTAGCGCGGGAACGTGGCGCGGAACCAGAGGAACAGCGAGACGATGACGAATACCTTGAGCAGCAGCCAGGCGAACGGCGGAACGAGGTTGAAGAGCCAGGAATCGATCGGCGACTGCCAGCCGCCGAAGAACATCACCGCGGTCAGCGCGCTGATCAGCAGCATGTTCATGTACTCGGCGAGGAAGAACAGCGCGAACGCCATGCCGGAGTACTCGATCATGTGCCCGGCGACGATCTCCGACTCGCCCTCCACCACGTCGAACGGCGCGCGGTTGGTCTCCGCGACGCCCGAGACGAAATAGACGACCAGCATCGGCAGCAACGGCAGCCAGTTCCACGAGAGCAGCGTCAGGCCGTGGTCGGCGAACCAGCCCTTGCCCTGCCCGTTGACGATGTCGGACAGGTTGAGGCTGCCCGAGACCATCAGCACCACCACCAGGGCGAAGCCCATCGCCAGCTCGTAGGACACCATCTGCGCCGCCGAGCGCATCGCGCCGAGGAAGGCGTACTTCGAGTTGGACGCCCAGCCGGCGACGATGACGCCGTACACGCCCATCGAGGAGAGCGCCATGATGTAGAGCAGGCCAGCGTTGATGTCGGAGAGCACCACTTCGGGCGCGAACGGGATGACCGCCCAGGCGGCGACGGCCGGCGTGATGAACAGGATCGGCGCGAGCAGGTACAGCCCCTTGTTGGCGCTGCTCGGCAGGATGACCTCCTTCATCAGCAGCTTGATGCCGTCGGCGACCGGCTGCAGCAGGCCGAGCGGGCCGACGCGGTTCGGCCCGATGCGGATCTGCATCCAGCCGATGAACTTGCGCTCCCAGAGCGTCAGGTACGCCACCGCGCCCATGAGCGGCGCGACGATGGCGACGATGAACGCCAGGTTGGTCACCAGCGCGTAGAGCGCCGGGCCCCACTCCGGGCCGAAGCGCGTGCTGGTGAACTGGGCGAACGATTCCAGCATCTAGGCGGCCTGCTGCACGGTGACCTTCTCCAGGGTCACGGTGCCGAACATGGGGCCGAGCGCGGCGGTGGTCGGATGCGCCGCCGAGATGCGCACGCAGTCGTCGGGCAGGCGCTCGTCGAGCGCCGCCATGAGCTTCGCCTCGCCGGCGCCGGTCGTGGCGCGCACCGGCTGGCCGGCGGCGACCCCGAGGCGCTCGAGCAGGCGCGCGTTCATCCAGGCGCGCGGCGGCCGCGCCTCGCGCGTCTTCTGCAGCGGCGGCGAGCGGCGCACCAGCGGGTCGGCGAAATACGCCGGCACGTCGGCGATGCGCTGGATGCCGGTCGCCGGCGCGGCGGCAGCCGCGATCGGCGCGATGCGGTTCGAGAGCAGCGTCGCGATTTCCAGGCGTCCCAGGCAGGCCGCGCGCACCTCGTCGATCGTGTCGAACTGCATGTCCTCGCGGCCGAGCAGGCTGCCCAGCACGCGCAGCACCTTCCAGCCCGGGCGTGCCTCGCCGAGCGCGTTCACCGCGGCATGGAAGCTCTGCGCCCGGCCCTCGATGTTGACGAACGTGCCGGCGTTCTCGGTGAACGGCGTGATCGGCAGGATCGCGTGCGCATAGTCGCTGCCGGCGCGCCACGGCGAGAGCTGGACCACGAACTCGGCCTCGCGCAGCGCCCGCAGCGCCGCCTGCGGATCGGCGCAATCGAGCTCCGGCTCGGCGCCCAGCACGACGATGGCCTTTTTCGCGAGCACGTCGTGCAGGTTGCCGCCGACCGGCAGGCCGGCGATGTAGCCGCCCACCGAGTTGGCGGCTTCGCCGATGAACCCCACCTTGACGCCGAGCGCCTGCGCCGCCGCATGGATCTGCGCGGCCTGCGGATGCTGCTCGGCCCAGGCGCCGATGAGGACTGCGGCGTTCTTCCCCTGGGAGAGGATTTCCTTGAAAGACGAAACCTGCTCGGCGATGCGCGAAGGCGGCACGATCTTGCGGCTCGCCACCGGCATCAGCCAGTCGTCGTCGACGCTGTGCAGCATGTGGATCTGCGCGCCCCGCTTCGCCGCCTGGCGCAGGCGGTGCGCGACGAGCGGGCTTTCCTTGCGCAGGAACGAGCCGACGACCAGCACGCGATCGAGGCTCTGCAGCTCGGCGATCGGCATGCCGAGCCAGGCAATGCCTTCGCGCTTGCCCTCGGCCGAGAAATCCGCGTGCCGCAGGCGGAAGTCGGCGGCGCCGCCGCGCTCGGCCAGCTTGCCGGCGAGATAGAGCTCTTCCACGGTGGCGTGCGGCGAGGCGAGCACGCCGAGCTCCTTGTCCCTGAGGCCGGAGGCGACGAACTCGAGGGCGTCCTGCCAGTCGGCCTGCAGCCACTGGCCGTTCTGCTTCACCAGCGGCCGCGCCAGCCGATCCGGGGCGTTCAGGCCCTCATAGGAGAAGCGATCGCGGTCCGAGAGCCAGCACTCGTTGATCGCCTCGTTCTCGAGCGGCAGCACGCGCATGACCTTGTTCTGCTTCACCTGCACCACCAGGTTGGAGCCGAGCGCGTCGTGCGGCGAAATCGACTTGCGCCGCGAGAGCTCCCAGGTGCGCGCCTTGTAGCGGAAAGGCTCCGAGGTGAGGGCGCCGACCGGGCACAGGTCGATCATGTTGCCGGAAAGCTCGGACTCGACCGCGCGGCCGACGAAGGCGACGATCTCGGCGTTCTCGCCGCGCCCGGCGAGGCCGAGCTCCATGATGCCGGCGATTTCCTGGCCGAAGCGCACGCAGCGCGTGCACTGGATGCAGCGGCTCATCTCCTCCGCGGCGACGAGCGGCCCGATTTCCTTTCTCAGGACCACCCGCTTTTCCTCGGTGTAGCGCGTATTGCTCGGCCCGTAGCCGACCGCCAGGTCCTGCAGCTGGCATTCGCCGCCCTGGTCGCAGATCGGGCAGTCGAGCGGATGGTTGATGAGCAGGAACTCCATCACGCCCTTCTGCGCCTTCTTCGCCGCCTCGGAGTGCGTCCAGGCCTTCATGCCGTCGGTGACCGGCGTGGCGCAGGCGGGCAGCGGCTTCGGCGCCTTCTCCACTTCCACCAGGCACATGCGGCAGTTGGCCGCGATCGACAGCTTCTTGTGGTAGCAGAAGTGCGGGACGTAGATGCCGAGCTTGTGCGCGGCGTCCATCAGGGTCGAGCCGTGCGGCACCTCGACTTCCTTGCCGTCGAGGGTGAGCCTGAGGTTCGCCATCAGGCCGCCTCGGCCATGTTGCGCGCCGCGTGCGGCTCGTGGCGGGCGCCGCTGCGGCCCCACTTCGGCTCCACGCAGCCGGCGAGGCAGCGCTTGTGCTCGATGTGATGGACGAACTCGTCGCGGAAGTGCTTGAGGAAGCTCTTCACCGGCAGCGCCGCGGCGTCGCCGAGCGCGCAGATCGTGCGGCCCATGATGTTGTCGGAGACGTTGTCGAGCAGCGCCAGGTCCTCCATGCGCCCCTGCCCGTTCTCGATGCGGTTCACCACGCGGTACAGCCAGCCGGTGCCCTCGCGGCAGGGCGTGCACTGGCCGCACGATTCCTCGAAATAGAAGTACGACAGCCGCTCGAGCGCGCGCACCATGCAGGTGCGCTCGTCCATGACGATCACCGCGCCCGAGCCGAGCATCGATCCCGCCTTGGCGATCGAGTCGTAGTCCATGTCGGTCTTCATCATGGCGTCGGCCGGCAGGACGGGCATGGAAGAGCCGCCCGGGATCACCGCCTTCAGTTTGTTCCCCCGGTACATCCCGCCGGCCATCTCGAGCAGCTTCGCGAACGGCGTACCGAGCTTCACTTCGAAGTTCCCGGGCCGGTTCACGTGACCGGTGACCGAGAAGAGCTTGGTGCCGCCGTTGTTAGGCCGGCCGAGCGCGAGGAACGCCTCGCCGCCGTTGCGCAGGATCCACGGCACCTGCGCGAAGGTCTCGGTGTTGTTGATGGTGGTCGGCTTGCCGTACAGGCCGTAGCTCGCCGGGAAGGGCGGCTTGAAGCGCGGCTGGCCCTTCTTGCCTTCCAGCGAGTCGAGCAGCGCCGTCTCCTCGCCGCAGATATAGGCGCCATAGCCCGCGTGGGCGTAGAGCTCGAAGCTGAACTCGGAGCCCAGAATGTTCTTTCCCAGGTAGCCGGCGGCGCGCGCTTCGTCCAGCGCCTGCTCGAACTGCTCGTAGATCTCCCACACCTCGCCGTGGATGTAGTTGTAGCCGGCGGTGGCGCTCATCGCGTAGCCGCCGATGATCATCCCTTCGATCACCGAGTGCGGGTTGTAGCGCAGGATGTCGCGGTCCTTGCAGGTGCCGGGCTCGCCTTCGTCGGAGTTGCACACCACGTACTTCGCGCCCGGGAACTGGCGCGGCATGAAAGACCACTTCAGGCCGGTCGGGAAGCCGGCGCCGCCGCGGCCGCGCAACGCCGACTTCTTCAGCTCGGCGATCAGGTCTTCGGGTTTTGTTTTCTCATTCAGTATTTTCTTGAGGGCTGCATACCCTCCCCTCGCCTCGTAGTCCTTGAGGCGCCAGTTGGCGCCGTCGAGGCCCGCCATCAGGATGGCATCGGGTCCGTAGTCCAGCATCACTTGAGCTCCGCGAGCAGCTGGTCGAGCTTCTCGTTGGTCATGTAGTCGTGCATCTTCTTGTTGTTGACGAGCAGCACCGGCGCCATCGCGCACGCGCCCATGCACTCGCCCTCCTTGAGCGTGAAGCGCCCGTCGGCGGTGGTCTCGTTGAAGTCGATGCCCAGCTTCTCGCGCAGGTGGTCGCCGGCGGCGAGCGCGCCCTGCAGGCCGCACGGCAGGCAGGTGCAGAGCGTGATCTTGTACTTGCCCGTCTGCTGCAGGTTGTACATCGAGTAGAACGTCGCCACCTCGTAGACCGCCACCGGCGGCATGTCGAGGTGTTTCGCGACCTCGTCCATCGTCTCGGTGGAGAGCCAGCCCTTCTCGTCCTGCGCGATGATGAGCGCCGCCATCACCGCCGACTGCCTCTGGTCGGGCGGGTATTTCGCCACCTCGCGATCGATTTTCTTCAGAGAATCGGTGGTGAGCATCAGCGGTCGCGCGTCTATCTGTCGATCTCGCCGAAGACGATGTCCTGGGTGCCGATGATCGCCACGGCGTCGGCGATCATGTGGCCGCGCGCCATCTCGTCCAGCGCGGCGAGGTGCGCGAAGCCGGGGGCGCGCAGCTTCATGCGGTAGGGCTTGTTCGCGCCGTCGGACACGAGGTACACGCCGAACTCGCCTTTCGGCGCCTCGACGGCGGCGTACACCTCGCCCTCGGGGACGTGCATGCCTTCGGTGACCAGCTTGAAGTGGTGGATCAGCTGCTCCATGCCGAACTTCATTTCCGCGCGCGTCGGCGGCGCGACCTTGTGGTCGTCGACCATCACCGGGCCGGGATTCCTGCGCAGCCAGTCGATGCACTGCCGGATGATCCGGTTCGACTGCCGGAATTCCTCGATGCGCACGAGATAGCGGTCGTAGCAGTCGCCGTTCTTGCCCACCGGCACGTCGAACTGCATGCGGTCGTAGACCTCGTAGGGCTGCTTCTTGCGCAGGTCCCAGGCGATGCCCGAGCCGCGCAGCATGGGGCCCGTGAAGCCGAGCGCCAGCGCGCGCTCGGGCGACACCACGCCGATGCCGACGGTGCGCTGCTTCCAGATGCGGTTCTCGGTGAGCAGCGTCTCGTAGTCGTCGACGTACTTCGGGAAGCGCTCGGTGAAATCCTCCAGGAAGTCGAGCAGCGATCCCTGGCGGTTGCGGTTGAGCCTCTCGATCTCGGCGGCATCCTTCATCTTCGAGACCTGGTACTGCGGCATGCGCTCGGGCAGGTCGCGGTAAACGCCGCCCGGCCGGTAGTACGCCGCGTGCATGCGCGCGCCCGACACCGCCTCGTAGGCGTCCATCAGGTCCTCGCGCTCGCGGAAGCAGTAGAGGAAGACGGTCATCGCGCCGATGTCCAGGGCGTGCGCGCCGAGCCACAGCTCGTGGTTCAGGATGCGCGTCACCTCGTCGAACATGACGCGGATGTACTTCGCCCGCTCGGGGATCTCGATGCCGAGCAGCTTCTCGATGGCGAGCACGTAGGCGTGCTCGTTGCACATCATCGAGACGTAGTCGAGCCGGTCCATGTACGGCACCGACTGCAGGAAGGTCTTGTGCTCGGCCAGCTTCTCCGTCGCCCGGTGCAGCAGGCCGATGTGCGGATCGGCGCGCTGGATGACCTCGCCGTCCAGCTCCAGGACCAGCCGCAGCACGCCGTGCGCAGCCGGGTGCTGCGGGCCGAAATTGAGCGTGTAGTTCCGGATCTCGGCCATTATTTTTCGTGCGCGTAGTTCGGCTCGCGCACGATGCGCGGCGTGACTTCGCGCGGATCGATGGTCACCGGCTGGTAGACGACGCGCTTCTGCTCCGGGTCGTAGCGCATCTCGACATAGCCCGAGAGCGGGAAGTCCTTGCGGAACGGATGGCCGACGAAGCCGTAGTCGGTGAGGATGCGGCGCAGGTCCGGGTGGCCCTCGAAGATGATGCCGTAGAGGTCGAACGCCTCGCGCTCGTACCAGTTGGCCGCCGGCCAGACCTCGACCAGCGACGGCACCTCGGGGAACCCGTCGTCCGGGCAGAAGCAGCGTACGCGCAGCCGCACGTTGTGCTTCACCGAAAGGAGATGCACGACGGCCGCGTAGCGCGGGCCCTCCGGGGGCCGGTCGCCGTAGGCGGAGTAGTCGACGCCGCACAGGTCGATCAGCTGCTCGAAACCGAGCTGGTCGCGCAGCTCGAGGCAGGTGTCGCGGTATTGCGCGGCGGGCACGACGAGCGTCAGCTCGCCGCGGTCTTCCTTCGGGCTGAAGCCCGACTGGGCCAGCCGCTCCCGCAGTGTCTCCAGGCGTGTCATCGGGCGATGGTGTCGGTTCTCTTGATCTTGTTCTGCAGCTGCACGATGCCGTAGAGCAGCGCTTCCGCGGTCGGCGGGCAGCCCGGCACGTAGATGTCGACCGGGACGATGCGATCGCAGCCGCGCACCACCGAGTACGAGTAGTGGTAGTAGCCGCCGCCGTTCGCGCACGAGCCCATCGAGATCACCCAGCGCGGCTCGGCCATCTGGTCGTAGACCTTGCGCAGCGCCGGCGCCATCTTGTTGCACAGCGTCCCGGCGACGATCATCACGTCGGACTGGCGCGGGCTCGGGCGGAACACGATGCCGAAGCGGTCGAGGTCGTATCGCGCAGCGCCCGCGTGCATCATCTCGACCGCGCAGCAGGCGAGGCCGAAGGTCATCGGCCAGAGAGACCCGGTGCGGGTCCAGTTGACCACCTTGTCGACCGTGGTCGTGACGAAGCCTTGGGACAGCGCGCCTTCTATTCCCATTCCAGCGCGCCTTTCATCCATTCGTAGACGAAGCCCACGGTCAGGATGGCGAGGAAGACCATCATCGAAATGAAGCCGGCGAAGCCGATCTCGTTCAGCGTCGCCGCCCAGGGGAAGAGGAAGGCGATCTCGAGGTCGAACAGGATGAACAGGATCGCCACGAGGTAGTAGCGCACGTCGAACTTCATGCGCGCGTCCTCGAACGCCTCGAAGCCGCACTCGTAGGGGGAGAGCTTCTCGGGATCCGGCTTGTTCGGGCCCAGCAGCTTGCCGAGGACGAGCGGCGCGATGCCGACGCCGACGCCGACCAGGATGAACAGCAGGATGGGAAAGTATTCTGCCAGCATGAATTTTGGTGCCCACGAGCAGACTCGAACTGCTACGGCTTTTTAGGCCACTAGCCCCTCAAGCTAGCGTGTCTACCAATTTCACCACGTGGGCGAGGCCGCAATTATCCTCTAAAAATCATTGTGGAACCTGCTTTTCCGGCGCCTTCGGCGCCTCGGGCGCAGGCGCCGGCTTGGGAGCTTCGGCCGCGGGCTTCTGCGCTTCGGGTTTCGGCACGTCCTTCGCGGGCTCCTGCTGCTGGCGCACCGCGTCGATCACGCCGCCCGGGCCCTGCTCGCTCGAGCGGTTGGTCGCCACCCAGGCGAGCGCAAGGCTGAGCAGGAAGAAGATCGCGGCGAGCACCGCCGTCGAGCGCGAGAGGAAGTTCGCCGAGCCGGTCGCGCCGAACAGGCTGCCGGAGGCGCCGCCGCCGAATCCCGAGCCCATGTCCGCGCCCTTGCCGTGCTGCAGGAGCACGAGGCCGATGATCGCGAGCGCCACGAGCACGTGGAGCACGATCAGCACATTGGTCCATACACCCATCAGTTGCCTCCAGCGGCCGATGCCGCCTTAAGAATCGCCAGGAAATCTTCCGCCACCAGCGACGCGCCGCCGATCAGGCCGCCGTCGACGTCCGCCATCGCGAAGATCGCCGCCGCGTTCTGCGGCTTCACGCTGCCGCCGTAGAGAATCCGGCTCGCGGGAGCGATCCTCTTCCTGAGGAACGCGTGCACCTCCTGCGCCTGCTGCGGCGTGGCGTTGCGCCCGGTGCCGATCGCCCACACCGGCTCGTAGGCCAGAACCGAGTTTCCAAAATCAGCCACTTTCAATACGGCGTCCAACTGGCGCCCTACCACTTCTTCGGTCCTGCCGGCCTCGCGCTCGGCGAGCGTCTCGCCGACGCAGAGGATCGGCGTGAGCCCGGACGCGGCCGCGGCGGCGAACTTCGCCGCCACCTGCGCGTCGCTCTCGCCGTAGAGCTGGCGCCGCTCGGAGTGGCCGACGATCGCGTAGCGGCAGCCGAGCTCCTTCAGCATCGCCGCCGAGACCTCGCCGGTGTAGGCGCCCTGGGCATGCTCGCTCACGTTCTGCGCCCCGAGCGCCACCGCGCTGCCGCGCAGCTGCTCGGCCGCCTCGGCGAGATAGGGAAACGGAACGCAGACAGCGCATTCCGCACCGCGGACCCCGCCTTTGAGGATGGCACCGAGCAGCGCCCGGTTCGAAGCCCGGCTGCCGTGCATTTTCCAGTTGCCGGCAACCAGCCGCGTGCGCGCCATGCGACTGGATTTTACCGCATCGCGGCAATCCGCTTGACCACTTAACGCTCGCGCGCCGCCTCGTGGAACGCCTTCTGCACCGGCGAGAGCACGTACTCGAGCACCGAGCGCGTGCCGAGGTGGATCTCGCTCGCCACCTGCATCCCGGGCTGCAGCGCGAAGCGCTCGCCGCCGGCGACGAGGTGCTGGCTCGCGAGGCCGACGATGGCGCGGAAGGCGAGCGGCCCCATCGGCCGGTCGCGACCCGAGAGCGCGTCGGAGCGCGTGTTGGGCGAAGGCGCCTCGGTGGCGTCGGCGTTCACGCTCAGCACCTTGCCCTCGAGCAGGCCGTACTTCTGGAACTGGAACGGCGCGAGCTTGAGCTTCGCCGGCTGCCCGGCGCGAACGAACCCGACGTCGTCGTTGGCGATCCAGACCTCGGCGACCAGCCGGTCGCCCTCGGGCACGAGCGTCATCAGGATGGTGCCCGGCGCGGCCACGGTGCCGGCGGTGTGCGTGGCCAGGTCCTTGACCACCCCGGCCTGCGGCGCGCGCAGCTCGAGCAGCTCGCGCCGGCGCGACTGCTTGGCGAGCTCCTGGCTCGCCTTCTCGAGCTGCGCCGCCGTCTCGACGCGCTCGCTGCGGAGCTGGCGGCGGTAGTCGGCGGTGATCTGGGCGATCTTCTTCTGCGACTGCTCGATCAGCGCCTGGCTGGAGCGGATGGTCGCCTCCTGCGCGCGCAGGTCCTGCTCGCGCTCGATGCGCTCGCGCTGCTTGTCCGTATAGAGGATGCGCCCGGCGAAGCCGTCGCGCGCCAGCTTCTCGAACGCCTTTTCCTGCTCGACATAGTGCGGCAGCGTCTGCTCGAGCTTGGCCTTCGTCGCCTGCGCGCCGGCGAGGTCATAGCGCGCCTTCTCGAGCGCCGCCCGCTCCTGCGCGAGCGCCGTCTCGTACGCCCGCACGTTGGAGGCCTGCTGCGCCTCGACCTGCGCGAAGAGCTGCGGCGGGTCTCGCTCTTCCCTCGGCAACCGCTTTCCCGAGAGCTGCGCGTCGATGCGGCGAAGCGCGAGCCGCTTGTTCTGCACCTCGCTCTCCACCGCTCTCGCCTCGGCCTCGGTCTGCACCGGGTCCATGCGCACCAGCACCTGGCCGGCGCGCACCGGCTCGCCCTCCTTCACCAGGATCTCCTTGACGATGCCCTGCTCGGCGGGCTGCACGATCTTGAGGTAGCCCGCCGGAACGAGCTTGCCCTCGGCCACCGCGACGATGTCGAGCCGCCCGACTACCGCCCAGGCGGCGAGCGCGGCCAGGAAGCCGGCCAGGATGCGCAGCATCCAGCCCGCGAGCGGCGCCGGCGGTTTTTGCTGGATGCGCAGCAGCGGCGGCGCGAAGTCCGAAGGATCGGCGCCGGTCATCACGACGCCGACGCCTCGTCCAGCAGGCGCATCGGCGCCGTCTTCTCGCCGCCGAGCGTGAACACCTCGTCGGCGGCGAGGCCCTTCGGCACCTGGTGCGCGATGAACACGATCGTCGCCACGCCCTTCAGCTTGTTGACCGTCTGCGCGAAGCGCTCGGCGGTCGCGGCGTCCAGCGCGCTGGTGGCCTCGTCGAAGACCAGCACGCGAGGACGCTTCAGCACCGCGCGCGCGATGGCGACGCGCTGCTTCTGGCCGCCGGACAGGCCGACCCCGTGCTCGCCGATCTCGGTGTGGTAGCCCTTCGGCAGCCGCTCGATCACCTCATGGAGCTCGGCGAGCTTGCACGCCCGCACCACGTCGTCGAAGCCGGCATTCGGGCTGGCGGCGATCAGGTTCTCGTAGATCGTGCCGGAGAAAAGCACCGTCTCCTGCGGCACGATGCCGAAGCACTGGCGCAGCTCATTCGCGGCAAGGTGGCGGATGTCGCGGCCGTCGAGCGTGATCTGTCCGCGCTCGGGCTGGTAGAACGCCACGAGCAGCTTGGCGAGCGTGCTCTTGCCGCAGCCCGACGCGCCGGTCAGCACGCTCAGCCTGCCCGGCCGCAGGCGCAGGCTCAGGTCGCGATAGAGGTACGGAAGCTCCGGCGAATAGCGGAATGCGACCTCGCGCAGCTCGATGTCGCCCTTGCCCTCGCCGGCCCGCGAGGGCGCCAGCGCGCAGGGCTCGGCCGGAGCGTCCATGATGTCGCCGAGGCGCTTCACCGCGATCGAGGCCTGCTGGAACTCCTGCCACAGGCTCGCCAGGCGCAGCATCGGCTGCGACACCCGGCCGGCGAACATCTGGAAGGCGACCAGCATGCCGATGGTGAAGCCGTCGTTCCTCATGACGAGCAGCGCGCCGACGCACAGGATGGCGAGCGTCATCGCCTGCTCGAGCGCATTGGCGGCGACGTTGTAGGTGTTCGACACCTGCCGCGTGTCGAAGCCCGCGGCGAGGTACTGCGCGAGCATCTCGTCGTAGCGCTCCTCGAGGCGCGGCTCCATCTGCAGCGACTTCACGGTCTCGATGCCGGAGACGTACTCGGTGAGGAACGCCTGGTTGCGCGCGCCGAGCAGGAACTGCCGGTTGAGGCGCGATCGCAGCACCGGCGTGACGAGGACGCTCAGCAGGCAGATCAGCGCAAGCACGGCGAGCGCGACGAGCGTCAGCTGCCAGCTGTAGAAGGCCATCGCCGCGACGAACAGCAGCAGGAACGGCAGGTCGAGCACGAGCGAGAGCGCCGCTCCCGAAATGAATTCGCGCACCGTCTCGACCGCGCGCACGCGGGCGATCAGCACCCCGGTCGGCCGGTGCTCGAAGTAGCGCATGTGCAGGCGCAGCAGGTGGCGGAACACCTGGCTGCCGAGCACCGCGTCGACGCGGTTGCCGGTGTGCAGCACGAGGTATTGCCGCAGCCAGCTCATCGCCGCGTTGAAGGCGAGGAACAGGGCGAGCGCGACGGCGATGACGGCGAGCGTGCTGGTCGTCTGGTGCACCACCACCTTGTCGATCACCACCTGGGTGAAGAGCGGCGCGGCGAGCCCGACCAGCTGGATGAACAGCGACGCGAGCAGCACGTCGCGCCAGATGCGCCGGTGGCGCAGCAGCTCGTCGCGGAACCAGCGGAAGCCGAAGCGCGCCGCGGCCGGCGCGCCGTCGCCTTGCGGGCTGGCGGCGCGCTCGTAGCGCACGAGCAGCGCCCGCGGCTCGAAGCGATCGTCCGCGACGGCGCATTTCTGCGGCGCCGGGCTCGTCGCTTCGAAGTAGAGGAAGCGCGTGCCGTCGCGGCGCAGGACCAGCACCGGCCGGCAGCCCTCGCCCCTCAGGAAGGCGACGCAGGGAGCGGCCGCCGCGGCGAGCACGCCTTCGCCGGCGCGGAAGCCGAGCGATTGCAGCGCTTCGTGGAGCTGGCGCTCCGAGTGCGGGGCGGGGAAGCGCTGCAGCAGCAGCGCCGCGTCGAACGGCAGGCGGTTGAGCCGGCAGAGGCTCGCCAGCAGCCACACGAAATCGCGCTGCGCCAGCTCACGCGCCATTTCCGTCCTCCCTGGCGCCAACGCTACTCCAGGAGGCGCCGCGGCACTTATCCGATTAGCTCATTTCGCTGCTTCGCCGGCCGCGACGGCGCTTAACGGCCGCGCTGCACCATGGCGCCCAGGGCGAAGTGGCAGAGCGGGGAGATGCTACGGTTTGCAACGCCGTCCACGTTGGTTCGAATCCAACCTTCGCCTCCATCCTTTTTCCCTCCGCCGGGCGGTCGCACAGGACTACGAACGGTCGTCGCCCGGTAACCGGCGCTCCCTATACTGGCGGGGCACGAGGGATTGCCCGATCGCCGAGCGAGCGCGGATAGCTCGCCGGGGTCGGCAATGCCCTTGGGCATCTAGAATCTCCGGGTTGCCTCCCGGCCATCACCACGCCCACGAGCATCACGGCCCTGCCCGGGCGCCGGGCGGCGCGCTGCGCGCCGCGGCGCTGATCACCGTCGCCTTCGCCCTCGTCGAGGCGGCGGGAGGCTGGTGGACCGGCTCGCTCGCCCTGCTCTCCGATGCCGGGCACATGCTCACCGACAGCGCGGCGCTAGCGCTCGGCGCGGTGGCGGCGTGGATGGCCCGCCGGCCGCCTTCGGAGCGGCACTCCTACGGCCTCGGGCGCGCGGAGGTCCTCGCCGCGCTGCTCAACGCGGCCGCCATGCTGCTGATCGTGCTCGGCCTGGGCTACGAAGCCCTCGCCCGGCTGAAGGCCCCGACGCCGGTGAACGGCGCCGCCGCGGCGCTGATCGCGCTCGCCGGCCTGGCGCTCAACCTCTGGGTCATGCGCCGCCTCGCTCCGCACCACCATGACATGAATGCCCGCGCCGCGCGGCTGCACGTGCTCGGCGACGCGCTCGGCTCGCTCGCCGCGCTGCTCTCGGGCGTGCTGATCGCGCTCGGCGGCTGGAATGCCGTCGACCCGGCCGCCTCGCTGGCCATCTGCGTGCTGATCGCCATCTCGGCCGTGCGCCTGCTGCGCGAGAGCCTGCACGCGCTCATGGAGGGCGTGCCGCACGGGCTGTCGGTCGAGGCGATCGGCGCCGAGATGGCGAGCATCGACGGCGTGCTCTCGGTGCACGACCTGCACGTCTGGACGCTCTCCGGCAGCCGCGCCGCGCTCTCGGCGCACGTCATGGTGCGCAGCCTCCAGCACTGGGACAGGACGCTGCACGAGCTGCAGCGCCGGCTGCACGAGAAGTTCGGCATCGACCACGTCACGCTGCAGCCCGAGACCGGCACGCGGCCGCTGGTGCGGCACTAGAAAAACCCCGCCCGCGTCTCCATATGCGGGAGATGAAACTCCTCGAGAAGCTCCGCACGCCCCTGCTCGACCTCCACCGCGCGCTGCTCGACAGCGAGCGCGGCGGGCGCTCGCCCGGCGACTTCCTCCAGGCGCTGATCAAGGACCCGCAGCTCGAGTGGATCCAGCCGCTGACGACGCTCGTCGCCAGCCTGGACGAGCTGCTGGCGAACGAGGAATTCCAGAAGCGCTATCGCGAAGCGCTGCAGCGCGACCCGCAGCTACTGGTCGCGCACGGCCGGCTTCAGGCGCTGGCGGCCCGCTTGACCGCCTGAGCGATCTGCTGCGCGGCGGACTCGATCGCCTCGCGCGGCTCGCCCTCGACCATCACGCGCAGCACGGGCTCGGTCCCGGAAGGACGCAGCAGCACGCGCCCGCGGCCGTCGAGCGAGCGCTCGGCGTCCGCCTGGGCGCTCTTGATGACGGCATGCTTCTTCCAGTCGAAGCCCTTCGGGACCGCGACGTTGACCAGCACCTGCGGGTACATGACGAGCTCGGCGGTCAGCTCGGCCAGCGAGCGGCCCGAGGCGCGCAGCGCATGCAGGACCTGCAGCGCCGAGACGATGCCGTCGCCGGTGGTGTGCTTGTCGAGGCAGATGATGTGCCCGGAGTTCTCGCCGCCGAGCTCCCAGCGCTTCTCGCGCATCAGCTCGAGCACGTAGCGGTCGCCGACCTTGGCGCGCCCGAAGCCGATGCCGAGCCGCGCCATTGCCTTCTCGAAGGCGAGGTTGGTCATCAGCGTGCCGGCCACGCCCGTCAATGCCTTCTTCGCCGAGCGCTGCTTCGCGATGACGAAAAGCAGCTGGTCGCCATCGTAGGCGCGGCCCGCGGCATCGACCATGATCAGGCGGTCGCCGTCGCCGTCGAGCGCGATTCCGAGATCGGCTCTGCGTTTCGCGACTTCGCTTTTCAACGCGGCAGGCGAGGTGGCGCCGTATCCTTCGTTGATGTTCATGCCGTCGGGCTCGACGCCGATCGCCTCGACGTCCGCGCCGAGCTCGTGGAACACGTGCGGCGCGACGTTGTACGCGGCGCCGTGCGCGCAGTCGACGACGAGCTTCATGCCCTTGAGGTCGAGCTCGTTCGGGAAGGTCGACTTGCAGAACTCGATGTAGCGGCCGCCGGCGTCCTCGCGCCGCCACACCTTGCCGAGCTTCGCCGCCTCGTTGCAGCCCATGGCGCGGTCCATCTCCGCCTCGATCGCCGCCTCGATCGCGTCGTCGAGCTTGAAGCCGTCGCCCGAGAAGAACTTGATGCCGTTGTCGGCGTAGGGATTGTGCGAGGCGCTGATCACCACGCCCGCCGACAGCCTGAGCGCGCGCGTCAGGTACGCCACGGCCGGCGTCGGCAGCGGACCCGACATGTGCACGTCGACGCCGGCGGCGGAGAAGCCGGCCTCGAGCGCCGACTCGATCATGTAGCCGGAGATGCGCGTGTCCTTGCCGATCAGCACCGCGGGATGCTGCTCGCCGGCGGAAAGGACCTTGCCCGCCGCGTAGCCGAGGCGCATCACGAAGTCCGGCGTCATCGGCGTCTCGCCGACCGTGCCGCGCACGCCGTCGGT
>Ga0310810_10003944_pt1 | contig 16311 bp, 17 predicted proteins | sample NCmetagenome_FD_207641 | JGI IMG/M metagenome (GOLD analysis project Ga0310810, IMG submission 207641) | Soil microbial communities from experimental microcosm in Duke University, North Carolina, United States - NC | ecosystem: Engineered > Artificial ecosystem > Soil microcosm > Unclassified ... | reverse complement strand
TCGATGCCAACCGAAGCGATATGCATTGCGATGATCCTCCTGATGTGAACTGCCGAGTCATCCTACTCGGCGGCGGACCATCTCATTAATCTCCATATCACTCATTGACGTCAACCCCGCCATCGGGAGGACTAGTACCGAAACATTAAAAAAGCAATTTTCGGTATTCAATGAGTCGCATACCAAAGAATCGCGTGATCCTACCGGTACGTCGATAGCCGCTCTTTTCGTAAAAACGCATAGCTCTGTCGAGTGGCTCGGTGGTATCCAGCGTGACAAAAGAGCATCCCGAGGCACGAAGTCCCTGCTCCGCACGTTCGAGGAGTTGCGTGGCAACAGAAGATCCCTGCCAATCCGGCTTCACCGCCATTCCGCGCAAGTGCCCTTCTCCGTGATTCAGAACGCTGCATGCTATAGTTCCGCATACCTGTTGGCTCCCATCCTCAGCCACGAAGACAGTCATTTCTCGCATCCGCTTGCGAATAGTTTGCTCAGTTAGAACCGTGTCCAAGAACGCGTCAGGTGTATAGCGGTCCCGGTAGCCCGCAAACGCGGTCGCGAGGCAGTCAAGGATTCCGGAGCAGTCAGCAGGGGTTGCCGGTTGAATAGTCGCTGAAAGATTGTCGGAGTGCATCACCGAAAACGTTATCGCCTAGCCGTGAATAGCGTCCAGTTTCTCAGAGCCGTTAACTTTGCCAGACGTCACTTAACGATAAATCTCCATATCACTCATTGACCTGGAAAAAATGCACGATAGCGGCTGGATTTCAGAAGCTACAGCTGAGCGGGTGGATCGAAAGCGCAGATTGCGTGCTCTTCTGACCATTGTTGGGTAGCACCCGCATTCTCTGCCGTGAGCAAGACTCGCTTTTTGAGGGTTTCAGCAATCGTCCTCATCAAGCCAAAGATGCCTTCTGCTTTAGCTTCGGAATCCACATCATCGGGCAGCAGATCGAGATCGATTTCATTGTGTTGAGTTCAAGGGTCGTTGTGACGAGGTTGCGACGACGACTGATGGTGCTGTAATCGGGGAAGTCTCTCGGTTCGCCATCCTCCGAGTACACCGCCGGATAGCGTTGAATCAGCAGAGGCAGGAGAACGTCGTAGTCTTTGGCCGTAATGCCATAAGCCCTGACCTCAAAGACTATTCCGCTGTCCGGCTTGAAGACTTCCCCTCCACGATGTCCGCATTGGTATGGAAATTATAGAGAGGCCCCGGAGCGTGGTTCGTGATAAATCTCCATCACGCTCATTGACCTTCGTGTTTTAAATAAGGGCTTGCTCAATCACTCATCTCCACAGAGCAACAGTCAATCCGCCGGTGACTATAAACGCTCCACCCACCAGGACGGCTGGCGTTGGAAGAGCGCCGAAAAAAACAAAGTTAGCGATCTGGAAAACCACGAACAGCGTCGCGACGTACATCCCAGTGACGGCCGCGAACTCTACGGGTGCCAGGTTGAGGGAAGTACCGTAAAGCGCAAGCAACGTGTAGCCGAGCAGGAAGAGCCCGATCCGGGCTGACCAAGACTGATGATGCAGCGCAATGCGCACGATTGCGTCGCCTGCTGCTTCGAAGACCGTCGCCGCGAACACGAACAAGAAGATTTTCATGCGTCATGTTCTCAGGTCCTAAAACGAGGCGCAAATCTCAGCGTTGTGGGCGACAAATCTCACTCACTGAGGCCTGAACACGAGGCATCAGCAAATAGAATCCACTGTGTAGCCGCCGGCAGAAGGGCCTGCAAACTGCTAATCTACGCGCTTCAGCCCCGGAACAAAGAGGCACGCTCCCAGATTGCCGGGAAATGGGAGGAATTTGAGTCTGACAAGCGGTTGAGATCGTCTTATGACGTATCTAGAATGTCAGCATCTTCCTCAGGAGATGGTGGTCATGAAGATCGGTTTTGCACTTCCTAACATCGGGCCGATTGGCACGGTAGAATCCGTTACAAAAGTCGCGCAGCGGGCCGAGGCGCTCGGCTATAACAGCCTCTGGACCGTCGAAAGACTACTGTGGCCCCTCAAGCCGCAAACGCCTTATGCGGTCACGCGAGACGGATCGCTCCCGGAAGCCTACAAGCACACCCTCGATCCACTCGAGGCGCTCACTTTCGCCGCGGCGCTGACGAAGAAGATCAGGCTGGGTCCAAGCGTTCTCGACATGCCCTACTACAATCCGGTCACGTTGGCGCGGCGACTAAGCACAATTGACATTCTTTCGAACGGTCGATTGAATGTGGGCCTGGGTTTGGGCTGGTCAAAAGACGAAATGGAGGCCAGTGGCGCCGCTCCGAAGAATCGTGGCGCAATGGCTGATGAGTTTCTGAGTGTGCTCAAGGCCATTTGGACCACGGACCCGGTGGAATTTCATGGAAAGTTTTATACCGTGCCAAGGTCTTACATCAACGCGAAGCCGGTTCAGAAACCGCATCCGCCGATTTATATGAGCGCGTTCGTTCCTGCGGCGTTGAAGCGGGTAGCAACCGAGGCCGATGGCTGGAATCCGGTAGTTTTACCCGTGGCTGCGATGGAGCAAATGTTCGGCTCAGTCAAGCAAATGGCGAAGGCAGCAGGGCGCGATCCGGCGTCATTGTCACTAGTAATTCGCGCGAACCTTGAGGTCACGGAAAAGTCCTTGGGGGCGGGCGGACCGGACAATCTTCACTGGTTCTATGGAGCAGATCGCCGGAGACGTTCGCGATTGTGCGAAGATCGGTGCAACTGAAGTCTTCTTCGACCCAACATTCGCAGCCGAAGGGCAGTCGCTTGGTTACTGGATGTCGCTGCTCGACGAGCTCAAGGGCATGATGAGCCTAAGCTGACGACTTAAATATCTCCCCACGTATTAATGCGCTGAGGAGTAATGCGGACAACAGGAGCGTCGTCGGCAAGCATGCCTGAGCGGTATTGATGGTACTTCTTGCGTAACAGCTCAAGCGCATGGCCGCGTTCTACGGAATCTGATATCAACTCAGCCTTTCCTCGCGCGAGTACATACCAAAGCTGGTTCCAGTCATCATTGTATTCGTCCACAAGTAAGGCCACTTGCGGCGAAGCGTGGATATGCTTCAGTCGCGCTAGATGATCAACCTGCACGCGCTTTGGTTTGCGGTCAATGGCGGTGTAGAAGAGTGATCCGTCAAAAACAAAACAAATAGGAACTAGGTGCGGACCCTGACTAGCATCCAGCGTACCAAGCCGGGCAACTTGCGCAGCCTCGAGTTTTGCGCGAGCTCGATCTGAGATCAGGGAGCTTTCGGGTGCCATGGGTCGTGAGTTAGCGATAAGAGAGCCCAGTTCTTAGCTTTAAGAGACCTGGGATTACGTCGAGAATACGCTAGCAACCCATCTTACGCCTCACAACGTCACTGTCATTCAATTCCCACATCATTCACTGACCGCAGACGTCCAGACCAATGACCGGTTTGATGATCCGCAGCATCTCTGGCGTCCTGAAACGCTACTGTCTAGTACTCAGGCAGCCGCGAAAAAACACGTATGCTTGCGACCTTCTCCATTGGTAAGCATCAGAGTTCCTCGCACGGGAGAGGTGCTAAATGGGAACCTGGCACAAAATGATCAAACAGCGTTGCGTCATGGTGGTGGAGTACGGACTCATGACAGCATCGGCCAGCGGTTTGCTTTATGTGTTTTTCGCGATGACGTGCTAGATACAACACCAGCTGAGTCATTGGGAACGCTGGTTACAACCGTCAGAATTTCGTCTTGCGCGGCATCTCAACAACCTTAGACGGATGGCTCTCACCCGCAGCGCGCACCTTTAGCCAGTAGAGCTTCATCCCAAGTTCTTCGACATGCTCCCGAACCAATCGTTGCAATTCACTGGCGATACCGCGTGCCTCATCAATATCGTCAGTTTCAAAAAGCCTTCGAGCCAGGATCAGAACGTGATCTCGCATGAGCCGCTCCCGATCCACCGTAACACCTGAACTTTCAGCCCGCAGTACAGTTGAAACCTCAGGATAGGGGGAAATTATGCCTACTCACTATGATCCCGCACAGTACGCGGCGAAGAAAGCCCGCGCAGCCTAGCTCTTGTTCACAGGCAGTCTCTTCGGCGTTGGTGTTAAACCTCGATTTAGCTCAAAAGCCTCCGGCAGAGTTTGAGTCAAATCAACAATGAATAGGACGCAGCAGCATAACCTTCGTAACGACTGTGGTCACCGGATTCCGTGTTATGACTGCAATTGGAGAAGGCAATGACGCATGCGTTGATAGGATGGTGCATCTATTTAATGGGATCGGGTGCTCTCGGCGTACAGAAACCAAACTTGAGTGCGGACTTTACGAACGCCGCAGTCAAGTATTTGATGTTGATTGGCGACTACGAATTTGCTGACGCCGAATCAGCGAGCACCGCTCAGTCGCGTATTGCCTCTGCCTTTCGAGAGATGGCCGCCAACGCCACGGGAGATAAGACTAGCCTTGATAATCTGACGGCGTCGTCGCTGAAGATTTTCGCTGATATCCATGTGATGAATGTAAAAACGTACCAACTATCTAAAGACCCAACCGAACTCTCGAAGGACGAGCGTTGCATTACAGACTGGAAGCACGCCCTTCAGGCGGGAAGCGCAAATCATCCCTCCTCCTGTAGGTAGAAGTGCGCCTTCATTGCTGGTGCATGCTGGCCAGTTCGTCGATAAATCTCCATTTCGCTCATTTGACCTCAGGCGCCGGCTCTGGGATTGTGGGCACATCCCCAAGACAACGGGAAGCTCAACAATCAGTCCAATCAGATCGCACCCAGCTTGCACAACATACTTCAGAGATGCAGGCTGCCGCCAAAACAAAGCAGTGGATAGGCCAAGTGCTGATTTTCAAAATTCGCTGAGAAGTTCAAACACATCGGCAGCCTGGTACAAGAGGCGCTGGAATGGTTGCACCTTTGCGCACTAATCGGTGAATTGCCGCACGTGTCGCTGAGGCAATAGGTTTGCCGATCTAAAGGCAGGCGTACTCCGCCGTTGAAAGGGCTTCGCTGATAAACCAATAAACGCGCCAGAAAATTCCGTGATACGGCATGAAAAAATCCCTGGTTCAGCGCCGGAAATTCTCGGACTCTTGCCCTTTGCCGCCGTGTCGTGAGAATAAGTCCCGAGTTCTGGTGGCGCGAAAATGGGCCTAATCCCTCTATTTTTCGCTGTTAGCAGGGAATTTGTACCGGAGAACGGTTAGCGCGAGACTGCGCGCTCCGCCATGCCGTCGAGTCAAGTCAGGCAGATCTTGCCCCTTCCAAGGGTTGAACCGCAGGCCGCCCGCGCTGTCATTACAATGATTTCGGACTGTTGTAGTCCCGGGTGAAGGATGCGTCGAAACCGGCCGCCGAGACATCTCGCAGCTGCAGCCGAGCGCGCGAGTGCGCGTCTTAACATTGGCTTCACTAATCCCGAGCGCCTGCTCTGTTTCGGTAATACAGAGCCGTTGAACGTCACACAGGATCAGGACAGTGCGACATTTATCGCCATGGCGGAGGCTGGTTATAGGGGGTTGGCGAAAGCGGTAACATGGCCTGCTTCGTCCAACAGCCTGATGCGCAAAAGTGTGGCTCTCGCCGTTTTGGCAACCTTAGAAAATGTAGGAAGTGATCACAGTTACCCACTCACATGAGGCGGCGCGACTTCATCGGAGGAGCGGCATCGCTTGCTGCAGCCTCGCTCGGGGCTGTTTGTACCAAGGAAGTGAAGGCCAGACTCATTCTCGATCTTTCTCGATCAATTTCTACGATTTCTTCCCAGTTTATCAGGCTAGGATACGAAACCTCCTCGGTTGCAAGTAGAGGTCTTCTGAGCGCGGAAAACGCCGTCTATGTTCAGCTGTGTCGCACTTTGAGTTCCAGCGGCATCATCCGAATCGGCGGCAACACCTCCGACTATGCGTCGTATGTTTCTTCGTCTCAGGCTTTCTCTTCACCGGAAACTGGGCCCGGCTCGATCGTCAACCAAGCGGCGTTGCGAGATCTGGGCACTTTCCTAAAAGCTACCGGCTGGGAACTCATATGGGGATTGAACCTTGGCCGAGGAACCGTTGAGGGTGCAGTTGAAGAAGCTAACGCTGTTCTCGCAGCCACCAAGCCGTATCTCCGTGCGTTTGAAATTGGTAATGAGCCCGATCTATTTCCTCGCCGAGAAATTCATCGTAAGAAGGGGTATGACTATGAGGATTATCTTCGGGACTATCGCAGGTTCCGGGATGCGCTTCGTAAAAGCATTCCTGACATACCATTTGCCGGACCCGACGTGGCAATTTCGACCCCATGGGTCACGAGATTTGCGCAAGACGAAGGCCATAACGTCAAACTCCTGACGCATCACTATTACCGCGAAGGTCAGAATCCGACTAGCAGCATTGAGAAGCTGCTCCATCCAGATCCAAAACTTGGCGCCATACTTGCGGAGTTGCGCGCGGCCTCGAAGTCTTGTGGCGTTCCATACCGGATATGTGAAACCAACTCCTTTTCCGGAGGAGGCAAGCCTGGAGTCAGTGATCGCTTCGCTGCGGCCTTGTGGGTCTTGGATTTTATGTACAAACTAGCCTCAGCCGGATGCCACGGAGTCAACATGGAGACCGGAGTTAATCAATTGGGCTTCATCAGCTCCTATTCGCCAATCAAGGATGACGAGCGCGGACATTACGTCGCAGCCCCAGAATTTTACGGCATGCTTGCATTTGCACACGGAGCTGCCGGAGAGCTTGTTGAAAGTCAGCTCAGCGCAGGAAATCACAACTTAATTGCGTACGCTACGGTAACCCAAGGCGAACGATTATCTGTGACGCTGATTAATAAAGAACCGGCCTTGGATGCCAGCGTCAGTATCGAGGGCGCTCATTTTTTCCAGAACGGCTCTGTTCTGCGTTTGTCTGCTCCTTCTTTACACAACAGCTCGGGTGCAAGTTTTGGTGGAGCTAGGGTCAAGTCAGATGGGACCTGGCGTCCCTATTGGCGAGAGGCGATCCAAAGCTACAACGCGAAGACTATCGTTCGCCTTCCTGCGGCAAGTGCCGCGGTCTTGATCATGAAACCATAAATTGTTAGGCTACCTAGCCCAACGCCTTACAGCAGACATCGAGCAACCAGCGGCGAGGGCCCAAACCTATCAAGCAACAAATCCCTCTTCTTCTGAATTGACCGCACGAAAATTCCCCTAACTCTCCGAAGAATTCCCGGATCATATACGGGAATCCAGACCCGGCAACGTGCACGAAAATTGGCTCTTTTGGAGAATAAAGGGCATAGGACGCCGCTATACTTGCGGAATATCGCTGTATTTTCGCCGTTTGCAGGGATTTTCTAGCGGAGAATGGTTAGCGCAGAGCCACGCCCACGGCAGTTTCATCGCTCAGACCGTTAACTGACTCAGGTCAATCGCGCGGACTCCACGATCGTTCTGGGATTACTTTCCTTGCAGCAGCGTTAGCCTGGAGCCTTCTCGATTCGGATATCGAATCGATATCACTCATTTGAGATTGCAAAAGGCGGATGGAAGCCGCAAAGTTGCGACATCGCCTGGTATTTATAGGCAAGAACTGTAGATTCTGAATCCACCACGACTCGGCATATTCGAACTCGCCCAGCGCCGAACCCTCAAAAACTAAACTAGAGGGTGCTGTTGAGCACCCTCTGTTTTTAACGCTTCATTTTTTCGACTTCCGTCCAGACAGCGGCTACAGCCGAGCCGTGCTACTGCCAGACGGCCATTGCTTTACTGGAATTTCGCCGAAACCAGCAGGGGCGATGCGCAGGTTGGGGTTGGGTTGAATGGAGCCATGCGCGCCTGGTGGGTTTCAATGCGATCACCGACGTGGACGTCCGGCACCGTATTTCCATCATTGGTGTCGAGATCGAGTTCGGCCACCTTGATTCCGCTTTCAAGGTGAACTTTGCTGCGGTGCAAGCGCAACGTTCCCGAGCTTCGTACCAGGCAAAACGCCACCGGCGTTCCGATCGGCAGATGAATGTTCTCCAGTTCAGCACTCAGTTGCTGGCGGAACGGTGACGATTGCGCCCGGAAATCCCCGCGCAATTCAGTCTCAATTCCATTGATCGCCGCCTGTCCTCGCGCTCTGAGCCTGATATCGCCAGAGCCACTGCCAGACAGCGCAGAGGTGGAATCATCGGAACCAGACTGCGCAAAAGAAGTTGCAGCCCCAGTGATGAGTACGGCAAGCCCCAGTAACGCGGCGAGCATCATCAGGGTCATTCTGCGACGGTTGTTGAGTTGTGTCTTCAATTGGTGCATCGTTAATCTCCTAAGTTTGATGTCGAAGAAAACCCTCGCTTTTATGAGAGCTTCAATCGCTACGTTGACTGAGACACCACGCTGAATTGGCGTGGAACAGAAAAATGATTCAGGCGCCAAGCGGCGCGCCCGATGCAATGAGCGATGACGCTCAATGACAGCTATTTAGCCTCGCGCTATGACTTTGATAAAAAGTGGAAGAAAGCCAGCCACGTTGGAATCCCGCGCTCACGCTCTTTCTCGTCGCACATCGTCGTCAAATTTCTGTTCCAAAGGGTTCCTGGCAGTTGTCTAAGGATAAAGTTGCGGAGATTTGGTTCGAAATGCACTTATTAGCCATTTCGCGGCAGGGTTCCAGCATGTTTGCGGGCCTCGATACGAGTGGGCGCGGCGCCGAAAGTGCCCGTCAGTCAAGCGATATAATCCAGTCTATGTCGGCGGACCAACTCTCCGACGAAGATCTAATCGTTCGCTACCGTTCGAGCGAGGATGTAAAACAGCGCGACCAAGCCATCAATGAGTTGTTTCGCCGGAACTATACCAAGGTGGCGCGCTGGTGCCTGCGTTTTTCAGACGACCGCGAGACTGCTGCCGACCTGGCACAAGAGATTCTTACCCGCGTCCACCAAAACCTGGACGATTTCCAGGGAGAGTCGCGGTTCTCCACGTGGCTGTTCACGATTGCCAGAAACCATTGCCTGAATTTTCTGCGCACAAACAGCCGGCAGGCTACGGCGCTTCGCGCTGATGTGGAGGAGAACTTTTTCGAAGCTTTGCCGGATTTGAGGTCCGGGCCGCACGAAGTCGCTGAGCGCGAGTCGCTGGCCCAGGAAATACGAGGACTTCTGAATGAAGCATTGGATGAAACCGAGAAGACCGTTTTCACGCTTCACTATGGTGAGGATGTGCCGCTCGACTCCATAACCAGGCTTTTAGGACTGCAGAATCAAAGCGGCGCGAAGGCGTACATCGTAAGCGCCAGACGAAAATTGTCGCGCATGGTGCCGCGTTGGAATGCGCGTGTGGAGAATAAGCGTGGATAAACGAGGTTCTATGTCGGAACGGGAGCTTTTGAAAGCGGCGATGGCACAATCGCCACAATGCCTCTCGTCCGCCGAATTGGATCGCCTCGTAAGCATGCCGGACGCCACCGACGGACATTTGAGCAACTGCGCCCGTTGCCAGGCTGAACTGACAATGCTGAGGGCGTTTCAATCGGACGAATCGCTTCCCGACGAAGGTGCAGCGGTTGCCTGGATCGGCTCTCGATTGGAGAAACGGCTTAATGAGATTAAGTCGGGACGTGCACCGCGCGAGCGGGGAAAAAAGCCGCTGTTCGAAGCGTTACTAAGTTATGCCAGGCTTCGCGTGTTAGTTCCGGTTGCGGCAACCATTGCGATTGTAGCGGCGGCATTTTTGCTGCGCTCTCCGAAACAGCCGGATTTAAGTGCTCATCTGGGCAATGCTCCGGAGGTGTTCCGGTCACAGGAAATCGAGGTTGTGGGACCGAGCGGGAAAGTCGCTAAGGCCCCCGAAAAACTTGAATGGGAAACCGTTCCAGGCGCAGACAATTACAAGGCTGAAGTGATGGAGGTAGACCAGACGCCGCTCTGGAGTTGGGCCACGAAAGACAACTTCGTGACAATTTCTCCGGCACTGCGGGCTAGGATGGTTAAAGGAAAAGCGATGCTGTGGCGAGTCACGGCACTGGATAAGCAGAACCGGATCATTCGTTCATCGCAGGTTCAGCGCTTCATCGTCTCGGATGAGTAACGACGAAAGTCAGCTCGGCTTTACATCTCAAATAAAAGAGAAGGATATATGCAGCACGATTCTAAAATCACGTATTCGTGTGTCTACTGCAAACGCGGACATCTGCGAGTCTCAGCAATTATTTCTCTGTTCATAACGCTATCCGTATTGCTTTTCGTAAGCGGGGCGTGGGCGAAGGGCAACGACCCGAGCACTTTTGCCGGTGTAGAACTAAAAATCGCGAATGAGAAAGTGCCCGCCGGCGGCATGCTGCAGGTACAAGTATCCATCACTGAACCGAAACCTATTATGAAGGGAAGACAGAGAGTCGCGTTCAGTTCGCCTCTATTGGGAAGCGCCAGTGGCATCAACTTGTTCAGTCCGGCAGGAGATGTCAGCGGGGTGGCGGTGCGCTCCGGCAAAGCTCTGAAGTTCTTCTTCAGTTCTCCGCTGGCCTCACTGGGAACCGATTCCGATTACCCGATCATGACGATGGCTATTCCGGTACTTTCATCCGCGCTTCCCGGCCAGACTGCCGCTCTTAAATTGGACCCCACTTTTTCTACCTGGACCGATGCGAGTTCGAACAACTATCCGGTTAATCTGAAATCTGGAGTCTTGACCGTCGGGGGTACTTTTTCAGTATCCAACATTTCCCCGGGTTCCGGAGTAGTGCCGGCAGGAGTTCCTATCGCAATTTCGGGCATAGGGTTTCGCAAGAATTTGGCCGTGAAGGTCAAGGATGCCAGGATTGCGAGTTCAACTTTCGTGAGTTCGAGTTTGATCCGGATCACACTTACGGCTTCCATCAACATGGAAAACCGCAGAGTGCAGGTACAGGATCCGGGAACCAACGAGACAGCCGTTTATTTCTCATACCAGCGTCCCACCAGCGTGGGAGCAAGTTCCCACACACTGGTCGCGAACAGCTACGCTCTGTTCGCCCGAAAGAAGCGGACACTTGGATATTTCCGGTCAGTTCTGAGTGGAACGGCATTTACTGCGCTTTCGTTACAGAATCCTGGCTCGGCGTCAACCACAGCACGGCTCGATCTGCTGACGGTGCCGGGCAGTACCGTCATAACCAGCAACGTAGTCACTCTAGGGGCTAACACCCGAATCACACGCGACTTGAGAGAGTTTTTCCCGACAGCCGTTCCGGACAACAGCACGGAAGTGAAAGTGACCAGTGCTGCGCCGATCCAGATGCTGGGGTTAGTGGGCGACGATGCCACCGGCGTGATGCTTCCGGTCACCGCCTCGGCGACGCCATAAAGTGAAGTATCCTGCGACGGCGAAGAGCAGGGCTGCCAAAGCGACACAGGTTAATATCAGCTGCGCCCAGGAAAAAATCGCAGGCGCACGCTCGTCACGCTCACCATTAAGAACGAATGCCGCCCAATAACGCGGGTGTTGCCAACGCGCGGAATGGAGGAACGTGATCTTTGCGTCTCGCAACGCTTCAGCTACCGGTTCATGTTTTCGAAGAGCGAAGAAATAAAACTGCTGCATGAATTCCGCGGTTGCGGCATCATCTACACGCCATAAGCTGGTCAGTGAAGCTCGCGCTCCCGCTGACAGCAAAGATCGGCTGAAAGACTGCACCCCTTCCCCGCGGATAATGGCGCCGCGTTCAGTATCGCAAGCGGAGATCGTCGCCAGCCGAACGCGGTCGAGCGCGAGGGAGTCGAGCTCGCGCAGGAAAACGTAATCTGCGGGCGTGTTCGGGTCTCGACTGGTGAAAAGTATCCGCGAGTTTTCCGGATTGTTAACATCCGCGAACGCATGCGTGCTCACGTGCAGCAGCGGCGCGTTGTTCGCCTGCGATAAAAATGTAGATTTCAGGTTGTCTCCGCCCAGGAATGCGCGAGTTACGCCCGGAACCATTTTCGCAATGCCTTGAATTTCGACTGTCGAACCGGGTAAAGCCGCCGGCGACTCAGAACCTTGAGCGGACGTGCTGATCGCCGGGGCGAACACGTCGCTTCGAATCACCGGATTTCCAAACGCGATCAATTCCGTTGTCCACGGGCCACGAAGCCGAAGCGTCGGCGGGTCCGGACGACGGAGCAGAATCGCGGATGGCAGGTACGTGACCGCAAAACGCTCGATAAGGAGTTGACCACTGGCCGAGGTCGGCAACATTTCGAATGGAACACTGCTCAGCCAGCCGTCGGGGACGACCAAAATCTGTTTCGCATCGCGCCAAGCCGCGTCGTTCTCTTGCGGCAAAATCGCACTCAGTTCTCTGAGCGACGGCCTCCAGTCGGCGAGCTTGCCCGACGACATCTGGTCGATCAGCTTTTGCAGATGCTCCTGTTGTTCCGAGGCAAAAGACTTCTCAATCACCCCGAATCCGTCTTTCCTGAACCAGAATAAGGCCACGCGTTCCCCTGAGGTCCAGAGTTCCAGTAACAGTTCGGTCGAATTGAGGCGGGAACGGACTTCATCCAGGCTGAGAAACCCGTTTGTCAGGTTTTCGGAGCCTAAAATGCGATCCTGAAATGTGCGCGCGCGGCTACGCTCGATGAACGCAAATGCGGAAGGAACGTCGCTGCGTGCCAGAAGAATGCTAATGAGAGAATCGTAAACGTCGCGCTTGTCGGCAAGAAACTCGGCTCGGAGCGAAGTTTGCTGCAGCTGCGAGCGAGTACTCTCGATAATATCGATCCCGTCGCGATAATACTTCTCGGCTCCCGGTGAGTTGCCCACCGCCTCGGCAATACGCCCGAGGCCATAATCTGCTTTCCATTGTTCTTCGGTCGTTCCGAGTTGTTGCGCAAGAGACAGAGCGGTTTCGAACTCTTCGTTGGCAGGCTGTAAAGACTTCGCACGAATCAGCGTCTCACCCAAATAAAGGTGGGTTTGCATTTCCTCCCGGCGGTTCTCGGTTTTGTACGCCAGTGACTGCACAGTGCGGAAAGTGCTTGCGGCCCTGGCGTAGTCCCGTTCGTCCAATGCATAAACAATCCCGATGTTCTTGAGTACGGAAATCTCGCCGTCGGCATCGTGCGCAGTTGAGTACAACGCCTGGGCGGCGCGATACATCGTCAGAGCTTTGAATGGATCGCCCAGTCTTCGGTAAAGGGTGCCAAGGTTCGCAAGAACGTGTGCACGATCGCCGGGACTGAAACCGGTTGGGTGGTTCTGTACCTCCCGGTAGATTTCGAGCGCCTTCTGATAACGTCCCAGCCGCTGATACAAGGTTGCCTCGTTGAAGTTCGTGATTTGCCGCCAATAGCGCGCCCATTTCGCATCGCTGGAACGGTCAAGGATTTGCAGTGCCTGCTCATAGCTGCTGAGCGTCACGTGGTACTCGCCTCGCAGATAGAAAAGGCCACCTAAATTGTTCAGCAACTGCACCTCAAGATCAGGAGCTTGAGCTTTACGCGTCAATTGCAACGCGGTCTGATAGTCTGCTTCGCCGTCTGCAAAAGAACCCCGTTGAACGTCAGCGATTCCCTTTTGAATCTGTGCCCCTGCTTCAGCGTGAGTGTCGCCGATGGAACGGTAGACGTCGGCAGCCTCCTGTGCTGCTTTTACGGATGAATCATATTTACCGTCACTGAGCTCAATGTCGCTGAGCACGCTGAGCACGTGCCCGAGCTGCGCGGTTGGCGGACCGGCACGCAGAGCTGCTAACGCGCGCACATAAAGATCGCGTGCGGCCGAGTTCTGCCCCTTTTCCTCGAGGGCGTCGGCCTTCTTAATCAATTTTTCGAGATCTGCGGCGAGTCCGTTCGGTTGCGCTAAGAGATTTGAAAAAAGGAAGAGAATCCAAAATGCCAGAACTGGAGGCTGCCAGGTCACTCGTCTGTATTGTATTTGGTGGCGGGAGAACCGCATGGTCCTGAAGTTGCGAAACATCTCCACATCACTCGTTGACTCGGCTCACCGACCACTTGCCTGGACCAAATGCCGCGATCATTAGCAATCCACCCATGATGCCGAGGTTCTTCAAAAACTGTGTCTGCATACCGCCTGCGGCCAAACCTTGGGCGGCCCAAAAGTTGTGTAGCAACAAACTCACTAAACCTAGATATAGAAACATGACCAGTGCCGCGGCTCGAGCCCGCCACCCCGAAATTAGGCACAGGACTCCTACTGCCTCGATCACCAAGGCTATGGCCAACATCGCGGGTATCAATTTCACCGACAGTTGATGGGATTGCATGTAAGATGCCTGGCCGCTCCACCCCAGAATCTTGCCCAGCGCTCCTTGTACGAAGATGGCGCTGATGAGCAGGCGTGCGATCAGCGGAAATACCGCATCGTTAAAAATGGGATTAAACAAAAGCATATTTCGCATTCACCTTAGACGATCCGCCGCCTATGCTGGTAAGCGGGAGTTCAAAGGCTCGGAGGCCGCTAACAAGCGCCTTTGGCGACAGGTCTCCATCGCGCAAGAGTTCCATCCCTGGCCTGGGCGGGAGACACGTTCCGTTGGGGGTTACGAAACAGAACAGAGGCTATTCATCAAAAAACATCGCTCATGGATGGTGCGCTCCCGGCTGCGCCTGGGCATTTGCTGAACCCGAAAGCATCGCAAACCGTGCGCATCAAGCTCTGGTGATGGTAGAGCACCTGTGACTTGAAGCCGCGCTTCACTTTGGGGCCGATCACCAGATTAGCGATACGCCCTCCACAACCATTCGAGCTCGAAGCACTGCAGCGGTCGTCGGTGTGTTTACCTTCATCCCAGACGATGAAAAGCAAGCCATCCCCGCCTGATTGAAACTCTGGAAGAGCAAGAATTTTCGGAACTTGCTGCGAAAGCCAGTGATCAGCCTGGGCGAGCGTTCCATCGTGCGCATCGTGCCATTTGTTGGGAGAAATAAAGGCGTAGTTTGGCGTGGCATCGTTGGCAATATCTTTCGCAAGCTGCGAGTAGGGGACATCGTTCAATCTCTGACCGGGAGCGCAGACATCGATGAAATCAATGAGCGGGTTGTGACGACGAAGATAACCGTCCCAACGAAGTCCCGTGAACCCGGCGTAAGGCAAATCTTCCTGATAACTGTTCCACGTCATGCCATGCAGCAGCAGATGCCGGACGACGTTATCAACGTCGTAGCAGGAGGTTGTGCCGTCCCAGAGAGTCACATTCTGGCCGGCGACCACCAGCATCAGGTCCGTTAGCGAGTTGTGCATATTCGCGTAATACTGCCCGGCGAGGGCGTACTTTTTTGCCAGCGAGTTGAAGTAGGGCATGCTCGAGTTGCCGATCACCTCCTCATAGCTGTGATTCTCCTCGGCGATGATCCAGATGTGTTGCGACGAAGGGATCGATCCCCCAGAGGCGGACAGGGTCAGAGCCAACAGGCTCGTGACGACAGACGAAGAAGGCACACGCATCCCACACTCTCCTGCAATTTGTTGGTGATCACTGCGATAGGCAGCTGGCGTTTTCGGGATTGTATGTGGAGTAGTAGTCGATGCTCAACCACCAAGCGAACGCATAGAGCAATCAGAAGTACATCTTGCGTGGATATTGATTGCGTGGACGCCACGTTTCTACGTGCCGGCCTGGGTACCTGATGATAAATCCCCCTTATCATTCATTGAGGGGCTTTCGGTGTGATCGCAGCGAGCACTCCCGCAGAAATCTGTTCCCATAATCCGGTGGCCGGGGTCTTCATGAATGTCCGGCTGTCCTTCGCATTCGAAATCCTGTTTGTTCAAGCTTGTTCACGCAGATCCCGTCGGCTGCATTTGACGGAGTTGAAAAGTGGAAGGACTCCTTAAACGGAGACCTCCATTGGCTCCCTTTACAACTTGGCGATAATTGTGTCTTGGGGAGTGCCACAAGAACAGCCAAACGCCGCGCCCGACAAGGGATTTGGTGGCGGGTGCAAAATGCCCGCCCCCGTTTTAGAGAGGGCGGAATCCCTGGCGACAAGTCTCCGCCGCTCATTAACACGGAGGTTGCTACAAAGTGCAAACTTTTTCACGTGCCAGCAGTCCTTCCATATTTCTGTTTACGCCATGAAGCAGCATGCGATATATATTGAAAGCCGTCGTGGGGAATAGGGAAGTTTCGCATCGCCCTGATTATGGCCCAGACGCCTCCTGTGCTTTGGCATTAGGCGATCGGAACTCACGCAACATCGTAGGCGCGGCCTCGCGCAGTCGCTTTGAAAGTGTGCACTGTTGTCCGTCTCCTATGAAAAAACCTCGATTCTCTCTTCTGCTCTCAATCGGAGTAATTCTCATCACTGCGATTCTCATTATGAATGGTTGCGGTGGCATGGCAATGAACCAAAACGCACCACCGCCCCCTCCGCCCCGCACGCCC
>Ga0310810_10003943_pt1 | contig 16312 bp, 10 predicted proteins | sample NCmetagenome_FD_207641 | JGI IMG/M metagenome (GOLD analysis project Ga0310810, IMG submission 207641) | Soil microbial communities from experimental microcosm in Duke University, North Carolina, United States - NC | ecosystem: Engineered > Artificial ecosystem > Soil microcosm > Unclassified ... | reverse complement strand
GCGAAGTGCGGGCTCGAGACCGGGAGGAAGAACGACTGCATGAATTCATGCTGGTCGCACTGCAGACGGTAGTAGCCGTCCTTTTCTGCACCGCCACGGAAGGTCACAGGCTTATCCAGCTTGTCGCCCTTCTTGGCAAGACCGATGTTGAAACCGGTGGCCGACGTGGAACCCTTGACCGTGAAGCTGTGCGGATTGTGGAGCACGCCCTGGGTGGACTTGGGATCATCCGGATCCGCATCATGGTTCTCGACCTTGAAGGGACGGGTGTTCACGACGACTCCGGAATACGGGAGGAACTCACAGAATTCCGCCACGACTTCGGTTCCCGCGTATCCGTCCATCCATGCCTTGTCTTCGACATCCACGACTGCTACGACCGCGTTCTTCAACCCGCCGTCCTTGCCGACTTCGATCGTGGGCATGAACCGCTTGTCCCCATCCATGAGCTCCTTGTGGGGATTCTTCGGGCAGAACTTGGGGTTGGGGAACTTCGCGAAGGAAAACTCCTTCTTCTCAGGCTTCCCGGCATAAGTGACTTTGCCGGCGATCGTTCCGCCTGCAAAGGAGGTGACAGGTGCCGCGACGAACGCGACGGCTGCCACGCCGAATACGATGGATAACGCACTCTTCATGTTACTGCCTCCTTGTGATTAAACGAAACCCTAACATTAAATGATTATTAGCTCGCTGTCCCCCGTCTTCGTTTCGGATACGAGAGGAACAAGAGCTGCCCTCTCTGGATACTCGATTGACGACTTGGCTGGCGAGGCTGGCCCGAGACCGAGTACATATACAAAATGCTACCGTGGGATGTCAACAGATTGCAACTTCGCGCCAGCAGCCTGTTTCACAGTTGAAGCACATGCAGCAAAGCACCGGCGGCAGTGGCGCGAACCGCTTCATTTTGATCGTGCAAAGCGGCTTTGAGAGCGGGAACGACGTCCCGGTCGCCAATATGGCCGAGCGACCTGAGCGCTACTATTTTGGGACCGGGAAGAGGATCCACCGTGAGACCAGACAAAAGCATGATGGCTCCCTGCCGGTTACTCTTGGTCGCTTTTCCAAGGGCAAAGGCTGCCGACGAGCGAGCGGCCGTGTCGTTATGCTGGGCCAGTGCCGTCAGTGTGGGTCCTACGGCGTCGAACGGCTGGCTCAGCTGCAACAATGCGGCGGCAGCAGCAGCTCGCACGCTGAACACTGCATCTCCGAGTTTCCGCGTTAAGGCGGGCACCGAATCTTTCGAGCCGAGATCGGCGAGCGCCGCTGCAGCGGATTCGCGGACAGGAGGCACGGGATCTTCCAACAATGTTTCCACATCCCGTCGTGCATCGTTCCGATGCAGGTGGCCGAGCCCCCGAGCTGCGGCCGCACGAACCGAAGGCTGGTTGTAGGACAGCAGAGCCTTCATCAAGGGGACACCGCGCTGATCATTCAAATCGGCGATGGTACGGAGGGCTTCCGCCCGATCCTCCGGATTGGCCGCCTCGGCCGCCTTGCGTAATTCCTCCCAAACGTCGGTACGGCCCAATCTGATCAAGGCCCCGAACGCGGCAATACGGACGGTGGCCAATTCATCCTTCGCGGCAGGTTCGATCAGGGGAAGCACGGATCGGTCGCCACTTTTCCCCAGCGCTTTGATCGCTCGTGCCTTGACGATCCCGGCCTGATCTTCGAGGGCGTCCCGCAGCTTTTTCGACTTGCGGCCTTTTTCCGATCGTCCCAACCCCTCGACCGCCAATACTCTTACCGGTCCCGAGCCGTCACTCAGACCATCCTCAAAGTAAGGAATGGCTTCGTCGGAGTCGATTTCTTTCAATGCAGTGTACGCGGCCCCTCGCATTTGATCGCGCATATCCTTGACCAGCGCCAGAATGAAGGCAAGAGCCACCTCGTGCAGCAGGGCGACATCGTCCTGGTGGATCCCGGCCTCGAGCCTCTCGTATTCGGCCAGTGCGTCTTGAGGGTTTCCGAGTTTCACCAACGTTCGCGTCTTCAACCGACGGACGTCCGGCGACGCCTGCGTCTCTTGACTCAATTGAGAGAGGCCATCGATGACCTTTTGAAATTCCTTCTGATCGTAACGCGCTTTGAGATCAGGAGGCACCGAAGACGATCCGGCGCCGAGCGCGAAGAAGAGAACGAGGAAGAGCGCACCCCATGCGAAAGCGGATACCTGACTCACGTGCTATCCTCGCTGTCCTCGAACTCCGGTAACCTGCCGCTTTTGGTACCCCACCGGTTCATTGAAATATTGAGCGGGTTGTGGAGACCATCTGATCCGTTCATACGCGAACGACCAGTCACGATCGCGACTGACGAGCTTGAGCACCATGCTCGTTTCCACATCCACCCATTCGTACCACTGTTCTACGCGACCGTGCCGGTCGGTTTGGACTTCATAGAGTTGCGCGGTCCGACCGACGGCCGTGCCCTCACCGACCAAGGTTCGGCTCCGTTCTCCCGGAAGAGTGGGCTCGATCGGCAGCACCTCATCTGGGTCGAGCGGTGTGACAAGCAATTCCTTCTGTTGCGCCAGCAGGTACCACGCCTCCGCAAGGTCCAGCCGGATAATTTCGATTCCCGCGTAGCCGTAGTCGGTGCGGAGTGCATATTTGTACTCCAGCCTCAGACGGTCGCCCTTGGCAAACACTTGCGCCTGATATTTTTTTCCATTCACCTGTTTGATGAGGGTCCCCGAAAACTCATGCGGATGCACGATGGGTGGTTCAGCATCTGAAGGGAGAGCGAGGAGACAAGATGCGGCAACAACAGTCGAGATAAGCAAGTAGGAAAGAGAGCAATGCCCACCAACAGCCATTAATGCTGGTGTTCGACAAACGGGTCAATCTCAATTGCACGTCCGAGCGATTCAGGTCCGAAGCGTGGATTGTCAATCACTTTGAATGCGGATCGGTGCCCTTTGGGCGCCGGCAACGAGAGTTGCTCCGTCACTTTGCCGTCGGATTTCACCGTCACCATTTTGGTTAAACCCGGGCCCGTCTGCGGATGCCACACGACGAGCTGATAGGTTCCAGGAGGAACCTGGTCGAGAGAGAATTTTCCGTTTTCATCCGTGAGGGCATAATAGGGATTGTTGACCGCCATGGCCCAGCTTTCCATGTATGCATGAAACCCGCATTGCATATAAAAGGTGCGCCGTCCTTTATTCAGGTAAATGGGCCCGACGAGCGATTTTCCTGGGGCGTGATTGTGAATCGCATGGAGATCACCGCGATTGTGCTGATGGTTCATGACAAGCGGCGTATTGAAGAGGACGCGTGCACCGGCCTCGAGCGAAGTTTCGTAGCCCTGGATGTCGTGCATGACAGGATCCATGTTGACGACTTCAACGGCGTGTCCGTTTCGGACGATCGTCATGAACGGCTGAAACATGCAATCGCGCGCTTCGATCAATGGCACCGAGACTTCAAAGGGCTTGCCTGCCTCGACCCCTTCCAGCAGCACGATGGCGTCCTTCAAGCCGCCCTTCGAACCGACGACGAAGTCATGGAGCAACCGCCAGCCCTGGCCGTTCGAAATGCGGCCGCAATACTGAGGGTCCGGAAACGTGATCAGATTAAAGCCTTTGGGTTCGGGTATGGCCCCTTCGAGGGTAACAGTCCCCTCGACGATACCGCCATGATCGACGTCGATGACGTCATAGCCGAAGGCTGCGGGCGCGGCGAGGGTCAGCGCCGCAATGAGGGTCAATGGGTAGATCTGCTTGATCACACGAACGTTCACGATGTTCTCCTTAGGGTGTCTGCAGTTCAAGCGTCGGGCGAATATCCATCGTTTTGCCGAGAGCATCTGGCCCAAAATGAGGATTTTCCTCTATCTCATGCGCGCTCCGACGGCCTTTTGGGGATTCGAACACGAAATTGGTCTGCGCCGATCCTTTGGCGGGGACCGTGATCTTCTTCTCCGCAACCGTGCCGACCCCCGGATGCCAGGCCATGAGCGTATACTCACCCGGCGGCACATCAGTGAGCGAAAATCCTCCGGTGTTGTCGGTCAATTGATAGTAAGGATTATCCACTGCAAGGCCCCAACTTTCCATGTACGCATGGAATCCACATTGCATGACAAAGAATTTGCGCCCCTTCGTCATATGAACTTCCTCGTTCACGGGCTGGCCGGCCAGGTGTTCGTGACTTTCGGCCGTGACGAAACGCTTGTGATGAGGGTTCATGGGAAGCGGCGTGTTGAACAGCACACGGGGCCCGAGATGCGAAGTTTCATAGGCCTGGATATCGTGCATCACCGGATCCATATTCATGATGACGACCTGGGATCGATCGCGCACGATGGTCACGAACGGCAGGAATCGGCAATCACGGGCTTCAATCGTCGGCACGTCGAATTTGAACGGTTTCCCCTTGGCCGCATCGGCAAGCCACACGACCGTATTCTTGAGCCCGCCGTCGGCACCGACCTCAAATTCTTTCAAAATGCGCCATCCAGTGCCCGTCGAGATCCTACCGCAATAGACCGGATCGGGAAAAGTGATCAAATTGAAGCCTTTGGGAACCGGCTTTCCCGCCGTGATGGTCACTTTCCCCGAAACGGTCCCTCCGTCCGTCACCTGAATTTCTTCATACGCCCAGACGGTTGGACCGGCGAGCAACAGCCAGCCGCACAACAACAGGATTCCCTTCATGACGCCTCCAAGATCAACCCGCAAAGTACGGTTTGTCATCGTACCAAATGGACCTGCAAAGCAAAAGGGGGAAGCCTCGCGGCTTCCCCCTTCCCTTGCTCATGCGCCTTCCGTCTCGGAGGACAGGCGATGTTTACTTCGCGGCAACCGGAACGAGCTGCGCCGCATTCTCGAGCGACGCGCTCTTCATGCCTGCGCCCGCACCCTGAAGCGGCAGCAGCCGCTGGTCGCCTGACGGCAACACGCGGAGGTAGCCCCATTGTCCGGATTGTGAGTACGGTAACCGCTGGTTGCTGTACACATAATCTCCGGGCAACCGATACGGTCCTCCGGCTGAAGACACAAACGCGTCCAGTACCTCAGAGCCGGAGAACTCGACCACGCTGATCTGGTCAGCCCCTCTCATGAACGGCTCGATCGGCCATTCATGTTTTTCGACGCTGAACATGCCGTTCTGCTCGTTGTTCGCTCCAATCACGTGGATGCGCACGGGATCACCCGCATGCGATTCGATGATGGGCGTCGAGGGATCTTCGGGCTTGTCCGCCTTGCACGGCTGGAACACCTTGCCGAGCGAGCAGCCCTGCTCTTCACGATACTTGTACGGCTCCGACCGATAGTTCACGCCGGTGAGACCCGCCACGTTCTGCACGTAGGGCATGAAGCTCGTGCCGATAATGTTGTCCTCGTCCTGGAAGAACAAGGCCACGTCTCGGTAGTTCGCCCTGGTCTCATTGCCTGGAATCGTGCGGTCAATGATGACATCCGCCGCCCAGGCATTCTTGTTCGAGAGGTCGGCACCGGTCTTCGGATCACGGTACTTCGATCCCTTCGGTCCGACCACAACGGCGCCGAACAAGCCGTTGCGCGGATTGGTCATCACGTTCCCCCAGTCCCAGACGAGCGACGTGGTTTCGCCGTTGAACGGATCGGCATAATAGGTGTAGGTCCGTTCTCCGCCTGGAGCAATCGTCTGATCGCCGGGATTGTTGCCCACGTTGGCGCCCATCGAGTCCTTTGGATCGAACACGAGTCCGATGGCCGAGAAGGACGCCTTGCTCTCCTTCATCTTGTTCTTCAAATGCACCTTTACGCAGTCGCCGACATTCACGCGAAGGGTAAGCGGCATTGGTTGCGATCCACCAGAGACCTTCGCCGCATCTTCTTCGAGCGCGTAGATCTTGGCATCGGGATTCGTGATTTGAATCTTCCGCTCGAAGTCCACTTCGATGGTCTCAGGCGCCTTCGCATTGAACGTCATGGCCGGATAATCCATGGCCACAACATTGAAGGTCTTCGCCGGAGCGTCCGCAGGACACACCGGCAACGCCTTCGGGATTTCGCCTTTGACGGAGAACCCGGCCGGCAGCTTCTTCAAATCCGCCTGCTCCTTCTCATATACCCGGATGATTCCCCAGCCACCCTCGGAGAATTTCGAGGAACGGCCGTTGAAGTGGATGTAATCGCCGGCCAGATGCCGCGGTCCACCCGCTTCCGGTACGACCAGGTCATACCGCTCCGCAATACCGATGTGAATCGAGTTCTTGCGGTTGGCATCGGAGGCATACCGCTCCGACCAGAATGTATGGCCCGACAAGGTCCAGGTCATCGTCTCGTTCATGAGGGTGTGCAGCAGACGGAAGACCATCGTGTCCCCCGTATACGCCCGCAACAGCGGCGTATAGGGGTCGCCGTGGATCTGGCTGTTGAACGCCTGCGAAACATCCGGGTTGGTCGCCAATCGCTGCGCAATCGGACCGGCCCGGAAATTCAAGCCGCTCCCCGTCGTATGCGTGCCTCCGTTCAGGAACGGCATCGGCGTCATGTACAGCTTTTCCGGCATCATGAACGAGACAGTTTTGCCCGCTTCGAGGGCCACCTCCACCGGTTGTCCGGGAGGATTGCCCGCCGTCACGATGTTGACGGTGTGCGGTACGGTATCGTGCACCTGCACCATCAATTCGCGGAAGCTGTTGTTGACGCCATGGCCCACCGGCTCATTCGTGTGGATGTCGGCAATCGGACCGCTCCAGATGAGCTTGCCGGTCTTTGGGTCATGATAGGTCGAGCCGACCGGCTCGGCGATGAAGGTGCCGAATCCGCCGTGCGGCCACGTCGTGGCGCCGAACGCATGGTCGTGCCAGAACACCGTGCCGACGTCCGCATCGACCCAGAACCGCTGCCGGACGAATTCTACCGTGATGATGTCGTTCGCCGGATGATCGTTCTTCAATCCCTTCGTCAAGGTAATCGTATTGCCGTTGATCGCCTTAATACGGGAGATCTCATTGCCCTTCACGTTGTCGGCCCCGACGAGAATCAAGGTTCCGACATGGTATTGCTTCGCATTCTTCACCGAGAGACTGTTTGCACCCTTCTTCGCCGCCGCCGTCAACACCGTGTTCATCGGCATCGGCAGGCCCTTCTTGTTCTTCTTCTCGAGCATCGTGAACGGACGAACCGACTGCTCGTAGGAGAAGCCGGTGATCACGCCGTCAGACGCCTGGTTGTCGAACTGCAGGAAGTGCCAGTGCGTGTTGATCTTCGATGACTGGAAGTTGGTGTAGTCGTCGTCGTCCCACTCGCTGGTGAGCATCCAGTCTACGCAATCGTAGATGTTGCCGCGAACGACCAACGGGTACTTGAGGTCGTCATTGGCCCGGATGGCCGCTTCTTCTTCATGGAGCACGTAGATCAGGCCGTTCGGATCGACCACCGGCGGCTCCTTGCCCTGCGCCTTGGCGATCTTGATCGGCAGCTTGATGAAATGCACGTTGTAGTTCTTGCGGCCTGCATTGACGGGGCAGAGACTCCAGTTGCCCTGTTCACCCGGCTGCGCCTGATCCACGCTCTCTTCCCCGTTGGCATCACGCCTGATCATTTCAAGCCAGGGTGCGCCGACGTGGTTCGGAGAGAACATCACGCGCTTGCCAAAATGCGGCGTCAGATGCGGCCACGCCACTTTCCCCGTGAGCGGCTCGAACATAATTGGGTGCCGCTTGCCCGGATGGGTGGATTTATACTTGGGATTGTCGATCGTGCTTTCCTTCTCGCTCATTGCCACATTGCCGTTCCAGGTCCAGTCCAGCACGGTGGCGTCATAGGAAACGATCTGGCCCTTCTCATCGTCCTTGTGACCGGGCTTGCCTGGCGTAGGCAGCTGCATTTCCACCCAATCCTTAATCGTGATCGTGGCCGGATTGGTCTTCCAGTTGCTCTTGCCCTTCTCGACGATCTTGAACTGCGTGCCGAACCAATCGACCGTTTGGCCAATCAGCTTGTCGGAGGCAATCGGCGTCTTGATGCGGCCCTTGCGATCCGGCAGCTCACGCAGGTCCGGCATGACATCGTTTCGCAGATCGCCCTGCTGAATCGTGTTGTAGACCCGCCAGTACCCCCACATACCCGCCACATAATGGTGCGCCACGTGGCAGTGGAACAGGAAATCGCCCGCCAATTGCTGGCAGAGACCGGACCCGCACTCGGTTTCGAGATCGAGCGCTTCAGAGGGTCCGATGACCTCGACGTCAACGGTCGGTCTTGGCCCGAATCACGGGATATTTCACCGGTCCGTTCACCGCGGTCGCCCACAGATTCATATCATCGATCGCCCGCGGACTGCGCGGCCATCGGATGGTCCCGCCGTGGGGATGGTGGCTATGGAATACTTCTGATCCGCCGTGGACCAGCCGGAACTTGGCGGGATCGCCCATATATGAGCGCGGGATCGTCGGAGAGGGATCGCCGAAGGTATAAGAGCTGTAGCCCATCGACTCATCCTCGAAGCCGAAGTACTCGTGCTGCACATGCATGTTGTTGATGCCGAACGGCTCGCTGCGGTAGTTGATGGCGCGGCCGCCCGGACGATAGGCGTCGGTGAGCGGATCGCGCTGCGGCAGGAAGTCGCCCTTTTTGTTCAGCGGACGAAACGCTTCATCGCCGACTTCGTGGTAGATCAGCACGAATTCTCGGAAGTCAGGACCGGTGCCGTTCTTAATGATGGTCTGCCAGCCGCTCGTGGCCGGCGTTGGATCACCTGAACCCAGGGGCTCCAGATAGCTCGAGCCGCGCGGTTCGACCACGAAGGCGCCGAAGAGGCCCATGACCGTCAATTCGCGGTCGTTGCTGAACGTATGGAATTGGCGGACGCCCTCCTGGGTGCTCGGATGGATGTACCATTCGTAGTCACCGCTCTTGTCTTTGGCGACGATCGTATCGGCGTTGGTCGTCGTGGCCGACGCACCGGTCGCGCTCACGACCATCGCGGAGCCGTGGATGTGGAGGCTGACGTCCTCTCCGCCTTCGAGCTTGTTGCTGAGCTTGATCTTAACGCAGTCGCCCTGGTTGCCGCGGATGACGAGCGGCTGAATCCATTGCGCCTGGACACCGGGAATGACGGCACCAGGATCGTGACCTTCCTTGTCACGACTTTCTTTGTTGGTATTTTCTTCCGCACGAACTTTCTCGACGTTCTCGTCCAGCACGTACATGTAGCCGGGATAAAAGTCGAGCCACTGGTTGAGCGTGATCTCGACGTTGATCGCGGATACGTTGTACTGCTTGACGGGAGCCGTGGCGGGGCACTTGCCGCCGCCCGTCATGGCCACCGGTTCAACCCGGGGATCGGACACGAGCAGCATGTCCTGACCACCTGCGCCGTATTGGTGCATCATAGCGGAGGTGTTGTACATGCCGGTGTTGACGCCTTGCACCTGCGGATCATGGCTCATGTGCTCCATGACGCGCTGATGCTGCTGCTCGACCATCGCGGCCCGATCGCCCTTACCGGACATGGTGTCTTCGATGATCGTCTGCCCCTTGAGTTGTTCCGCCCAGGCGGGAAGCTGGTGATTCATCGTCGCATGGGACGATGCGTCCGCGGCGGAGGCGAGCGGAGCCCAGAGCAGGGCCGCAGCTGCCATCACGCCGAGCGTGCAGGTGGGTCGAGTGACCCTTGTGAGATGGGAATGGGAAAACATGGACTGGCCTCCTTGCTTATAAATAAATAAGTGGACGACTAACAGCGTGCGGACAATGGGTAAATGGCTTGTAAAAACCTCCCACAAATAAGGACCGACAAAATAAGACTGCGCTATCGACGATTGCCTCTACCACACGGGTATTTCAAGGGAATCGGAAAGATACGCAAGTTTTCCATGGGTGTCAATCCCTATAGACACGTTGGTGTTTTTCAGCAAGGCCCGTGCAGTGGCGTTCTCTAGTGAGTCTTTCGCCCCAGGTCGAAGGGCTTCTTCTTCTCTCGATGCCCTGGTGTTTATGCGATAATCTTCCTCATGATCCTCAAGCGTTGGCTTGTCGGCTATCCGATCAAGACGGCCCAAGCCGAACACGAACGGCTCTCCAAGCGACTCGCGCTCGCCATCTTCTCCTCAAATTCCATCTCCTCCGTCGCTTATGCGACCGAGGAAATCCTCCTTGTATTGATCCTCGCCGGCACAGCGGCGCTGGCATGGTCCATTCCCGTTAGCCTGGCCATTCTATTTCTCGTGATTGTGCTGACGATTTCTTACCGGCAGATCATTTACGAATATCCGGAAGGTGGCGGCGCCTATATCGTCGCGCGCTCAAATCTCGGCGAAATGCCGGCGCTGATTGCGGCCGCGGCGCTCATGATCGACTACGTGCTCACCGTCGCCGTGAGCGTCGCCGCCGGAGTGGCTGCGATCACTTCGGCCATCCCCGAGCTGTTTGCGCATCGTGAGGGTTTGGGTCTTGTCTTTATTATTTTCATCGTCGTGGTGAATCTGCGGGGCGCGCGCGAGTCCGGAAAGTTTTTTGCATTGCCGACCTACTTGGCGATTGGCGCCCTGGCCCTCATGGTCGTTGTGGGATCGGTTCGATCCCTTTCTGGCGCTGACGTCGTCCTTCCCCCCGTCAATACGGGCGGGTCTGGAAGTGGAATGGAACATCTGACCCTGTTTCTCATCCTCCGCTCCTTTGCCGCGGGCTGCGCCGCGGTCACCGGCATGGAGGTGATTTCGAACGGCGTCAAAGCCTTTCACCATCCGGAATCGAAAAATGCCGCCACCACGATGGTCTGGATGTCGGTCATCCTTGGATCGCTGTTCATGGGCATCAGTTGGATGGCCTATCATTTCGGCATCATGGCGAAAGAGGATGAAACTGTCGTCTCGCAATTGGCCCGGCTGACGTTCGGCACCGGCTTCGTGTACTACACAATCCAAATTGGGACCATGATGCTGTTGGTGCTGGCAGCCAATAGCGCCTTCGCCGGCTTCCCGCATCTGTCATCGATACTGGCGCGGGATGGATTCATGCCGCATCAGATGGCGACATTTGGCGATCGCCTGGTCTTTTCGAACGGCATCATCATTCTTGGAGTCTTTGCCTGTCTGTTACTGGTGATTTTTGAGGGCGATACGCATGCCCTGATCCCGTTGTATGCCATCGGCGTATTCGTGTCATTCACCCTGTCCCAGGCAGGGATGGTACGCCGCTGGCTGCTGAAGAAGGGATTGCATTGGCGCAAAAAATTGATCGTGAACGGCGTTGGCGCCATTACGACTGGCATTGCCACCGTGATCATCGCCACGACCAAGTTCATCCAGGGGGCATGGATTGTCTTTCTCCTCGTGGCGGCCCTCATTATGATGTTCAAGGCCATTCGCTCCCATTACAAGGCGGTTTTGGAGCAGGTCCAACTGTCGCGCGATGCCCGTCCGCCCCGTCCGCGCCGCAACCTCGTACTCATCCCTATTGGCGCCGTCAACAAGGCCGTCGTGCGCGCGGTGGATTACGCCAGAAGCCGTGGAGGCGAGGTGCGCGCGGTGCTCATAGATGTCGATAAAGAAGAAACGGCGTTGGTGGAAATGAAATGGGCGCAATGGGGATGCGGCGTGCCCCTGATTGTGCTGCCGTCGCCCTACCGGTCGATCCTGGGCGCGCTTCTAGATTATATTGAGGAGAACCTGGAGAAGGATCCCGAATGTTGGATCACGGTAGTCCTGCCGGAGATTTTGCCAGCCCGCTGGTGGCAGAATATTTTGCACAATCAGCGGGCATTGCTGCTCAAAGGCGCCCTGTTATTCAAGGATCGCGTCGTACTGACCGATGTCCCGTTCCACCTGACGAGGTGATCATGAATCGTCACACGTGCTGTATGAGGCGTCTCTGCTGCTCTGCTGTGTTCTTCGGAAGTCTCCTCTTTGTCTGGCCGGCGCAGGCATTCAAAATCACCGAGCCGGCGCCTGGCGCCAAGCTGGCGGCTGGGCAAACCGTCACCGCCCACGTGGATCTTGGCAACGACATCGGGATCGTGAAAGTCCGCTACTATTGGTACCGCGAGCAAGACGAAACACTCGTTCAACAGGACGAAACCGACGCCGGACGATCGAAGTCCGAGGCCAAAATCTCGGTCGACAAGTTCCTGCAAAAAGACAGCGTAGTCGGTGGCTCCGTCGTCTCGTTACCGGTGCTGGTCTCAACCGGAGACATGGATCCCGCCTTCGGCGGCCCCCTTAAGGTTCCCACCGATGCGATTGGACCGATGCGGTTGCTCGCCGTGGCCGATATTTCAAGAGGCCGGCTCGGCACCAGAACCGTGTTCGATGAGATTATCATCAACACGGAACCGAAAGCCGAACTCCAGGCCCTCGATTTTGAAACAGACAAACCATTGTTGCTCGGACGTGAGGGGCAATCGGGCACCTACGGTCAAGTCGATGTCCTGGGTAAGATCTTCGAGTTGCCCGTCGTCGGCGATTTTGCGGATGGCGTGGCCCGCCCTTTGACAGCGCCATCCAGCGGCACCAGCTATCAGTCGTCCAATCACAAGGTAATCCAGGTACTTTCCGATGGCATGCTCAAAATCGTCGGAAACGGGAAGACCGTGTTGACCGTGAAGAACAGAGACAAGGAAGCGTCGTTGGACGTGCACGTCGCGGTCGACGACGAGCCCAACGAGCCGCCCGTGGCCGTGGCGGGAGCCGATCGCACGGTCAAGTCCGGCACGAAGGTCGAGCTGAACGGATTAGGCAGCCACGACCCGGAAGGCGAAGCGCTGTTTTATACGTGGAGCCAAGTGCGTGGCGCCAAAGTGCCTCTGCTGGATCTCAACATGCCGAAGGCCTCCTTTCTCGCCCCCTCAGTGTCGGAGCCGAAACTGTTCAGATTCAGATTAAGAGTCACGGACAAGAAGGGGGCGGACAGCATGCCCGTCTTTGTGGATGTAACGGTCGAGCCCTAAGCACGAACTCTTCCGGTCCCATCTACTGGGAGAACCGATCCTCCCACGAGCGATCATGGCGGGCTTGTCGACATTACCTACCGGCCTGGATTTTCGTGCCAAATTCGCGCTCGAACCCCGGCAAGATGGCTTTAAAGAATGCATTTTGGATGAGTCCAACGATGATCTGGACGATCTCCATGTGAGGACGGCTCGTCTCACCCGACACATTGGCCTTGGTCGCAATTTCTTCACGAGGCACATTCTCGAGCAGGTTCGAGAGATTCTCCATCACGGGTTTGTCGCGATCCTGCGCCGGATCATAGACCTTCAATTTCTTAACCAGCGGCTTGATATAGCCTCGAATCGATCCGTCGTCGAGCCTGATCTCGGAATAGCAGGAAAAGACTCCTCCGACGACGTCAAAATTGCCGTGGGCCCGCAACAGATTGTTCATCGACCGGACTTGTGTGCCGGCAATCTTGATCTTCACTTCAAGATCGGGTGAGTCCGTGGGAGGACGCACAGTTCCGGAGATCTGGGTGCTGCCTGTTCCCATGAATTTCCCTGCCAGCGAGAATGACAAGGGCCCATCGCGGAACTGGCTGCTGTACCGTTCCAGCGTAAGATCGGCATCCGTCAGAAACACACGATACTCAGGCTTCGCGGCCTGATTGACGAATCCCAGGTCACTGCCGAGGATGCTGATGCGATCGACGCGCACAAACGTATCTTCCTTCGCATTAATCGATTGCGCCGTCTCGACTGTGGCCTTGGCTCTCTCGGCCTCGGCACGCTGCGTCTGCGCGGCATGCACATAATCGAGATGCAGCCCGTCGATGGTCAGACGTTTGAGGTTCACCACCTTCACGGCAGGGCCATATTCCATCGCACCCTCCCCGGACATGGTTCCTCCGCTAAGCTGGACGTTGTATCGAGCCGTCACCGGAACCAACGACTTGAGTGACACGCCGTCCATCACCAATTCGACCTTCACAGCCGCATAGGGCTCGGCGAGAAAATCGGCCCGACCGTCGAGGCGAACGTGTCCTGATTCGAACAGCAGCCCCTCCAAGGTAAACTCTGAGGGATAGGCCTGATCGGCTGAATGCACGTTGCGGATGTTGGATGCAGAGAGATTCATACGGCGTGCGCGAAGAGGCTGGTCTGGCTTCGCGTCATCCACATACAGGACTTCGGCGTCCCTAATCCTGATCTGATTGATCTTGAACGGGTACACGCTTTCCACCGCATCCTGCCAACCTCTGTCTTTGACAGGCATGCCACTGTCGGCTTCCTGCTTGGCCACTGTTCTGGTGATGTGGAATTTGGGCCGCTCGATGTCCTGGTCGTTTACCAACCGTCCTAGCAATAATGCCTTCCAATGGACGCTCGCCGACCACCGCGCGATCGTTGCAATGGGAGGATTGGGCGCATCGATGCGCTCCAGCCGAATCTCGTACAGATCGATTGAAGCTCCGATCGGATGAAAAGCCAGCGCGCCGATGTGCACGTGGTAGCCCTTGAGGCTGCGGTTCATTTTCCCCTCGATGTATGCGCGCAAGGGCTCATCAATGAAGAGGGCGGCGACGAGCAGCAGCATGAACAGCGCTGCAATTCCCACCAATACCTTCGTCATGCGTACGATCATAGCCCCTCCATCCCACAGTCTAGCGGCCCTCAGCCCGGGGCGGAGCTAGGGGAACATGCAGGTTGGCTGATGGATCGGCATGGGGCCGTACGTTTGGCGCGCCTGACGGAGTTCCGACATGTGTCTGCGCAATGAAGGACCGAAGGAAGACGCGAATACTGCGTCGCGATGGCGCGACATCTGATGGTCAGTTTTGACAATCTTCGAGCTGCCTCACTAGACGCGCACCCGGTCGAGTGATCCACTTGAGACGCCGGCCAGCGTACGCGAGGTCATCAAGCGAGTAGCGCACCGATTCGATTTCCTCCAGGCACCGGAAACGCGTGCGCAGGAGCTGCCGGCGGGTGAGTCCTGCTTGACGCCACTGCGTCCCTCCCCGTCCGGTCTCGGCCCAGGCAGAGAGGCGTGCGAAGAGCAATGCGCCCATCGTAAAGGTAAATGTGGCATGCAAGATACCCCGAAGTGGACGAAGACTCCTCCTCCAGGGCGAATAAAAAATCTGCTGATTGCGGTCACGTTGGTAAAGCACATGCTTGCGTAACAGCAGATTGAGATGGTGGTGACTGTTTTCGTGGATCAAATCGTCGATGAGATCCAGGTTGTCGCGCTCGAAGCAGTTGACGAATGAAAGGCCAGGACGGTGACGGTAGCTGAAGCTCACGACGCCACGCGCGTTGAGCGGGATCACACGCGAGGTGAGCAGTTCTAATAAAGCATGGCCCTCCGGCCAGGCGCGCCGAATCGCCTGCCATGCCCGCCCTATGCGGGCCACCTGCTTGACGTCAGTGGCGGCGAGCGACATTGGGTGCCGGCTTTTTCCGTAGTGCAAAGTGGGACCGACGGTGACTGATCCAGAGGGAGTCTTCGCCGCTTCGAGAGGCTTCTGCGGTAACCAGTGCCAGCGCATTGCGCGTCCTTCTTGCGAACAGAGAGGATGGGCACGGCCCGTGTGCATAGCAATCTCATCCTGCTCGAGGACAAACGTCACAGGCCGCGACGGCGAACCCAACGCCTTCCGGACGGAAGGCGGCGCCATCAACACGGTGCCTTCTGTGCCGATGTGAACGGCGTAGGCCTCCTCGGCGCGTTCAAATGAAGGCTCCAGGCGGCCTTTCACTGCCCATGTGCGCAGACCAAGCCGCTTCATCCATTGCAGCGCCGCTCGGGGCTCGAGCAGGATCGATTCTTGCGTAATGTCGAGCGCCAGTCTCGTGCAGAGCCGTTGCAATCGCCCGGCCAATCCACGCGCCTGGGGCCGGTGGCGCGGGAACAATTCGTCGAGATAATCGTTTTCAAAAAAGAGAGCCTCGCATTCCGCCAACAACTGCTCGGCAAAACCGCGTTGATCGCGCTCGCGACGGACCTGCGCCAGTAAATCAAGGAAATACACGAGGTCGTTTAGGGCCTCAATCCAGCCGACGACTTTCCAATTCGAATAGGCCGTTCGATCGAGCGTTAGGGCAAGAAATCGAAAATAGTGCACTGGAAGCTCGAGTCCGTCCGCCAGTGAGGGATACTGCCGTTCGATATCCCGGCAGAGTGAAACGAGCAGATTCCGCATGGATTGGCGAAATTCCGCCTGAAGGCGGCCGAGTGCGGACGCATCCAAGAGCGACATGGCGGCGACTGTACCGAAGCGCGACAACGGCCGCAAGGAGAAGGTCAAAAGGACGTGGTGAGAAAATAGCCGACGTCATCGAGTCCATACTCATGCAGGTGCTCCATAAAGTGTCGCCTCAACGCGTGTTGAACCGACCGCTTCAACGGCTGGTTTTTCAGGAGTTGACCGAAT
>Ga0310810_10003942_pt1 | contig 16312 bp, 17 predicted proteins | sample NCmetagenome_FD_207641 | JGI IMG/M metagenome (GOLD analysis project Ga0310810, IMG submission 207641) | Soil microbial communities from experimental microcosm in Duke University, North Carolina, United States - NC | ecosystem: Engineered > Artificial ecosystem > Soil microcosm > Unclassified ... | reverse complement strand
CGCTCAAACCCAGGCATGAGGCCGGGAAAGCAGTCCCATCCGATCTGCCATAGTGTTTCAGCCCTTGCGGCCATCACGGAGGTGTTCCACAGCGCGCCGCTGGCGAGGGCAGCGTCCGCTTCGGCGAACGTGGGCCTCGCAGCGTAGGCTTTGACGGCATGCGTCCTGTATGTTTCCAATCCCTGAATCTGTTCGCCAGGTACGATCCAGCCATAATCCAATTCCAGCCGGTCGGGAGGGGCGCCCAGGACAACGAACTGGTCAGGACGCCATTCCAGCGTGCAGAGCGCCCGATGGACGCACATCAGAAAGCTCGCCTCTGGATAGACAAAGTGATCGGAAGGATAGATCACTACAGTGGCCTGAGGATCCTTCGCTCTGAGATAGGTCAACGACAGATAGACGCCGGCGGCTGAATCGCGATTCTTGGGCTGCAGCAGGATGGTGCCAGTCCCCCGGCCTTCGAGCTGTGACCAGGCTTCGTGACCATGCTCCCGTGCCACGAGCGTCACGATGTGTTCTTGACGGCATAACGCCGAGGCACGGTCCAGCGTATGCTGGAACAACGATCGCTCCCCGAAAAACGTACAATACTGTTTCGGACGAGGATGCCCGAGCCAGCGCTGAATGAAATCGGTCATACGGCCGCCGTCGCCGCCGCCAAGCACGATCGACCAGACCTGACTCGGCACAGCCGTTCGGTTGCTCATCGTCATGCCTTTTCCTCCTTCTCGGATGCCCGACGGTTTCCTGAGGGCAACTTCAGGAACCTTCGATAGGACTCGAGGCACTTGGGGCAGTACGCGCGAGCGATCCGGGTCTCCGCTGACTTGAGCTGATACTGCGCCATGTACCACTTATGGTCCTTCCAACGCGTTCCGCTCGGCTCCTTGTCCATGTCATCGAATACCTTCTCGCACAGGCAGCACATGACCACCACTCTCATGATGTCTCCTCTTCTCCATGGCGTCGCCTTCTCATCGCCTGTCCCCCGACTCATCGAACAGAAGACTCAGGGCGCGGATCTCGCAGCGACGCCCTGTGATCCCACCGACACTTCATACCCGAAGCGGTCGGGACGACGAAGCACGAGGCTTCCCTCGCGGCTGAGTTGGTCAACAGCGCTGAATATCTCGCTCCATGAAAATTGCGACAACTTCGTGAGCACGCTTTCGAGCGTGCAGGGGCCTTCCTGACTCAACAGTGCTTGTATGGCCGATTCTATGCCGACCGTGTTCATCTTCGGGTTCCTTTCTCGGCTGCTGCTCATAATTCTGATTGCATCCGTGACGCGCAGGGATTTATAGCGAAGCGCGCGCGCCCGCACTATCGGCGCGACAATGATTGTGGCGTCGTGGATCGAACGACAGGATTAGGACTACAGGATGGTTGGCGAGCGGTCAGGCAAGACCTTGCTGGACGGCGTAGCGCATCAATTCGGCGTTATTCTTGAGGTGCAATTTCTCCAGGATGCGGGCGCGGTAAGTACTGACGGTCGTGATGCCGAGATGCATGCTCTCGGCAATTTGGGAGACGGTCTTCCCGGCAGACAGCAGTCGCATGACTTCGAATTCTCGGTCCGACAACAGTTCGTGCGGAGCCTGTTCGTCGCCGCGATGAAAGAGATGCACGAGTTTTTCGCCGAGCGAGGGGCTCACGTAATTTCCGCCGGCCAGCACTTTCTTGACGGCGGTCACGAGCTCCTCCGGCGCACTCGCTTTTGTGAGGTAGGCATTCGCCCCGGCCTTGAACATGCGCACGGCATATTGGTCCTCTGGATGCATGCTCAGCATGATCACGGGCAGTGAGGACCGTTGGCGCTTGATTTGAAGGAGCGCCTCGGTTCCCGTGGTTCCCGGCATGCCGATGTCCAAGATGACCACGTCCCACTTTTTCTGCTTGACCAACACAAGCAGATCGAAGGCGTTGCTGCATTCGCCGACCGTGACGGCGCCGAGACCGTCGCCAAGCAATTCTTTGAGCCCGCGCCGGAATATGGAATGATCGTCTGCAATCAGAATCTTGAGCATCTTCGGGCCGGTCACGCCCCTTCCCTCAGCATCCTCACGCATCCTGGCAGCGTAGGCGCAATGTCACCGTCGTTCCCTTGCCTGGCCACCCCGCGATGCTCAACCAGCCGCCGATGGCCATGGAACGTTCTTTCATCCCGAGAAGGCCCAATGAGCTTCCATCGTTGATTTTGTCGGCCGGGATCCCGCTGCCGTTGTCCTGGATCTCGATCAGCACGTCGTCGCCGCTTTCCTTGATCAACACCCTGACGAACGTCGCCTTGGCGTGACGCACGATGTTTGTCAACGCTTCCTGGCAAATTCTGAACGCCGCCGTCGCGCGTGAAGGGCTGATTTTGATTTCATCGGAGGACGCCTCGCATAAACAGCGAATGCCGCTTCGCCGCTCGAAATCCTGGCACTGCCATTCGATGGCTGCAATGAGGCCAAGATCGTCAAGAACGCCCGGCCGCAGCTCCGCCGCAAGCCGCTGGACTTCGGCGATCGTGGAATCGGCATCCGCGCTCATGGACCGGATTTTGTCCTCCATCTTCTCGCGCGGAAACAGGGACTCCCGCAGCATGCCGAGCAGCCGGGTCAAGTCCATCTTCATGCACGTCATGCGGACGCCAAGTTCATCGTGCAACTCCCTGGCAATCCTCGTTCGCTCTTCTTCGCGGACCACGTCGAGCCGCTGCGAGAGCGTCCGCAGCAGCTCGAACGAGCGCTGGAGTTGGTTCTCTGCACGTTTGCGCTCGGTGATGTCTTCCGAAATGCCGAGCAGGTAGACCGGCTGGCCGTTTTCATCAAGAATGGGAATCTTCTTTGTGTGGAGGCAGCGCTGGCCCTTGGCTCTGGTGAGGATGGGCTCTTCAGGGATATCCAGTACCTCGCACTTTCGCAGAACATCCCGGTCGGCGCCGGTAAAAAAATCCGCCTCCTCCTTTGGAAACAGCTCGTAATCGGACTTCCCAATGAGGTTCTGCCGCGTATGACCCAGCAGCTCCTCGCCGGCCCGGTTAAAACGCACGAACCGCAATTCACCGGCATCCTTCACAAAAATCATGTGTGGAATGTTTTCGACGATGGATTCGAGGAAGACCTCGCTTCTCCTGAGTTCGACCTCGGCGCGCTTGCGCTCGGCGGCGTAGCGCAGGGACCGTCGCAGGAGCGAGGCCGTCAACTCCCCTTTCACGAGATAATCCTGCGCTCCCGCTTGCAGGAGCTGCAGACCGAGGACTTCATCGTCAAGGCTCGTGAGGACAACGATGGGCATACTCGGCTTCGCGGCTCGCACCCTGGTCAGGGTATCGATGCCCTGGCTGTCGGGAAGCGACAGATCGAGCAAGACGGCATCGAAGCTGGCCTGTTCGAGCGACTCCAGGGCGGGCGCTAGACGGTCGGCATGCGCGAGAGTGAACACCTCAAGGCTGCGGTCCCCGAGCAGATGCTCGCGAAAAAGTCTGACGTCGCCCGGATTATCTTCGACGATCAGGATGCGCATCCGTCATCCTTCGCGGCGACGGAATCCGTTCTTCGGCAACATCACGATGCCCAGCCAAAAATCTTCAATGGATTTCACGACGGTCATGAATTGCTCGAGATCGACCGGCTTGGTGACGTAACAGTTGGCGTGAAGGTTATAACTTTTGTAGACATCCTGTTCATCCTGCGAGGTGGTGAGCACGACGACGGGAATGCGTTTGAGCTTGTCATCGGCCTTGATCTCGGCGAGGACTTCACGCCCGTCTTTTCTCGGGAGGTTCAGATCCAGAAGGATCAGATGAGGCGTAGCGGCGTTGTCGTAGATGCCCTGCTGCCGCAGAAACGCCAATGCCTCGACGCCATCTTTGAGCACGGTCAGATTGTTGATGACCTTGGCCTCTTTCAACGCCTCCTTCGTCAGGCGTACATCGCCCGGATTATCTTCGACCAAGAGGATTTCGACGGGTTTCATGAATTCAGCGACCGACATCGATGGTCTCCTTCCGATAGGTTGCGTGTTGGCTCGCGTCTAGACTCGCGGCTCAAGACGGCAGCCCTGTGGCTGGCAGCGTAAAATAGAATGTAGCGCCCTGGCCCACCTGGGATTCCACCCAAATGCGTCCGCCGTGACGCTCCACGATCTTTTTGCAGAGCGACAGGCCAATTCCGGTGCCCGGATACTCGGCACTCGTATGCAGACGTTGGAAAATGACGAAAATACGGTCCCCATATTGCGGATCGATGCCAATGCCGTTGTCTCGAACCGAAAACAGCCACTCGTCGCCGCGGCGATCGGCAGTGACGTGGATCCGAGGCGGCTCAGGTCCCCGAAACTTGATCGCATTGCTCAGGAGATTTTGCAGGACATGCAGAAGCTGCCGTTCATCGGCAAGGACGTCAGGCAGGGCATCATGGGTGACAACTGCCCGGCAATCCTCGATCGCTGCCTTGAGATTGTCGAGTGCATAGCCCAACAGCGTTTCCACGGACGTCCGTAGAAACTGTTGGCCCTGCCGATCGACTCGCGAAAACGCGAGCAAGTCCTGAATGAGGGCCTGCATGCGATTGGCACCGTTCACCGCGTAGGCGATGAATTCGTCGGCGTCCTCGTCGAGTTTCCCTTTGTAGCGCTTTGCCAAGAGCTGCGTGTAACTGGCCACCATCCGGAGCGGTTCCTGCAAGTCGTGAGAAGCGACGTAGGCAAACTGCTGAAGATCAGAATTCGACCGCGCCAATTCGGCAATCGACCGTTCCAGTTCCTGCCGCGCGTGAACCAGATCGTCGTGCTTCCGCACGAGCTTCCGTGCCGCAAAGATTCCAAATGCGGTTAACGGCGCTACGATCAACAACCCGATGAGACCGACCATCCAGACGAGCTTGTTGATGGGCGCATAGGCCTGGGCGCGATCCACTTGAACCAGCACGATCCAGCCGATTCCGGGAAAATCTCTGTACCCAGCTGTCGTCGCAAATCCGGTCACAAGAGGATTGCTGTCAGATTCCTGCAGTTCTTCGACAAAGCCGCTTCTCTCGCGGCCCTCGATGGCCCGCCTGAACGAAGCGGATTGCACCCTGGCCCGTGATGGAAGTAATCGATGCTTCTCGAGGAGAATGCCGCCGTGACCGTCCACGAGAATCCAGTCGATGGCATCAACTTCGGCTTGGGCATCTTCTTCGTCCAGAACGGCTCGAAAATGCTCGATCGGCATCGCGCTGATCACGACTCCTCGAAATTCTCGCTGGGCATCCTCAAGTGGCGCGAAAAACTCCACTGCTGTGGCGTCGCCGTTCTCGGCCGGTCCGCCGACGACTTCCAGATGGACCCGCCGCGTTCGCCTGACGGTTTCAACCGATCGCAAGCGCCTTGAGCCGACGTCGGCCGGGATAGTGTTCGTCTGCGAGGCAGGTGAATCTGTCGCGGCGGTCACCTGGCCGACGGCGTCGGTTGTGCCAATCCACGAATAGTAACCATAGAGGTCCTTGTACTGCTGCAGCCGGTTCCTCTTTTCCTCCTGTCGCCCGTCCAGCAGCATCCGGTCCGTCGCAAATACTCTGATGTCCTCGTAGCGCTCGAACAATAGCCGATCGAGCGTATGCGCGCCTTTTGCCGCTGTTCTGGCCAGATCGGCTCCCTTGTCGTTCACGAGCAGCGCACGCAGGAACACGAGGGCGTAGCAACCAAGAGCGACCGCCGTCACAAAACAAACGATCAGGACGAGAGGCACCGAGAGGGGAGAGACTCCCTTTCTGTTCATTGTGGGAGGCATCGTCGTAGGGATGGCGCGTTGAAGGTTAGTCGAAGGTCGAGCGAGAAGGAACCCGAGCAGGCAGGCTGTGGGACCTGCGCGACATCTCCGAATGAACAGTTCTCCCCGATAGTGTTTCGCCGCCGGTATGCAGGAGCGGCGAGGATAGCAGCCCTCGAAGACTTCGCACAAGAGGGCTACGGAAAAACCGCCGTTGTCGGTCCGCGGCCTACAGGAAGATTGCCCGCGATCAGTCGCGCGCAACAATGTTCTCGGGCTGAGCGGACTAAGCCCTTAGGGGAAATTCGACATTGAACAAACCGAGCGATTTCGCTCTATGCGCACGTTGCAAACAGGACCGATTCGCCAAAAGTCAACCGGCAACACCGCAACCGCTCCCTCGTCCGGTTTCGAATCCCTTGGCTTTTCAACTAATTTTTGCGCACCCAGACAGCCGCTTGGGTCAACAGTGAGGACCAAAATTTGCTTGCCTTTATGACGACTGCTTGGGGCAACGTCTGAAAGGAGATGCATATATGCTAACGGCAGCGCCGATCAGCGACCGAGTTATGGAAGTGGTGAGAACCAACCCTCACTGTTCATTAGATGAAGTCGTGGAGCGGTTGCCCGATCTTCACTGGTCGGACGTGTTTATGGAAGTGGACCGTCTGAACCGGTTAGGCCGCTTGCGGCTGATTCAGAATATCTCGCTTACAGCGACAAGCATGTATCTTCCCTAATCTCATGTAAGCAACCGGCTCTGTCGTTCTCTTTCTCCTTCTCTCTGCTAATTGACGGTAAGAAAGTCACTGGCAAATTGTGTGATGAGAGGCTCCACGAGCTCGGTCACTCGACCTGTTATCTGCTCGCCGATTATGGCAACCTGCACTCTGTTCCACGTACGCGCAGACATCCGTTGTTCCGGTCTGTTCATCAATGACACTGCTTGGTGAAGCTCGACTTCGATGGCTAAGCAATAGGTTTGCGTACTGATGTGTTTGAAAGGGTTCACCTTCACGTAAAGAAACGGTGCCGAGGTCGTCTGGAATCGTTCTGATCCACTGAGAATTCTTATCCCGTTAGACTGAAGAACCTGTTCGACGCCTGTACGAATCGCATCGCGTGAAAAGCCAGCCGCTTCTTCATCTGACAAAAATGTCTCGACGATCACCTCTACTCCGGGGAGCCTGCGTAGTGATTCGCGGTCCTCAATCCGCCCCGCTTGCGCGGCGCTGGCGTCGAGGTAACTCAGAGCTGTCAAGGCAATCAGGATCAAGACATATCGCATGAGATCTCCTTAAAACTGAGCTCCCTAGCCACAAATCAAGGTGTGTGTTCGTTCACTTGCGTCTTGCGGGATTTCGCTGGCAGCCCATCAGTGTATCCGTTTGTAAGCTAGGAAAGTCAGCGGTGTTCCAACCTACAAGCGTTTGGAGGTGTCTATGGCAAACAGACCAGCAGATGAAATCGGACAAAAAGCGCAACAGATTGTACAGGATGAGTTAGATAGCGTGTCCGCGACCGTATGCCAGGGTCCGAGTGGTTCACACCCCGAACTTTCCTCAGTTGAGCAACATCCGCTCTGCGCCATAGTGAAGAGGACTGCCAGTCTCCCATCTCGATCCGGCGCGCCAGGGCACCCGATGGTATGCCAGTCCTTCGCATCGTTCTCTTCCCGGAGTTACCTCAACCCATCGGAGGATTTTTTCTGGAGTCATCTTCTCTATTATTTGCGTCCTAGGACCGGAGCACCTTGGAGTCGACTGGAGGTCACGCTGTAGGAGGATAGGTCATGAGTACTCGCGGCTTTGTGTACGGATTCACGGTTGGAACGGCGTTTGCCCTCTTCCTATCCCCTTTTTTGCTCTCCGCGGCAAATAAAGGCTCGTCTACCCCCACCCTGATCCCTGCCGAGCGGGTCGCGGAGTATGTCCATAGTGTGATTCAAGCGGATCGAAGTATCTACACAACCGAAGTTGTCGAAAGAATGAAGAGCCAAGGAATTGTGACGGCTTCCGAGAATTGGAGAGATACAGGTCAACTTCCTTTACCCGTGCAATTCTTGATCGAAGCGAGCCGGCTTATGACAGACAACCCGAATGGCATTCGATTCCGGCTGATTAGCAATTGGGCCATCAATAAAGACAATCTGCCGAGGACTGGTTTTGAGGAAACTGGACTGTCGGCAGTTGCCGTGTCTCCTGAGCGTCCGTATAAAGGCCTCAGGAACGAACTTGGAATTGAGTATTTTGAAGCCCTGTATCCTGACATCGCGGTCTCCCAGAGTTGCGTCCGCTGTCATAACGCCCACCCTCAAAGCCCCAAAAAAGATTTCAGACTAGGTGACGTCATGGGAGGCCTGGTGTTGAGCATTCCGGTCATCCGATAGCGACATAGGGCTGAGTAAGCCGGGTGACCGCCGACACTTTCTAATCCCCATCTACCAGTGGTCTATCTTAACCGACCTCCGAAAACCGAAGAACGGTACAGGGCCCTCCTCGCTAAAGCAATGCTCAGCCATATACGCGCTCGTCGTCAAGACCGGCAAGGGTTCCGTTCAGTTCGCTTGTTCCATGCGAGGGACTATCGTGGGACGCAAGCCCTATACGAATTGGAGCGAAGGTCTTACCTCGAATAAATGTCTCCTCAAGCGCTCTCGACGGCCTTTCTAGTCCTGTGTTTTCTCGTTCTCTACCAGCTGGCCTTGATCTTCGCGCCGTTTTTCACGCCAATCTTGTGGGCGCTCATTTTAGCCCGCATGTTCTATCCACTGTATCGATCCCTCTTCCGTCTCACGGCAGGACACGCGACCGTGTCTGCTGCGGTCAGCACACTTACAGTCACGTTCGTCGCCGTCTTGCCGGTCGCCTATCTCTTGTTCTTGGTAATTACCGAGACGATTCGGGCCTATCAGGCCGGCATGATGTGGGTCGAAGGAGGGGGACTTAAGCGGCTGCCTACCCTCGTTTCCGCGCTTCCTGTCATCGGCACTATCTCGCAGGAGGTCTTAGGTCGATTTGTCGTCGCCTACGGCGATGTTCAGGGGTCACTGCTCGAAGGGGGGAAAGCGTTCAGCGCCGTGCTCCTGACCGGTGCCAGTGGACTGGCGAAAAACACCTTTGAATTGGTGTCGGATTTTTTGATCATGCTGTTCACGCTCTTCTTTTTCTTTCGTGACGGTCACCGTCTGTTCGACGCGTTTTATCAGGCCGTCCCGCTCGATGAGCGGCACAAGGCGGCGATTTTCGATCGCCTCCATCAGACAATGATCGCTGTCGTCCGCGGCACGCTACTCACCGCCATGGCGCAGGGCTTTGCCGCCGGTGTGACGTATTGGGCGTTGGGTGTGCCTTTCCCCGTGTTTCTCGGCGCGCTCAGTGCCCTCTTTGCTTTGCTGCCGTTCGGCGGTACGGCCTTGGTCTGGGGACCTATTGCCGTCTATCTGTTTTGGACCGCGCCGCTTTGGAAAATGTTCGTCATGATTGGGGTTGGTGTGGGGCTTGTCGGCCTCATGGATAATTTCCTTCAACCGCTGTTGGTCGGTTCCGGTGCGGACTTACCAGTGCTGTTCCTCTTCTTCGCGTCTATCGGGGGGCTGGCCTACTTTGGCTTCATCGGCTTGTTCTTGGGTCCTATCCTGCTAGGCATCGCCATTGCGGCGTTTAAGATTTATCGCGACAATTATCAACCTCCCGGCGCCTTGCTGACGGCGGAGGAAACAGGACCGCCTCCCGAGACTCCTATATAGGAGCCGCGCCCATCACGCCTAAGGCGACAAGACCGTAAACCAGGGTCTTCGAGAGATTCGGCTCGCGACGGCTCTCAGCATGCTCGGATGATTCGGCGACGTTTCCACCCAGACGACGGTCGCTTCCAGACGCCTTGAGGGCAATCCAGGTAAGTATCGTAGCGCTGAATGTGCCATGGCGGCCTCCTTGCAGCTTCTGCGGGCGACATGAGCCGTAGCTGATCTAACTCTACCGCAGTTTCTCGGTTCCGAATTCCCCAGAGGTAGTGGATTGGAAAGGAGTCATTGTAGATGTGCGCTGCCTGCCAGGCCCTCCAATTTAAATGAGCGCACCTCTCATGAACATGTTCTTCTTTTGGGGTAACCCCATTAGGTCTAGCAGCCGCTTCATAGAGTTCTATGCTTTAGACAGGAAGACGAACAAAGCTAAGGAGGGAAGGATCCATGTCGACATCAAATCCTTCAGATGATGCCCAGTATGACCCTCAGGTGTTGTTGAATGCACAGCCTGTCATCATGACGGTCATTGACCCCACCTCCCATCAGGCGATCTTTCAAAATCATGTGTCCCTTGCCAAGTTCGGCAATATATCCGGACAGAAATGCTTTGAGAAGATTGTGAACGGCTCAGCGCCCTGCGCCTTTTGCAAGATGCCCGAGGCGGTCCGGACCGGACGGATCACGGCGAGCGAGGTGCCCCTTCCGAATGATCAATACCTGCTTGTGCAATGGGCGGTCGCGCCAACGACTGATGGCCGGATGCATGTGGTCGAGACGATCACCGATATTACCGAGTCGAAACGCCAGCAAAAGGACGTCGAAGTGTTGAACGGCAAACTTGAAGCCGCCAACCGTAACCTCGTCGTCCTGAACCACGAGCTCACAGAACGCTCGCTTCGCGATGGGTTAACCGGGCTCTACAACCATATTCATTTTCGAGAGGTCTTGACCCAAATGTTTGCCCAATTCGAGCGCTCAGGGTCGCCGCTCTCCTTGCTCTTTGTCGACATGGATGATTTCAAAGCGATCAACGATACCTATGGACATGCGATCGGCGATCAGGTGCTTCGGGCCCTGGGTCGGCTATTGGATAATCGCGAGTCGAATAAAGAAGGCCAGCCCTTATGGCGCGCCAGCGACGTGACGGCCCGTTACGGTGGAGAGGAGTTTGCCGTCCTGTTACCGGACACATCCAAGGAAGGGGCCCTCGTATTTGCCGAGCGCCTCCGGCGGCGAATCATGGGAATTCAGCTGTCACCCGAACTGGTGTCACAGGAAACGCCGTTGTTCCCATTAACGGCCAGCATGGGCGTCGCCTCATTCCCGGCGGATGCCACGACCGCTACGGAACTCCTGAAAGCGGCAGATTCCGCCATGTACCTCGCAAAGCATGCCGGAAAGAACTGTGTGAAAACGAGTGCCCGCTTGTCAGACGCCGACGTGGCCTCACTGATCGGCTAGCGCCCGGTTGTCCGCTGAAGAGGGAGGAAGTGAGCCATGAAATCTGCAAACCGAGACCGCTACTTAGAACAGGCGTTCATGAGGCCGGATGCCGTGAACCATGCGACTGCTACACGGCCGTCGGCTGCGTTAGATCGGCGGGAGGCGGAACGGGTGACCGTGTCCTGTCACGTCAGCTACGTGAGTGAGGAGGAAGGCTTCTTTCAAGGAGAAGGCCAACTGCTGAACGTCTCAAAAAAGGGGTGTCGAATCGTCGGACCTGTCCTTGCCGTCGGCAGCGTCATCACGATTTCCCTCAACCTACAGGACGGCAAACCCTCGCTGAATCTTGCGGCCGCGACGGTGTGTTGGGAGGATGGCTATTCGTTTGGCGTCAAATTCCCCTCGATCCGAGGAGAGGATCGTCAGCGGTTGCAGGAACTGGTATTGAAATTCGTGACGCGACGGGGCAGCAGTCAAGAGCACACCGCCTTTCGCTTGGCCTAACTCCCCGGCCTCCTTTGTTGCCGACCGGTATTCTATTTCTCTGCAGCAGGCGGAACAATCGTTCAGAGCCTCCCTACCATCCTCGCGGCTGCATTGCGTAGGCGTGGAGCATCGCCGAAGTATTGCGGGCGTATCTCAAGACTCATTGTGAAAAGCGAATATTCTTAATACTCAACGTAGCCATAACCCTCCTCCCTGAATGGTTCCATAATGCATCCGTTTTGGATACTAGCCTAGGTTAACGGTTTACTTTTTCCGACCCGCCTTATTGGATGAGTTCTCAACTTTATTAATAAGTTGCCGGCTTTATTCCCCGAGTCGCCAACTTTATTACCGCCAACATAGCCATGGGTGACGAAGCAGTCGAAGTGATGTTATCGGGGTTTTACATTAGAGTGTTTTAACTGTCCCTTAACTCGCCGTTAATCTTGTATTGCTAGATTCGCCCTCGTACGGACAAAGACAAATTCCAGCAGGAGGTGGGTAGATGACCTGTCAAAAATGCAAAGGCTTGATGATTACCGAGTCGCGGCCGGAGTATTCCACGGGCGGGACGGTACTGCGTTGCATCAACTGCGGACTCGTGCTCGACCCGTTGATTCAGCAAAACCGTCTCGGAAGACCTCGCCCGACGCCTTCGACGCTGCATGCCGCCTAAGGCATGGCGACCTGGTCCGGTGCGAGCAACGACTTGCGCTCCGCCGGACGGGACAGGCGTAGATGTCGCGCTCGCCGGCGCCATCGGAAGTGTGTTGCATGAACAGGTGAACTTCCGCTCCTAGCAGCCCGACATCTGCCTCTGGCCCCGGGAGCAAGATTTTACATTCCGCTAACGCGACCTTCCCCTCTTCTTCGCGCTAATTTTTCTCATCTCGTACGTGTCAGTGACCGCCGCCTGCTATGTTTGATTAGGTGGGCACATCTAAGGTCTTCTGCTCAACACGATTGCGGCCACGACACGCCGTCTTCTTTTCGATCTGTCTTGCAACTATCGCCGCCAGTTGTTCATCATCTCGCGAGACACCTCCAACCCAAGTTGCCGTGACCGCCAGACCTGCTTATCACTTTACTGCTCCGGTCAACTGGTTGAACGACCCGAATGGATTGATCAAGGTCGACGGCGAGTACCATTTGTTCTATCAATATAATCCCAGTCAGCCCTTGTGGGGCTTCATCCACTGGGGCCATGCGGTCAGCAGCGACTTAGTCCACTGGACGGATTTGCCGGTCGCGCTGGCGCCGGACGCCGCTCTGGGCATGCCGTTCTCCGGCAGTGCCGTCGTCGATAGCCATCAAACCAGCGGACTGTGCGATCCAACCGCGTCGTCCTGTGTGGTCCTTGTGTTCACCCATAGCGGCGCTCCGCAAGTGCAAAGCGTCGCAGTGGGTGACGACGCGACGCGCCATTTCAGCCTTTATAAGGCCAACCCAGTGCTGCCCAACCCCGGCATTGCCGACTTTCGGGACCCCAAGGTATTTTTCTTCGAGCCGACACAGCAATGGATCATGGTCCTTTCAGCCGGGACCCGCATCGGGTTTTATGGTTCAACCGATCTGAAAACCTGGCAACATCTTTCCGATTGCATTCCCATCAACTCATTGTCCGGCGTCATCGAAGTGCCAGACCTGTTTGACCTGCCCGTCCTCAATGAGCCAGGAGCCCAGCGATGGGTGTTGAAGTTCGACACCAACCCGGGGGGACGGTACGGGGGATCAGGATCCCGCTACCTCATCGGCCAATTTGACGGCCAGCGCTTCACCCCCGATGCAGGCACGGTTGCCGAGTGGGTTGACTATGGAGCCGACTTTTATGCCGCTACCTCCTTTGCCAATATGCCGGCGGATGACGATCGACGGATTTGGCTCGGATGGATGAACAATTGGGCATATGCCTCGTTGTTACCCACCGGACCATGGCGAGGGTCGCTGACCATTCCACGGGAAGTCAGCGTCGTCAAGGATGATGACGGCTATCACCTCGTGCAGCGCCCGGCAACAGAGTTGACCGCCTTGCGGGCGGCGGTCCCGAGCATCGATGTCCAGAATCAACCCATTCCCTCCGCGGCGCTCAACCTCGACAAAGCCGGCGGCGACGCAATGGAAATTTCGCTAGTCATGGAACCTGGAAGCACCGGGGAAGTCGCTTTTTTTCTGCGTCAAAGCGCGCAGCAGTTCACGAAAATCGGATACGACCAGGTCCGACATGTGCTGTTCGTGGACCGATCGTTGTCCGGCGATGATGTGTTGCGGGACACGTTGCCTTCCCGACACGAAGTTTCATTGGAGCCGGACGCCTCCGGAGCCATCACGCTCACGATTTTTTTGGACCGATCATCAGTCGAGGTGTTCGGAAACGACGGACGAGTCGTCATCACAGACATAGTCCTGACATCCGACAACGGGGCGGGCATGCATCTCGACGCCGTCGGTGGGAATGCGCATCTTCGCTCACTCCAAATTTGGCCGCTTCGCTCGACGCTCTCCGCGACAGCCCGCGCAGCCTTTCCACTCTAGGGCGCATCGCCGGCACATCCTCGGGATTCAACTAGTGGGCGCCCCACCCAGCGAACGCTTACATTCCGTACCTAAAGGCCTTACGTCCTCGAACGACCTGTCTGCTCTTTGAGTCCGCACACGGCACTGAGGGTACGTCGATCTTCAAGGCAAGCCGCCCGGTTTTTCTTCTACCGGTTACACCGTCTGTCTAATGTCCGTCTATGCTCCTGCGTCATGCGAATCTGATTAGCAGCCTCATTCTCATGTGGGACGTGGTCTGCCTTCAGTTCGTCTGGACGATCGCCCGACTGCATGTTCACAATCTCGAGAAAGCTGCCTCGGTCTTCGATGGATGGCATGTGGTCCTCTTGGGCGTCCTGTGGCTTGCCTCCGCGTGGCTGTTCCGTGTGCACAGCGATCCGTCGTGGCACCGCATCGGAGACCGTGTTCGCAATCTCGTCGCCGCTGTATCGTTCTTCGTCGGCATCGCCGTGGGATCATGGAGTCTCTCGGGTGATCCACCGCCGCTATCGACGTTCCCGGTATTCTGGATCGTCACACTAGCGGCCGTGGCCGGCGCGCGAGCGACCGCTCTTTCCGCGCTTCGCTTGCTCACTGCCAGAGGGATGAACCGGCGCAATCTTTTGATTGTCGGCACGGGCACGTCGGCCCGCGAGGTCGTCAATCGGCTTCATGCGGTGCCTGAGTATGGATGCGTGGCCCGCGGCTTTCTCTCCGAGAGTCCGGGCGAGGTCGGACGCGTCTATGAGCAGGTGCCGGTCATCGGGACCTTCCGGGATCTGCCGAGGCTCGTCGAGTCCGAGATCGATCTTGTGGTGCTGTGTCTTCCCGCCCATCTCGAAGCCCAGGCGGACAAGCTGCTTCATGAACTCCGTAACAGCACCGTCGACGTGAAGCTGATTCCCTCCCTTGCCCAGACCGACACTCTTGGTCTTGAAGCGTACATGTTTGAAGGGTTGCCCATGATCACCTTGCAGGCTGCGAGGGTTCAGGGGTGGGATCGTGCGCTGAAGCGGACGGTCGACATCCTCGGGGCCTCCTGCGCGTTGCTTGTAAGCGCTCCAGTGTGGCTCGTGATTGCGCTCGCCATCAAAGTTTCCTCGCGAGGGCCGGTCCTGTATCGCCAAACCCGCATGAGCCTCGCGGGACAGCCGTTCGTCATGCTGAAGTTCAGGACCATGCACGTGCAAGCCGAACATCATAGCGGTCCGGTATGGACTTCGCCTCCCGGCGATCCCCGGGTGACCGGCATCGGGCGTCTCCTCCGCCGAACGAGCCTCGACGAATTGCCGCAATTGTGGAACGTGCTGAAAGGCGACATGAGCTTGGTCGGCCCGCGCCCGGAACGTCCGCCGTTCATCGAAGCGTTCCGTCAGGCCTATCCGGCCTACATGCTGCGGCTCAAGGTCAAGGCCGGCATCACCGGATGGGCGCAGATCAACGGCTGGCGTGGAGATACCTGTCTGCACACCCGTATCGCTCATGATCTTTACTACATCGAGCATTGGTCGCTGTGGTTCGACCTGAAAATCCTGTATCAAACACTCTGGAAGAGCGTCGTCCATGAGCATTCCTCTTAGCAGGCCGCATCCGCCGCTTGCGGCCCGTCTTGTCATCGGCGATGGAGCGCTTCGCAGTCGCGCGCTTCAGTGGGTGTGGCGTCTGGAAACCGCGGGACTGCTTGCCTTCACCGTCATGGCGTTTTTTCCAACGATGTCGCATGTGCAGGAGTATCTCTTCCTCTCTCTTGCCGTCATCGGCGGCGCAGTGGCCTATGGCGAACGGCGCCGACTGCTCACCCCCACGCCGCTCAATCTTCCTATCTTCCTCTGGCTCGGGTGGATCCTCTTGTCGGTCCCTTTTGCGCTCGATCCGGCCTATAGCTTCGGCGAATGGCGCAAGCTCGTCGTCAAAGTCCTGTGGTTTTTCTGGGCACTGCTCGTGTTGAGGAACTCCGAATACAAAGACATGGAGGGCAAGGTACTCGCTGCAGTCGCCGTCGGCTCCCTCGCCTTGTGCGTCTATGCGTTGACAGATTTCGTCTTTCGCGGCGGTCTCTTGAGCGATCGGCTGGTGCGGGCGAGAGCCCCGTCCTCTGATTACAACTGGCTGAGTAGTTACCTCGTCATGGCGGTTCCCTTGTTGGCGGCCGGGGTCCTGCGCATGCGGCGTCCTTCGGGAATCGTGCTTTTTGCCGGGACCGCCGTGCTCGGATTGGTGGCTCAAGCGCTTTCCTACACGAGGGCCGGCTGGCTCGCCTTGCTGTCGCAGGGATTAGCGTGGACGCTCTACGCCCGGCGGTTCGCGGTCACGCTCGGCGTCTTTGCCGGGGCAATCGCCGCCATCGTGCTCCTGCTGGC
>Ga0310810_10003941_pt1 | contig 16312 bp, 8 predicted proteins | sample NCmetagenome_FD_207641 | JGI IMG/M metagenome (GOLD analysis project Ga0310810, IMG submission 207641) | Soil microbial communities from experimental microcosm in Duke University, North Carolina, United States - NC | ecosystem: Engineered > Artificial ecosystem > Soil microcosm > Unclassified ... | reverse complement strand
TCAAAAGACCATTTATGGTTCATGGGTGACCTCGACCTGGCTCATGGATGAACTGGTCGAGCGTCTGGTGCGGTGGAATCTTCATCCCGCAGACATCATTACGCACCGCTTTGGCCTGGAGAAAGCTGCCGACGCCTATGCCCTGATGGCTTCGGGGAAGTGCGGCAAAGTGGCGGTCTGTTCCGACGAGGAGCTGATCTCGAAATGAGCGCAAAATGGGAAGACGCCCTCAAAGACCGGCTGTCTCTCTACGGCCATCGTAATTGGATCGTCATCGCCGATTCGGCGTATCCAGCCCAGTCGAGCGGTGGCGTGGAAACCATCGTCTCCGATGGAGAACAGACGGCTGTGCTCGCCACGACGTTTGCGCTTCTGAGCGAATCCCAGCACATCAAGCCAACCATTTACACCGACCAGGAATTGGATTTCGTTTCGGAGGCCGACGCCCGCGGTGTTACTGCTTACCGCAGGCAGCTCGAACAGCTTTTGAAAGGACAGAACGTGCGCGTCCTGCCCCACGAGAAGATTATTTCCAGGCTGGACCGCGTCGGCCAGATGTTCCGTGTGCTGCTGATCAAGACCACCATGTGCATTCCCTATACTTCGGTATTTTTTGAACTGGAATGTGGCTACTGGAATGCTGAGGCAGAGAAACGCCTTCGGGCCTCTATGAAGAGCAGCAATGGAAAACGGAACACTACAAAGCGTAAGAAGCGGCCTTAACTGTGTATTCCTGAAAGTCGTGTTCAACCATGAAAGCACTCCTGCTGCAGAAGCCTGGACAGGCATCGATCGGGAGCGAGAATCCGTCAAGCTTTAAAAAGATTCTGGTGTCCCTGGATCAAGGTCAACTATGAGCACCTACAGAAGCGAATCTACCAACCCGGTCCGTTCCAATGAGCGCGGCGGCGGTTTGTTTCGCTCTACCGATGGCCGCGACCTGCTGACTCCCTTTGTCCTGATCACAGCGTTGTTCCTTTTATGGGGCTTCTGCAACGGGATGATTGACATTCTCAACAAGCACTTCCAGGACACGCTGCGGATAAATAAGGAACAATCCGGTCTGGTGCAGGCAGCCAACTATCTCGCCTACTTCCTGATGGCCATTCCTGCCGGATTGCTCGCCAAAAGATTCGGCTACAAAGGCGGGATCCTTGTAGGGCTGTCGTTGATCGGGGCAGGCGCCTTCTGGTTTATTCCTGCCGTCAACATCGGCGCGTACTGGGCATTCCTGCTGGGCCTGTTCGTGATTGCTGCGGGCATGACTTGCCTGGAAACGATCGCCAATCCTTACGCCACGGTTTTGGGGCCACCGGAAAGCGGGCCTACGCGCATCAACATCGCCCAAACAACCAACGGCTTGGGTTGGATTCTTGGGCCGATCGTAGGTGGGTATTTTGTTTTTTCTGGCGCTGACGGAGCCAATGCCAATGCCGGTCTTACCACGCCTTACATCGGGATTGGGATATTTGTAGCGTTACTGCTTGTCATTTTTGCTGTCTCGAACATCCCAGACCTGCACGCCGAAGATGAAAGTCGTGCAGCGGCCGCTGGAAAAATACGGATCAAGCCCACGGGCGGGCAACAGGCTGGGACCGCCATCGTTTTGGCGGCGGTCTGCGGGCTGCTGTATTTCTTTATTGCTCCGATTCTGGGACTGGTGTGGACCCTGCTGCACATGAACCAGGCATGGTTGCAGCCGGTGAAATACGGATTGCTGATCGTCGCCTACGTAGCCGCTTTCATAACGGTCTCCAGGAATTGGGACCTGTTCCGGCGCAAGCACTTCACCCTGGGGGTGGCCACGCAGTTTCTGTATGTGGCGGCGCAAACCGGTATCTTCAGCTTCTTCGTGAACTATGTTCTGGAGAATGATCCGGGGGTGACCCGCTTGCAGGCCTCGCGGTGGTTGGGTGCCATCGGGTTCGTTTTGTTCATGGTCGGGCGTGTGTGCGGCAGCGCGGTCATCAGCCAGTTCAAGCCGGAGCGCGTGCTTGCGGCCTATTCGGTCATGAATGTGGTGCTGGTTGCGATTGCCATCGGCGGTGGCAAAACTGGAATGTATGCGATGTTCGCTTCGTTCTTCTTTATGTCCATCGGGTTCCCGACCATCTTTGCCCTCGGCATCAGCGGACTGGGCGAACACACCAAGTTCGGTTCGTCGCTGATTGTGATGTCCATCGTCGGCGGCGCCATTAGCCCGCCCTTCATGGGCCGCATCGCCGACCAGCATTCCATGCGCACGGGCTTCGTAGTGCCGTTGATATGTTTTGTGTTTGTAGCTCTCTACGGACTGGTCTGGGCCAGACTCAGCCGGCAAGATACCGTACCTGTGGTTGAGGGTTAACGCCTTTCGACCCGTCACGCAGGATGGGGACGGTAATTTCTGGATAAAGGAAAGAACGCCATGTCACGCCATCGTTCATTGCTGACACACTTCATTCTCAGATTCTCTATTGCGGTGACCGTGTTTGCACTTTCCGGCCTGTACGCGCAGAACGGCGCCGCCCCGACCGCATCGCAGGACCCGGCGGTCATCGATCAGGTATGGCAGAAGGCGAGCGGCAAATATGATTCCCAGCGCGCCACCCTGCTGAAAGATGTGGACAGCGTCATTGCCCAGGGACCCTTCCGGGCGGACTGGGAATCGCTGCAGAAGTATGAGACGCCGGAATGGTACAAGGATGCGAAGTTCGGGATTTTCATTCACTGGGGACTCTATTCCGTTCCCGCTTTCGGCAACGAATGGTATCCGCGAAACATGTACACGGAGGGGTCTCGAGAATACAAGCACCACCTTGCGACCTACGGACCTCAGGACAAGTTTGGCTACAAAGACTTCATTCCCATGTTCAAAGCGGAGCACTTCGATCCCGTCGCATGGGCGGAGCTATTCAAGAAGTCGGGAGCTGAATACGTGGTACCCGTGGCCGAGCACCACGATGGCTTTGCCATGTATGACAGCGGTCTAAGCGACTGGACCGTAGTCAAAATGGGACCGCATCGCGACACCACCGGAGACCTGGCAAAAGCGGTTCGGGCGGCAGGTCTGCATTTCGGGTTGTCCTCGCATCGCGTAGAACACAATTTCTTCCTCGGCGTGGGCCGCGCCATCCCTTCCGATGTGAATGATCCGCAACACGCTGCGTTCTATGGCCCGGCCCATAACTGGCTGGTGCCCTGGCTCGATCCCATCGCTAACGATTTCACCTATGTTTCTTCCGCCTGGACCGATGATTGGCTGGCGCGCAGCGCGGAACTGGTGGAAAAATATCATCCGGATGTCGTGTTCTTCGACTGGTGGATCGGGCAAGCTTCGATCCGCCCCAACCTCACCCGTTTTGCCGCCTTCTACTACAACCGTTCCCTGAAGTACGGCAACCATGTCGGCGTAATCACTTACAAGGACTACGCCATGCAGGCGCACTCCGCTGTGCTCGACGTGGAGCGCGGGCAACTGGGCGACATTCGTCCTCTTTACTGGCAGACCGATACTTCCGTGAGCAACAAGTCCTGGGGCTACATCAAAGATGACACCTTCAAGTCACCGGAATTTATCGTCCATCAACTCGTCGATATCGTCAGCAAGAACGGCAACCTGCTTATGAACATCGGTCCGCGCTCGGATGGAACCATTCCCGACGAGGTGCAGCAGGTGCTCCTTGAAGTCGGCGGCTGGCTGAAAGTCAACGGAGAAGCCATCTATGGCACTCGTCCTTGGCGGACCTATGGGGAAGGCCCAACGAAAGTGTCGACGGGGTCGTTTCACGACGCCGACACGCGGCCCTTCACCGCTCAGGATTTCCGCTTTACGACAAAAGGCAGTGTTCTTTATGTGATCGGACTGGGCTGGCCTGGGAATGGAGAAGCGGTGATCCACTCACTCGCGAAAACGGCTGGGGATGAAGCTGTACAGAGCCTGGCCTTGTTGGGTAGCGATGCGGCATTGCATTTCGAGCAGCGTCCGGACGGCCTGCATGTCCAGCTGCCGGCAGGGCCTCCGCCTAAATATGCCTACGTACTGCGCGTGAAATTCGGCGGAAGCGGAGCCTAGAAGAACTGGTGGTTGCAGGCGTGTAGCGGAGGAATCGGAGGCTACCAGAAATGCACCGCAACCACCTCCGGTAGACTCGGAATGCCATTGACGACGTCGGTGTGGAGCACTACCTGCAGATTCTTCTTGTTCCAATCCTTGGGCGAATTCTTTACAAAATCTTCGATCAGCTGCGGATTGGTGGCGAATTCGCCGGCTGCCCGGGTACCCTCATGATTGAGTCCCGCAATGATCACCAGAGTACCTCCGGTTTTCGACTCCAGAATGCGCGAAACAATCGCATAGTCTCCCGCGACGTTCCCCCGAGAGCCTTTGGGCCACCAGGAACGTGAGCGGTCAACCCGGTCCTGAATGTGCATTTGAGGACTGTCGCCAGACTCGAAAACGAATCGCAGATTGTCCGTCATGTTAAGGGTCCAGCTGTTGTTGAAGGCTCCGATCAGGATGGCGGAACTTTGCCGCAAATCGCCGAACGAGAGATCATTGCCAAAACGAAGGTCAAATGGGTGTTGGTGCGAGGTGAGCAGGGATGAAATCTGGGCCGTTGCCCAGGCGTCGCCAAGGGTCAAATAGGTGTCCTTCAGGGGTAAGAAGTCCGCACCGGCAAAGTTTTTCAAATCCTCGGGTGGAACCAGCCTCTCGAGGTTTGCGCTCGCATCCTGCTGGGAAGAGTGAGTCTTTTTATATTTGTCTAAAGCCTGTCGGGACAGCAGATACACGGAATTGCTGCCGGTGCAAACTAGTACTGGTCTTGGGTTTTCCAGAACCGGACCCCAAAAAAGATCTAACGAATTCGTGGGGCGGGGTTTGGTCTGAACCAGCGCATATTTTGCCTGAACCAGGGTATAGACGAGCACGACCGCCAAACCGCTGGCGAGAGCCGCTAACAGCCACAATCGTTTTCTGGCAATGCGGCGGTCGCTTGAGGCCGATGAGTCGATCACGCTCAGCCCGGCGCCTTCTGCCGGGGAAGGCATCATCAGGCTACCGGGAGCTGGAACTTGAGCTGTAGCAGGCTCTGAGCGATGGAAGTGGGCCTTGTAGGATCCAGTCGGAATGTCGATCGTCCAATCACCGGGCTCGCTTTTTCGAGACTGATAGTACTGGGCCAGGCGTTTTCTGACATCGGCAGCCCGAAGGCGCACCACCGGGTCCGCAGCCGTATCGTAGTCCGCGGCCCGTCCGAATACTTCCATCCCGATGATGCGTTCGCGAAGCGATTCTTCCGACCCGGCAAGGCTATGCTCAACCACGAAGCGAAACATATCTTGGCATTGCCGGCTGGTTCGAAACGGGGCGCTGCGAAGGATGTCGTCTACCAGTTGCTGAATCTGAGAGCGAGCCGCCGCCGGCTCTGAGTCAAGAAGCGAGTTTTGGTGTGTAGCCATCGGCGGCCGGTGAAGGCATTTGAGTTTCGGGCGGGAAAACCGACGGTATTTTACCTCTGATCCTGGCCCATGAGCGGCTTTTTATCCCTGTCGGCAATCCGTTGTCAACCGAGGATTTACAGGGACCACAGCCGGTAAGCTACGGTAGCCAGCCTAGACACGTGAAGCGATAAGGCATATCCGTTCGTACCTGCGCTCCTGCGTTGGGATCGCGAAATGCCATGTAACCAGCTTGGAGTGCTGTACGCGGCACCTTCCGGGCGGTGCGCGTGTCACCGAAACTTCGATGTCGTTATCGATAGTTGCTCGCGAAGGAAGCGCATTCCAAAAGAAATGCTTGACAATGCCTAGTAAATTGGTCGTAGAATCCACGACATTCGGTACAGTTACCGATACCGTAATTTAAGAGGGATGGGGGTCCCCGTCGATGCCCAAGCTTCCGAGAGTCTATTTTCTGTTATTGGCGATGGTCTGCTTTTCCGTCGACATAACCGTTCCCTTCGCTCATGGCCAGACGCTGGCTTCATCGGCCGCATTATCGGGTTCCGTCTCCGATCAATCGGGGGCGCGTATCCCGAATGCCACTGTCACTCTGACCAACCCGGAAAAGGGCATTACACGTGCGTTCAAGACGAACGACGAAGGCAATTTCTCCTTCGCTCTTCTGCCAGCCGGTACATACACGCTGACCGTGGAGGCGGCAGGTTTCAAAACCTTCAAGGTGCAAGCTATCACGCTGGAGGTCGGCCAATCTGCCAGTCAGGCCGTCACTCTGACGGTAGGGACGTCTGAACAAATCGAAGTGACGGACACGGCGCCGTTGTTGCAGGTGGACAATGCCAACGTCGGCGCTGAAATTTCCACCAAGCAGGTGACGGAGTTGCCGCTCAATCTCCGTAACGTGTTCAATTTCGTCCAACTGAACTCGTCGGTCAACAACAATTCACAGCAGCAAATCCTTCAATCGGGCGGCGAACAGGGTACGGCGGACCAGGACGTTTCCTTCTTCAACTTCGGCGGCGGCTTCTTTGGAACGACGGCATTCCTGCTGGATGGCGCCTGGGATTCCATCGGCAGTTGGGGCGGCGTCATCTACGTTCCGTCTCCCGACAATGTTCAGGAATTCAAGGTGCAACAGAACTCGTTTACCGCTCAATATGGTTGGAGCACCGGGAACGTCATCAACGTCGTCACAAAATCTGGTGGCAACAGCCTGCACGGAGTTGCGTACGACTACCTCCGCAATGGCAAGCTCGACGCCAACTCCTATTCCAACAATGTTAACGGTCAGCCGAAACCGAACTCGCACCGCAATCAATTTGGGGTCGCGATTGGTGGCCCTGTCTACATCCCTGGTCTCTACAAGCAGCGTGACAAGACCTTCTTCTTTTTCAACTATGAGGGCCACCGGCAGAACGACCCTCTGAACGCCCCGCTAGACAGCGTACCGACATCGGCTTTTCGAACTGGCGACTTCTCCGCGCTGTTGGGTGGCAACGTTGGAGCGGATGCTCTGTGCCGGCCGGTTGTGGCAGGGCAGATTTATGATCCGTACACTACGCGCCAGGTCAATGCCACCTGCGCTGTACCTAACGCTGACCCGACAAAAGCGATCGCGGTGGGGCAACTTGTATGGATTCGCGATCCCATAGCTGGAAACAATCTTGCGAATGCGGTCAGCGGGATTGATCCCGTCGGGCAGGCGCTGGTCAACTTTTACCCGCAGCCAATCAACGACCAACTTTCGGGGAACTGGACTGCCGCAGGCCTGGGCGGTAACAACTCCGACGAATACAGCGCCCGCATTGACCACAACTTCAGCGACAGTACGCGACTGTACGGGCGGTACTCGTATAAGCGGGAATTCAAAGATGTTTCGCCGGCATATTTCGGCTCCGACAATCCCGCCGGACCGGGACAAAGAAACCCCAATAACCGCTACAACATCGGCATTGGCGTCAGCCATGTCTTCTCTCCGACCTTCACCATGAGCGCCAACTTCGGGCTCATGCATTGGGTTGAAGGCAATGATGTGCAGAGTAATGGCTTTCAGGTTTCGACTCTCGGTCTTCCTGCTTTCATCGATCCGATTTCGCCCGAGTACCCGGTAATTGCTCCCTCCGGCTATCGCGGTCAGGGGCCCCAACAGGGGGCCGGACAAGGCGCATTTCCACGGGCCGCTACCAGTGGGTCTCTGGACTTTGTCAAGGTTCTTGGGAAGCACCAGTTGACATTTGGATACATGGCGGTGGCCCAGGATGAGAACGGCGGCCGCTTCCACACGACAAACTTCAATTTTGATCGCACGTACACCGGTGGTCCGGATCCGTTGAACCTCACTCCTAACACTGGCGACGCCATCGCTGCCATGTTGCTGGGAACGCCATCGACCGGCGGCACCGGAATTGCGGTTTCACAGGTCTCCCGCGCCTGGCTCCATGGAACGTATTTGCAGGACGACTGGAAGGTCACTCCAAAGCTCACTCTGAACCTTGGAATTCGATGGGAGATCGAGCGCCCGGTGACCGACCGTTTCGACCGGCTCTCGACATTTAACTACAGTGCGATCAACCCGATCAGCGCAATCGTGGGCCAGAATTATACAGGGCAGGTCGAGTTTGCGAATTCTGGCCAGCGGGGCCAGTATGATTCAAATTACAAACACTTCGCACCGCGAATCGGATTTGCTTACCAGGTGATGCCGAAACTGGTAATGCGGGGAGGGTATGGGATCTTCTTCCCTCGCCAGTACCCGGGAGTACCGGTGATACAAGGGTATACTTCCGAAACGCCTTATGTTGCCACGACTGATGGCGTGAGTCCGTGCCCAGGCTGCATGTTGCAGAATGCGTTTCCAGGCGGACTTGTGCCAGTGGTCGGAAATTCGTCCGGCGGACTGACCAACGTCGGTTTCGACACCAGCGCGGTCGCGCCTAATCGCAAGACTTACTATGACCAGCAATGGATGTATGGGTTCCAGTATGCGCCTACGGCGAACGATGTGATCGACCTTACATACGTGGGGAATCACAGCGTCCACGTACTGGCTAGCGGCCTGAATCTCAATCAATTGGACCCAAAATACTTCTCCATGGGGGCGGCACTGCTCAACCAGGTTCCCAACCCGTTCTCCGGAATCATCACTTCCAGCGGTTGCGGCCTCGACGGGGCCACAGTTTCGCAGGGCCAGTTGCTCAGGCCCCACCCGGAGTTCTGCAATATCAATGAGAACCAGTCGCCCTCCGGCGATGGCCGGTACAACGCGCTGGATGTGAATTACACCCATCGAGTATCCCAGGGGTTGACCTTATTGGCGTCCTACACGTTCTCGAAATTTCTCGACAACGTGGGCGGTCCCAACGCCTGGGCCAATGCCTCCGCCAACTTCGGGGAAAATATCCGGAACGTATACAACCTGGCGGCTGAAAAATCGGTTGACGCTAACGACGTCACGCATAGTTTTGTGCTCAGTTATGTGTACGAACTTCCGGTTGGAAAAGGGAGGAAGTATGGCGCGGGCATGAACAGCGTGGTGAATGCCATTGTCGGCGACTGGCAAACCTCCGGGGTCGCGACGTTTAAGGGTGGATTCCCGCTGCGGATCAACGTCGACAACCAGAATCCATTCGGTGTGGGCCAGAATGCGAATGTTGTTGGCGACTACCATGTGTCCAACCAGACCGTCAATCAGTGGTTTAATACTGCCGCATTCGTGGCGCCCAGCCAGTTCGAACTCGGAAACGCCCCACGGTATTTCTCTGATCTTCGCTCTCCGGGTTTCAACAACTGGGACCTGAGTATTCAGAAATACTTCCCCGTCCACGAACAGGTGCGTTTCCAGTTCCGTCTGGATATGTTCAACGCATTTAACCATGTAAATTTTTACAAGCCGGACACCAATTTGAGCAGCGGTACGTTCGGGCGCCTGACGGGCGCCTTTAGTCCGCGGCTGATGCAGGCAGCCCTCAAGCTTTACTGGTGATACGTGGGGCGAACAATCAGGGTTGTTACGGTAATCTGCTGCTGGCTGGTGTCTGTATTACCGGGGGTTGCATCCCCGCAACAGTCCGATCCGTTTGAAGCACTCCTGGCCTCGGCACAAGAAGCCCAGGCCAGGAGTGATTTTTTGTCCGCCGCCAAGTTTTACCAGCAAGCCGTAAATCTTCACCCAGAAATGCCCGAACTACAGGCCAACCTTGGTTTGATGTACTACCAGTTGGGGAAAGATAAGGAGGCGATCGAGGCCTTTCATCATGCAGCCCGCCTGAAGCCGGGTATGCTGGTCCCCCATCTGTTTCTTGGACTTGAATACGTAAAGCTGAAACGTTTCAGCGAGGCGATTCCACACTTCAAGCAGGCCGCACTCGTCAAACCGAGCGATGTTCAAGTTCAGTTCGGCCTGGGACAGGCTTATACGGGAATGGGAAAGACCCGCCTGGCCAGCGCCGCATATGCCCGGGCCTCTGAACTGGAACCGGAAAATGCAGACGCCTGGTATCACCTGGGCGTGAGCTACCTGGAGCAGGTCGAAGCCGATGCCCGTGTCCTGCTGAGCCGCCACCGGGACTCAGCCTATGTGGAAATGCTGACCGCGGAAACTTTCGCGGAGCAGCGGGCTTTCATTCAAGCCGAAGAAGCCTATAAAAAGGTGCTGGCCTTTCCCCGGATTCCTGACGGCGCGCATGCCGGTTACGGTTTTGTCCTGCTCTACCGGCATAGCCTGGAGGGAGCGGAGCGGGAACTGAGTGCGGAGATGGGGGCGAATCCCGGCTCTCTAATAGCGAAGTTGGGCATGGCGCGGCTGCATCTGGAACAGGGTGCAGGCGAGAAGGCAGCCAGGGAAATCGGAGAAATATGGAAAACCGATCCTGGTTTTGAGCGGAGCAATGCCTGGTGGTTCAGCGCGGGCCTGGCAGGTCCCCAGCGCGGCGAGCTGCTGGGCGCCTTGCGCAAGCTGCAGGCATCGGGCGATATTCCGCCTGAAGCTGAAACTCTGTTTGTTGATTCATCCCGGGAAAATCTGTTGACTGACGCGGCGAGCCCGGGCACCGGCCGCCCGGCCCGAAGGGGCAAAGGCCCTGCCGGCGATGCAGCAAACCTCTACGCGAGCGGCAGCTACGGGCGATGCCGGGACGAGCTGGCCTCTCGCCCGCAGCCACTCGCAGTAAAGGACCTTCGGTTGATGGCTTCGTGCGCTTATCTCAGTGGCGATTATTTGAGTGTGCTGAAGGCGTCGGAAAGACTGGCCCAGAGTCCCTCGGCAGAAGTGGAGGGACTCTATTGGGAAACAAAGTCAGCCGGGAATCTGGCCACACAATCTCTTGCGCGCGCCAGCGCGGCTGACCCCAACTCGCCTAAATTACATGTGCTCCTGGGGGACATCTATCGTCAGCAAAAGAATGTTCCGGAGGCTGAAAAAGAATATCGCCAGGCTTTAGCGCTGCGTCCGGAGGATACGGGCGCACTATTCGGCCTGGCGCTGGCTTTGCTGGCAAACAGGCAGACGGACGAGGCGCTGAGCCTGGCGCAAGCGGCGCTGAATAAGCACCCGGACGACCCGGAACTGAATGCTGTGATGGGCGAAATCCTTTGTGCTCGCAATGAGTATGCCGAGGCCGAGCCATTCCTGAAAAAGAGCCTCAATACCAAGCCCGAGTTCGTGTCCCGGGTTCACGCCTTGCTCGGCAATGTGTATGCCAAGACGAATCGGACGCAGGAGGCGATCGCAGAGTTGAAGCTGGCGCTGGACAACGATAAGGACGGCAGCCTGCACTATCAGATTGCGCGTCTCTATATGAAGGTGGGAGACCGAGCGTCGGCCGATCAGGCTTTTGAAACGTCAAAACGAATTCAGCGAGAAGGGTTGATCCGTGCAACTGTCGCCATGGAGCAAGGCGCGAACGATACCGAGTCTCAATGAAAGCCCGCGAGAGTATCGTTCTCGCGCATTTTGACCATGGTTTTCAATACTTTTCCTAACGGCGCGAAAGGAAATCATAAAACCCCATGAACAAAGCGTACCGGATTATTCTGTTCTCGAATATTCTGTTGTTCACGGCTGCTGCATGGGCCAGTGAAGCGCAATTTGCCATCAAGGAATCTCACAAGGATTCGAACGGCGTCACCTTGAAGACCGCGGCTGGAACCATGCGGATCGAAGCCTGTGGCGATAGGACTATCCACGTGGTGGCCAGCCCGACGGGTGAAATTCCCGCGCCCAAGGTACCTGTCGTTCTGCAGCCGTGCCGGGCGGACAAGGTAGTGGTCAAGATTGGAAAGAAGGACGTCAAACTCTCAACTGCGGGAGTCACGGTCTCTGTGAATGAGACCACGGGCGCGGTAAGTTTCCTCTCCAGGGACGGAAAGACCGTACTGGCCGAGCCCAGGGACGGGGGCAAGTCCTTCAACGTCCCTTCGCTCGCCGAGATGAAGACCTGGCAGATCCAGCAGACGTTCGTATCGCCTTCCGATGAGTTCCAATACGGCCTCGGACAGCATCAGGAAGGCATTTTCAACGTTCGCGGCGTTCCCATCCGGCTGCACCAGGCCAACACCAACATTTCTGTTCCTTTCCTGCTGTCGAGCAAGGGATATGGCCTTCTCTGGCACAACCCGTCGCTGACCGACTTCAACCCAGCCGACGAAGCCATTGCTATTGATCCAGCGACCGGCAAGGGAAAGTTCAGTACGCGAGCGAAAGGGAGCTATGGCTTCCTGCTGGCCAGCGACAACAAGGATCAACTGGTAGTGAATGTGGCCGGGAAGCACGTGATTGATTTGGTGAACATGTGGACCCCGAGCTCGGCGTCCGGCGTGGTGGACCTGGAGGGGAAGAAGGAGTATGAGATCACCGCCAAGGGCGGCCCCGGAGGCCTTCAATTGTCCGCGCGTCCGCCGGAGGACACGACCACTTTCCGCTCCGAGGTGGGGCAGGCCATTGACTACTACTTCTTTTACGGTCCGGCATTGAATCAGGTTATCGCCGATTACCGCCAGCTTACCGGTGAAGCCCCGATGTTTCCCAAGTGGGTGTATGGATACTGGCAGTGCCGGGAACGGTACCACACCCAGAAGGAAATCCTGGATGTTGGAATGGAGTTTCGCAAACGCAACCTTCCCGTGGACGCCTTGGTGCAGGACTGGCAGTACTGGGGCAAGTATGGCTGGAACGCCATGAAGTTCGACGAGACCAACTACCCTGATCCCAAGGCGATGATGGACCAATTCCACGCCATGGATGAGCACGTTCCGATTTCGGTGTGGTCGAGGTTCGGGGAGGATACGGATATCTACAAGCGGATGAGCGCTAAATCCTTACTGATTCCGGGAACACCCTGGATGGACTTCTTCAATCCCGAGGGACAAAAAACGTTCTGGGCGGAACTCAAGACAGGGATCTTCGACTACGGTCTGGATGGCTGGTGGATGGACGCCTCCGAGCCCGAGTTCGACATCCTCAAAGGCCACCAGACGTTTCTGGGCAGCGGCGAGTCGGTGCGTAACGCCTATCCTTTGTATGTCACAAAAGCAATCTACGAAGGACAGCGTTCCACCACCGACCGCAAACGCGTCGTGATCTTCACCCGTTCCGCCTATATCGGGCAACAGAGAAACGCGGCCATCTCATGGTCCGGAGACATCTCTGCGGACTGGATTACGTTCCAACGCCAGATCCCGGCAGGCCTCAACTTCAGCATGGCCGGCCTGCCTTATTGGACGACGGACGGCGGTGGATTCTTCCGGCCGAAAGATCAGTACACGAATAAGGCGTACCATGAATTGCTGACTCGCTGGTTCCAGTACGCCGCATTCTGCCCGATTTTCCGCGTGCACGGATGGATTTCGAATGCCGAGATCTGGAACTACGGACCCAAATTTCTGGACATCGCCACCCAGTACGATGAGCTGCGCTACCATCTGCTGCCTTACATTTATTCCGCCGCCTGGGGTGTCACCAGCAAGGGTGAAACCCTGATGCGGGCGCTGCCACTGGAGTTCTCGTCGGATCCAGGTTCGCGCGCGATCTCCGACCAGTTCATGTTTGGCCCCGCTTTGCTGGTCAATCCAGTAACTACAGAGGGAGCGAAGCAGCGGAGGGTCTATCTCCCTGCCGGCAATAACTGGATTGATTTCTGGACCGGCAAGCGGGCGAACGGCGGGCAGAGCCTGACCGCGGACGCTCCGTTGGAAAGAATTCCGATCTATGTCCGGGCCGGATCGATTGTTCCCTTCGGCCCGGTCGTGCAATCAGCTGCCGGCAAGGAGGATCCGATTGATCTGCGGGTCTATGCCGGAGCCAGCGGTGACTTCACTCTGTACGAAGATGAAGGCGACAACTACGATTATGAGCATGGGGTCCGGTCGGTCATTCCCATCCACTGGGATGACAAGTCCTCGACCTTGACCATTGCGGCCCGCGAAGGAAGTTTTCCGGGGATGCTCGAACACAGAACTTTCCGTATTGTGATCGTCCGCGAAGGGTACGGAACGGGAATCGCGTCGACTCCCGAGCCTGACGCCACCGTGGAGTATGACGGTAAAGCGGCCTCGGTCCATGTTCAACCGAAGATGTGAGCGACTTCATTTGTAAGTCAGGGGCTCGCTGCATTGCGCCGGATATTTAAAGGAGCTTGTCGTGAAAGCAATCAGTCGCCGTAAATTTGTTGCCACAGCCGCCGTCGTGGGTGCAGGCGCAGTCCTGCGCGCGCCTGCGTTAGATTTTGAAAATCAGAATGCAGGAGCCGTCTCCGCTGGTTCTGCCAGGCCGGTGGGCCACGAAGTGGTTGCCTCACAAGCGATCCCCTTTCCGATGACGAGCGTGCGACTCAAGCCGGGCATATTCAGTCAGGCCGCAGAGGACAACCGAAAATATTTGAAGACCCTCGCGACAGACCGGTTGCTGCATACCTTCCGCTTGAATGCCGGCCTGCCCTCTTCCGCCGAACCGCTGGGTGAGTGGGAGAAACCTGACTGCGAACTGCGCGGCCACTTTGCCGGAGGGCACTATCTTTCGGCTTGCGCGCTGGCGTTCGCTTCCTCGGGAGACGAGCAACTTAAGCGCAATGGCGACTTCATGGTGGCTGAATTGGGCAAGTGCCAGGCGCAACTTAAGAACGGTTATCTCAGCGCCTTCCCGATCACCTGGTTCGATCGCCTGCGCGACAGCGTTAAGGTTTGGGCTCCCTTCTACACCTACCACAAGATCATGGCCGGGCATCTCGACATGTACACACTGGCCGGCAATCAACAGGCTCTTGATACCGTGGAGAAGATGGCGGGTTGGGTACAGAGCTGGGTCGATCCTTTGAGCGACCAGCAAATGCAGCGGGTGCTTCAGGAAGAATTCGGCGGCATGGGCGAAGTACTCGCCAACTTGTATGGGGTGACCGGAAAGCAGAGGTATCTCAATCTCGCCCAGCGTTTCGACAAGAGAGTATTCACCGATCCGCTGGCGGCGCATCGCGATGAACTCAAGGGACTGCACGCCAACACCCACATTCCGCAGGTGATCGCCGCCGCCCGTCTGTACGAAGTCAGCGGCGACAGACGCTACTGGAACATCGCCGACTACTTCTGGAATGAGGTGACCAGCGAGCGTGCCTATTGCACCGGCGGGGTCAGCAACTTCGAGTTCTGGAAGACAGACCCCGGCGTGCTGTCAACGCAGCTCAGCGGAGATACGTCCGAAGATTGCTGTGAGTACAACATGATGAAGCTGACGCGGCATGTGTTCGCCTGGTCGCCTCGGGCGGAGCACATGGATTACTACGAACGGCTCATGTTCAATCACCGCCTGGGAACCATTGACCCGGAAACCGGAACTACGGTTTATTTCGTGCCGGTCGGCGGTGGCTACTCCAAAATCTTCGCCAAACCTTTCGATTCATTCTGGTGTTGTAGCGGCTCGGGCGCGGAAGAGTTTGCCAAGCTGACGGACACCATTTACTTCCACGACGACAACTCCATCTTTGTCAACCTCTACATCACTTCGACCGTGGACTGGCCAGAGAAAGGAATTCGGCTGAGCCAGCAGACCTCGTTTCCGGAAGAGCAGGGGACCACTCTTGTGGTCTCAGCCGCCAAGCCAGCCGTGGTGGATTTGAAATTGCGTATTCCGTACTGGGTGAAAGATGGAAGCGTCAAAGTAAATGGACGTGTGCTGCCGGCTTTCGCCGATCCCGGCAGCTACCTTGTTCTGCGCGGGCCGTGGAAGAACGGGGATCGCATTGAACTGAGCCTTCCCATGCAGCTGCACGCCGCGCCCATGCCTGACCGGACGAGCCTCCAGGCCGCGATGTACGGGCCGGTGGTTCTGGCCGCGCGCTTCGATGATGAGCCCAAAGAAAAGTGGTATCGCCACTACCAGGCACAAACCAAGCAGGAACCAGCGCCGCCATTGCAGTTCAAGGGGAAACTTGATGATCCAGCGAGCTGGCTCCAGGCCGGCGAAGGCAAGCTTACGTTCCGTGGAAGTTCGCAGGGGCAGGCGGTTACGTTTGTTCCTCTCTCGAGCATCCTGCATGAGCGGTATTTTGTTTACCACGAGATTCAGGCTTGATAGATCCCGGAAAGCATCAGTGAGAACTCAGATCGGGCCGCTGATGCTGCGCATGTTCGGTATGGCAACCCTTGGGCTCATGCTGAACCTGACGGCGTCGGCACAGGCAAAGCCTTCCATTCCTCCACACGGAAAACTAGTGCCCCTTTTTAACGAAAAGGATTTGACCGGTTTCGACACCCTGATTGAGAAGCAGGGTATCAACAGCGATCCCAACAAAGTCTTTCAGGTTGAAAAAGGCGTGCTCCACATTTCAGGGCAGGAGTTCGGCGGGCTTGTGACCCAGAAGGAATATGAAAATTACTATCTGCG
>Ga0310810_10003940_pt1 | contig 16313 bp, 11 predicted proteins | sample NCmetagenome_FD_207641 | JGI IMG/M metagenome (GOLD analysis project Ga0310810, IMG submission 207641) | Soil microbial communities from experimental microcosm in Duke University, North Carolina, United States - NC | ecosystem: Engineered > Artificial ecosystem > Soil microcosm > Unclassified ... | reverse complement strand
ATCGATAGATTTCAGCCGCCCCATGTCTCGGTACGTAACGACGAATGGTTTCCGAACAATTGTTGGCGGGTCCTGCTCATGCCGAGGAACGGCGGCCGCGAATGACCGCAATGGGTGGAAAGCGGACGCTAGCTCTTCCACTCGTTCATGGAGAATCCCATCGAGAGGAGCATGAACACAACAGCGAGACATATACCGATGGTCGGCCACAACAGGGTTAGGCCGCAAGAACCTAGGCTAAGCGCAAAGAAGACCTTTGAAGCCCGTGCGTTACTATCGGTTCGCTTCCAATACTCACCGTAAGAATCGGACAGCATGTCGACCTGTCGAAGATGCAAAAGTGTAAGGCAAACAGCGAGGACGATTGCAAACAGGGGCGCGAACATCACCTCATTTTATCGAAGGGGCTAATGACCGCAATGGGTCGAAACCGGTCATTAGCAGGTCCTACCGCCCCGCCGTCCTGCCAATGAATTCCGCGACATTGTCGTGGATCGCCTTCAGCGACGGCAGGTGCGCGTAGACCATGTGGCCGGACTCATAATAGCGATACTCGATGTTGCCCTTGAGGCTGTCCGGGATCGGCAGGTGCCGCATCTCGAACCGCCCGGCAAAATAGGGCGTCGACACGTCATAATAGCCGCCGTTGACCATCACCTTGAGGTCGGGGTTCTGCTTCATCGCCACCGCAAGGTCGGGCAGCACATTGGGCAGTGCGATCAGGGCCCGGTCGCCGCCCGGCGGCTTATGCTTGTAATCCCAGCTGTCGTAGATCGAGATGCCCGACTTGAAGTCGATCCCCGGCTCGTAGCGCAATGAGCCGCGGACGTAATTGTTGAACGCCGAGACATAGGCGGAGCTGATCGCGCTGCTTTGCGGATCGTTGCTCGCGACCTTGCTCAACGGATCGATCGTCGCGCCGAGGAAGCGCGTGTCGAGCGTTCCGACCGTCTCCTCCCGGTCGGCCAGCAGTTCCTTCTGGAACGCGCCATACTGGATGCGAAGGTCGGTCTTGAGCAGATAGGGGACGGTGAGGCCGGTGTAGGCCGACAGCTGCCGCGCGATCCGCTGCCGCTCTTCGTCTCCGAGCTCATTGCCCTTGATCAGCGCCTGCAGATAATCGCCCGTCGCGAACTGCTCGACCCGCGCCAGGAAGCTCTGCATGTCGCCATCCGGCCGGGCGATGCGGTTATGGTACCAGGCCGTCGCCGCATAGGTCGGCAGGGTCATCACATAGGGCAGGTCATTGCCCGGGTTCACCTGCGGGTCGTCGGGCAGCAGGTCCCAGGCGAGGATGTCGCTGAGCAGGATGACGCCGTTGAGATCCACGTCCTTGTTCTGCAGCGATAGCGCCAGTCCCGCCGCGCGCATCGTCCCATAGCTTTCGCCGAAGACATATTTGGGCGAGTTCCAGCGGCTATATTTCGACAGGAACTGGGTGATGAACTGGGTGAAGGCGTCGATGTCCTGGTCGACGCCGTAGAAGGCCTTGTCCTTGTCCTTGCCGGCGATCCGGCTGAACCCCGTGCCGGGCGCGTCGACGAACACCAGGTCGGTCGCGTCGAGCAGGCTCTGGTCGTTGTTGACGACCGCATAGGGCGCGGCCGGCGTGTGGCGCGTATCGGCGGTCTGCACCCGCACAGGCCCGAACGCGCCCATGTGCAGCCACACGGTCGACGAACCCGGCCCGCCGTTGAACAGGAAAGTGATCGGCCGGCCCGCCGCCGGCGCGCCGTCCTTGAAGTAGGCCGCATAGAACATCGACGCCTCGGGCGCCGGCTCGTCCTCATCCTTGTCCTTCTTGGGCGGGCTCGCGGCTTCCTCGAGCGGCTTGGTGTCGTCCCAGTCCTTGCCATGGATCACCAGCGTCCCGGCCACCGCCTGGTAAGCGATCTTCCTGCCGCCGACGGTGACGCTCCCCCGCGACCTCGTCTCACTCGCCGTAAAGATCGGCTTGGCGGGAGCAGCGGGCGCTTCGGCGGCGGCTTCAACCGGCTTGGGCGCGGCTTCCGCCGCAGGAGCCGGGACTTGCGACAGCAGCGCCGCGACGAGCAGGGTCAGGGTCATGGGCGCGGGTGATTGCAAGGCCTGAGCCCTCGCGCAAGCCCGGCCCTAGAAACCCGCCCGGGCCGTCAGGCGAATGTCGCGGCCGGCCAGCGGCGCGAAATCCTTGAGCAATGACGTGCTCCGCCGCGCCTCGACGTCGAACAAATTGTTCCCGGCCAGCGACAGCGTCAGCTCGGGCTTCGCCGCGAACGGATGCCAGTCGATCGAGGCGTTGACGATCGTATAGCCCGCCGTGTCACTCTCATTGGGCGCGGTGCGGCTATGGTCGAAGGCCTGCTCGACCTCGAGCCGGCCGTCGAACTGCCCCTTCGCGCCGGTCAGCGCGCCCAACAGGCGCATCGGCGGTATCAGCGGCGCCGGGCCGAAGTCCTTGACCGTCGCATGGACCGCATCGCCCTGAAGCTCGCCGCCCCAATCGATGCCCAGCGCCTCGCCGAACTTCATCTCCGCCTGCGCCTCAAACCCGTAATAGGTCGCCTTGCCCTGGCGATATTCGAGTACCGGCAGATTGTCTTCCACCTCGCCGGTCGGCGCCTGGAAGATGAAGTTGGAGAAGCGGCTGTAGAACAGGTTGGCGGTGAGGTGCAGCCGCCCCTTGCTGTGGTGCAGGCCGAGCTCGATTGAGTTGCTCCTCTCCGGGTCGAGGTCCGGGTTGCCCACCTCGAACGCCTGGCTGCCGCCGTGCGGACCGTTGGCGAACAGTTCGTCGATCGCCGGGGCGCGCTCCGAGTGAGACAGCGACAGGCCTGCCCGCCACCCGCGCACAAACTCATATTGCCCGCCGAGCGAACCCGACAGAGTGGTGAAGTTGCGCGACCGCTCGGGCGTCCCAAGCTGGTCATCCTCGTCGGCGTTCAATTTGCTGAACTCGACCCGCGCGCCACCCTCGATCCGGACCGGCCCGTCGACATAGGTCTGCAGCGTGAACAGGCCGGTCTGCTTCTGCCGGCTGTCGGGCAGGAATTTCTCCTCGCCGCGGATCCTGGCGTTGCGCTGGAGGTACTGCACGCCGCTGGTCCCGCCCCAGCCGCGATGGTCGGCCTGCACCAACTCGAACCGCCCTTCGCCGCCCTTGCTGAAGAAGGACGAGCCGATCGCGCCATCCGGTTCCAGCTCGTCATGATGATAATTGCCGATGCCGCCGCGCGCGCGGACCTGGCTGAAGAAGCCGCCGACCGGGATTTCCGCCCGCGCGTCATAGCGAGTCTGTTCGACGTCGATGGTCGGCGCTTCGGGCTCAACGGCCGGGTCGAGCGAATAGCGGATCGGCACCTCATACTTCGACAAGTGCCGCGTCACCGACACGCCGACGTTGAGGTCGCCGTCGACATAGGCCAGGCCCAGCGCGCCTTCCTTCGACGTCGCCGCCGAATTGGGCAGCTCGCCCTTCAAATCCGCGAGCGCCCGGATCTCCGCGTCGGGGCTGGCCAGCGCCTGCTCGCGCAAGTCCTTGGACAGGATATGCCCCCCGGTCTCCAAATCGTCGCTCTTCGACCAATTGCCGTCGGCGTGGGCGATGAAATGCCCTGCGATCGGAACGTCGATCGCGCCATTGACCGACCGTTCGTTGGCCGCGCTGCCATAGCTCAGCAGCGCGTCGGCCTCGACCGGCCCGTCCGGCTCGTGGCGCGGGATGCGCGTGTCGATGACGTTGACCACCCCGCCGATCGCCGACGATCCGAACAGCAGCGCCGACGGCCCGCGCAGCACCTCGATCCGTTCCGCCGTGATCGGGTTGATCGCGATCGCGTGGTCCGGGCCGGACGACGACAGGTCGAGCGTGCCGATCCCGTCGGTCAGCACCCGCACCCGGTCGCCGGACAGACCGCGCAGCACCGGCGCCGAGGCGGTCGGGCCGAAGCTGGTCGCTGAGACGCCCGGCTGCTTGGCCAGCGTCTCGCCGATGCTCGGCCGCACCTGGCGCGTGAGGTCGGCCGCATCGAGCACCGACACGCCGCCCAGCACGTCATTCTCCTTGCGGCGCACCCCGGTGACGACGATGTCCTGCTCCTGGCTTGGGTGAGCATCGGCCGCACTTGCCGGCGCCGGTTCCACCGCCTCGCCTGGCGGGTCGGTGACCGCCGCCTGCGCCAGGAGGGGCGACGGCAACAGGGCAATGGAAATGGCGAGCAGCGAGGTGGCGCGGGTCATCTTGTTCCTGTTGTTCAGGCCAAACTGTCTGGGAGCGCCGCGTCCCTAGCGCAGGATGATACAATGTCGCAAATGATATACCATACCTTCGTCGCAGCCTGACGCCCGTTCGTCGAACCGCAGCCCTTGCGTGGGCGCGCAGGCACGCTACGCCACGCCCATGTTCATGACCCATCTCGAATGCTCGCTGACCGGCGAGCGCTACGAATCCGGCCAGCTCCAGAACCTGTCCAGGGCCGGAAAGCCGCTGCTGGCGCGCTACGATCTCGATGCGGTCGCAGCGCGGTTGAGCAAGGACGCGCTGGCCTCCCGACCATCCGGCATGTGGAAATGGCGCGAATTGCTGCCGCTGCCCGAAGGCGCCGATCCGGTCAGCCTCGGCGAGCCCGAAACGCCGCTGATCCCGCTCGACCATGTCGCTCGGAAGCAGGGAACGCGCGCCCCGATCGTCAAGGACGAAGGCCGCCTCCCGACCGGCTCGTTCAAGGCACGGGGCATGGCGGCCGCGGTCAGCATGGCGAAGCATTTCGGAGTGACCCGCATCGCGCTTCCGACCAACGGCAATGCCGGCGCGGCGCTCGCTGCCTATGCCGCCCGGGCCGGGATGCAGTCGCTGGTTATCTGCCCGGCCGAAACGCCCGACATCAATATCCGCGAGACGGCGGCTTACGGTGCCGAAGTCATTGTCGCCGACGGCCAGATCGACGAATGCGGGCGGATCGTCGGCGAGGGCGCGGCGCAGGGCCGCTGGTTCGACTGCTCGACCCTGAAGGAGCCCTACCGGCTCGAGGGCAAGAAGGTGATGGGGCTGGAGCTTGCCGAGCAGTTCGGCTGGGAGCTGCCCGACGCCATCTTCTACCCGACCGGCGGCGGCACCGGCCTGATCGGCATGTGGAAGGGGTTCGACGAGCTGGAGAGGATCGGCCTGATTGGCCCCAAGCGCCCGCGGATGATCGCCGTCCAGGCCGCCGGTTGCGCGCCGATGGTCCGCGCCTTCGAGAATGGCGACGAATATGCCGAGCGCTGGGAAGGGGCGGCGACCATGGCGACCGGTATCCGCGTGCCCAAGGCGGTCGGCGATTTCCTGATCCTTCGCGCCGTTCGGGAGAGCGGCGGCGCCGCCATCGCCGTCCACGAGGAAGCGATCATGGAAGCGGTCGACGATGCCGCTCGGCTCGACGGCATGCTGCTCTGCCCGGAGGGCGGCGCAGTGCTCGCGGCATGGCGCGATGCCTTGGATCGCGACCTGGTCGAGGCAGACGAGCGGGTGATCCTGTTCAACTGCGCCAACGGCAACAAATATCCGCTCGCCGACCGCTCGCGCCGGATGCGCCTCGCCGACATGGACGCGAGCACGCTTTGACCGCGTCGCGGCGGCCTCGGGTCAGCTGATCAGGCTGAGATAATTCTGGACGACGTCGGTCAGCGCCGCTGACCAGGTAAAGGCCATCGCCGACGCGGCCGCCATGACGCCCAGCCGCTTCCGCTTGCGGTCGTCCTGGGCAAGGTCGGCCAGTGCCTCGGCATAGCCTTCGACGTCGTGCGGCGGCACGAGCACGCCATTGTCGTTGTCGGAGATCAGCGCTTGTGCGCTCGGCACGTCGGCGCTGACCACCGCCAGGCCCGCGGCCATCGCCTCCAGGTTGACGTTGCCGAAGGCCTCGGTCGTGCTCGGGTTGATCAGCACGTCGGCGCTGGCAATCGCCCGCGACAGGTCCTCGCCTGTTAGGCGCCCCAGGAAGCGGGCCCCGCCGGGCAGCTGACGGGCGAATTCGGCCTCGGCCGGCCCTTCGCCAACGATCATCGGCCGCACCTTCAACCCTGCCTCGTTCGCCTTGGTGATCGCCGCGGAAAATTCGGCGATGCCCTTTTCACGGACCAGCCGGCCGAAAAACAGCGGGATGATGTCGGCATCTTCCCAACCTTCCGACCGCCGCCATTCCATGCTTCGGAACGCCGGGTGAAATTGCTGCCGGTCGACACCTCGCGACCAGACGGCCAGCCGGTTGCCCATGTTCCACGCTTCAAGTTCTTCCCGGATCTGGGAATTGGGGACCAGCACCAGGTCCGATCGCGAATAGAATGCCTTGAGATATCGTTCGGCCCACGGCCGGAACGCCCGCAAGCCATAATATTCGAAATATGTCTCGAAGCGCGTGTGCAGGCTGGCCACCAGCGGACAGCCCAGCTCCCGCGCCAGGCGCTGCGCCTGGTAGCCCTGCGGATCCGGCGCGGAGACGTGAATATGTGTCGGCCTGAAACGCCGGACGTCCTCCCGGGTGCGTTTGTCGAGCCCAAGCGTCAGCCGATATTCGCTTCGCCCCGGGATGGCGACGGACCGCACCGAAACCAGGTCGCCGGCCGGTTCGAAAGCAGGCTCGGCAACGGTCGGCGAATAGATCCGCACCTGCGCTCCTTGCTGCAACAGGTAGGATACAAGGTGATTGAGGGCATTGTTCGCGCCGTCGCGGACGCAATTATAATTGCCGCAAAACAGCGCTATCCGAAGGTCTTTGGCGGTTGCCGGGCCCCCAGCCTGCCTGCCGTCGCCGCGCGACTTGCCGGTGGCCGTATGCTGCGTTTCCGTAGAGGGAATCAAATCACGCATCGATCTCGTGACCTGCAATTTCGTTTCGCGCCCGAAGCGCTTGCCGCTGCGCTGCTCCGCCGTGGCTTTCTGCACGATGAACGGCAGCACGCGGCCCTCCAGACGCAGTAAACCCCGGAGACCGAAGTCTCCGGGGTTCCATGGTTCGCATCCGAAGATTTGAACCACGTAAGCAAAACGGCCTTCCCGCATCCGGGTTCCACGATCCGCAAAAATAATTTCATCACCGGCTCGCACGACAGTCCGGGAGACTGGCGTGCGCCAGCCGATCCCGGCTTGGCGACTGCGCTCGCTTCTGCTTCCATGTGATCGTGCCTGCGACCTGGAATTTCGCGATCGATCGCGGCGGGACGTTCACCGACCTGGTCGCCACCGCTTCCGACGGCCGGCAGCGGGTCGAAAAACTTCTGTCGGAAAATCCCGGCCGATATGACGATGCCGCGCTGGAGGGCGTTCGCCGGGTGCTGCAGGCCGAAGGCGGAACGCTCGGCGACGTCCGCATGGGCACTACGGTTGCCACCAATGCGCTGCTCGAGCGCAAGGGCGATCGGACCGCGCTGGCGATCACTGCCGGCTTCGGCGACGCACTCCGCATCGGCTACCAGGCGCGGCCGGAAATTTTCGCGCGCCACATCGTCTTGCCGACGATGCTCTATGAAACCGTGATCGAGATCGAGGAACGGGTCGGGGCCGACGGCTCGGTAATCCGTCCGCTCGACGAGGATCGCGCCCGCGCCGGCCTCACTATCCTGCGGGCGCAGGGCATCGACGCGCTGGCAATCGTGCTGATGCACGGCTGGCGCTTCACCGAGCATGAGCATCGGCTGGCTGCGATTGCCCGCGAACTCGGTTTCGCCCAGGTTTCGGTTAGTCATGAGGTCGCGCCGCTGATCAAGCTCATCGGCCGCGGCGATACCACTGTGGCCGACGCCTACCTGTCGCCGATCCTCCGCCGCTATGTCGGCAAGGTCGCGTCCGGGCTTGCGGCGGGCGCGCGGCTGCAATTCATGCAGTCGAACGGCGGCCTCACCGAAGCCCGCGCCTTTCGCGGCAAGGATGCGATCCTGTCCGGCCCGGCCGGCGGCGTGGTCGGCATGGTCGCCGCCAGCGCGCCGCACGGTTCCGGCCATCTGATCGGCTTCGACATGGGCGGCACCTCGACCGACGTGTCGCACTATGCCGGCCGCTACGAACTGGGCGACGAGAATTTGATCGCCGGAGTCCGCATCCGCGCGCCGATGATGCAGATCCACACCATCGCGGCGGGCGGCGGATCGGTCTGCCGGTTCGACGGGATGCGCTTCCGGGTCGGGCCGGAGTCCGCTGGGGCAAGGCCGGGGCCGGCCTGCTATCGCGCCGGCGGGCCGTTGACCGTCACCGACTGCAACCTGTTCCTGGGGAGGATCGACCCTGCCAATTTCCCGGCCGTGTTCGGGCCTGACGGCGACTTGCCGCTCGATCCCGATGCTTCCCGCGTACGGCTGCAGGAAGTCGCCGATGCGCTCGGCGGATCCAAAGGCCTCGACGAGATTGCCGAAGGTTTCCTCCACATCGCCGTCGACAATATGGCCGCCGCCATCCGCAAAATCTCGATCGCGCGCGGCCACGACGTGACGCGCTACACGCTCGCCTGCTTTGGCGGCGCCGGCGGCCAGCATGCCTGCCGGGTGGCGGACGCCCTGGGGATGGAGCGCATCCTGGTCCATCCGCTGGCCGGCGTTCTTTCGGCCTACGGCATCGGCCTCGCCGAAGTGAAGGCCATGCGGGAAGCGAGCTGGCTCAGGCCGCTAGGAGAAGATTTTTCTGCTGGATTGGAAGCTCTTGAGACAGCGGCGCTGGATGACCTCATCGACCAGGGTTTCGAAGCTGGGCAGGTTCGCTTCGAACGCCGCGTCCGGCTGCGCACCCCTGGGAGCGATACCACCATCGTGGTTGAACTCGGCACTGCCGGCGAAATGCGCGATGCGTTCGAGGCGCTGCATCGCAAGCGCTTTGGCTACATCGACGAAGCCGAGCCAATCCTCGACACGCTGACCGTGGAAGCGATTGGACAGTCCAAATCCTCTCCGGAACGGGCCGGCGGCCCACGAAGTGGTGGAGTTGCGGGGGAGGCACCAATCCTCGGCCCAGCACTCATCTTCGATACCTCTTCGACCATCGTCGTCGAGCCCGGCTGGCGCGCCGAACGGGCAGGGGACGGCACGCTGGTTATGACCCGCGCGGTCCCGCTGGAGCGCGCCCACGCCGCCGGCACCGAGGTCGACCCGGTGCGGCTCGAGATTTTCAACAATCTGTTCATGGCCATTGCCGAGGAAATGGGAGTGGCGCTCCAGTCGACCGCCACTTCGGTCAACATCAAGGAGCGGCTCGATTTCAGCTGCGCGATCTTCGATGCGTCCGGCGCGCTGATCGCCAACGCGCCGCACATCCCGGTGCACCTGGGCTCGATGGGCGAAAGCATCCGCACCATCATCGACACCCGCGGTGAGGGCAGGGACGGACGCGGCATCCGCCGCGGCGATGCCTATGTGCTGAACGACCCTTATCGCGGCGGCACGCACCTTCCCGACATCACCGTTATCGTCCCGGTATTCTATGGCGGCGAGGCCACTCCTTCCGCCTTCGTCGCGGCCCGAGGCCATCACGCCGACATCGGCGGGATAGCACCGGGGTCCATGCCGCCCGACAGCAAGTCGATCGACGATGAGGGCGTGCTGATCGACAATGTGCTGCTGGTCGACGAGGGTCATTTTCGCGAGGCGGAGATGCGGGCGCTACTTGCCGGCGGCCCGCATCCGGCCCGCAATCCCGACCGCAATCTTTCCGACCTTCGCGCCCAGCTCGCCGCATGCGTCCGCGGCGCCGAGACGTTGGTCCAGACGGCTGGCGATTACGGCGCTCCAGTCGTTGCAGCCTATATGGACCATGTCCTCGCCAACGCCGAGGAATCGGTTCGGCGCCTGCTCGACCGGCTCGACGATGGCGAATTCACCTACGAAATGGACAATGGCGCGCATGTCGCGGTGAAGATCGGCATCGACAAGACGGCGCGCTCCGCGACATTCGACTTCACCGGCACCAGCGGCCAGCTGCCGGACAATTTCAACGCGCCTTACTCGATCGTCCGCGCCGCCTCGCTCTATGTCGTCCGCACCCTCATCGACGATGCCATCCCCATGAACGACGGCTGCCTGAGGCCGATCAACCTGGTCGTGCCCGACGGCTCCATGCTCAACCCGCACCATCCCGCAGCGGTGGTCGCCGGCAATGTCGAAACCAGCCAAGTCGTGACCGACACTTTGTTCGCCGCCACGAGCCGGCTTGCCCCGAGCCAGGGAACGATGAACAATTTCACCTTCGGCAATGAGCGGCACCAATATTATGAAACCATCGCCGGCGGCTCAGGGGCAGGACCGGACCATGACGGGACCAGTGCCGTTCAGACCCACATGACCAACAGCCGCCTGACCGATCCCGAAATATTGGAAACGCGCCTGCCGGTGCGGCTCGATGAATTCTCAATCCGTAGCGATTCGGGCGGCGGAGGCATGCACAAGGGCGGCGACGGCGTCATCCGGAAGGTCGCCTTCCTCGAGCCGATGCGCGCCAATATCCTCGCCAATCGCCGGCGCATTGCACCGCGCGGCCTCAAGGGCGGCAACGACGCGCTCCCCGGCCGCAACTGGGTGGAGCGGGCCAACGGTGCAATCGAGGAACTGACCGCCACCGCCTGGGCCGAGGTCGGCGTCGGTGATCGCTTCGTCATCGAGACACCCGGCGGCGGCGGGTTTGGCAGGGGAGGCGAATGATCAACTACTGGCCGCTGATCGGCATTGCCCTCGTCGTGGTCGGCTTTGCGCTGAAGATGAACCCGATGCTGGTCGTGACCGCGTCGGCGATCGTCACCGGTCTGATTGCCGGCATGGACCTTCACCAGGTCATCTCCACCTTCGGCAAGGCGTTCAACGACAACCGCATCATCGCCATCGTCTGGATCGTGCTGCCGGTGATCGGCCTGCTCGAACGCTTCGGCCTGCAGCAGCGCGCCGCCGCAGTGATCCGAAACCTGAAATCGGCTACTGTTGGCAGGCTGCTAATCCTCTACTTGGTCTACCGGCAGATCACCGCCGCGATCGGCCTGCATTCGACCGCGGGCCACCCGCAAACCGTCCGTCCGCTGGTTGCGCCAATGGCCTTGGCGGCGGCAGAGAAGCAGCATGGCGAGCTGACCGACGATGAGGCGGAAAAGGTCAAGGCCTATGCCGCCGCGACCGACAATGTCGGCCTGTTCTTCGGCGAAGACATCTTCTTCGCGATCGGCTCGATCGTGCTGATCCAGCAGATATTGGCAGGCTATGGCTACAACCTCGCCCCGCTTGAGCTGGCGCTATGGGCCATTCCCAGCGCGATCTGTGCCTTCCTCATCCATTCGGCGCGGCTTCTGTTGTTCGACCGCAAGCTGCGTAGGCGCGGCCGATGATCACGCTGCATTGGCTCTACGCGCTCGCCGGGGCGATGTTCGCCGCCTTCGCCTTGCTGTCGGCGCTCGACCGGTCGCACGGCAAGCGCTTCGGCAATGCCGCCTTTTGGGGGCTAATGGCGCTGAGCCTGTTGGGCGGCGACAAGATCGGCGATTTCGGTAACGGCCTGTTGGTCCTCGGCCTCGCGGGCCTTGCCGGCTTCGGCTTCATCGGCCGAAGCCATCCGCCAACCACCAGCGACGACGAGCGCGAAGGCTGGTCGCAAAGGCTCGGCAACAAGCTGTTCCTGCCGGCCCTGATCATCCCGGCCACCGCGCTGATCGGCACCCTCGCCTATAACTACACCCCGCTCGGCGCCACCGGCTGGATCGAGCCCAAGCGCGAAACCTACGTCTTTCTCGGACTCGGCGTGCTGTTCGCGCTGGGTGCCATCTTCGCCTGGCTGCGGACACCCGCCGTCGCCCCCCTCCAGGAGGGCCGCCGCCTGATCGACGCGATCGGCTGGGCCGCGGTCTTGCCCCAGATGCTCGCCTCGCTCGGCGTCCTGTTCGCCGACGCCGGTGTAGGAGATGCGATAGGATTTCTGACCCGCTCGGTCATTCCGGAAGGCAGTATCTTGGAGACCGTTGCTGTGTTCGGCATCGGCATGGCGATCTTCACCATGGTGATGGGCAACGCCTTCGCTGCCTTCCCGGTAATGGCCTCAGCGATCGGCGTTCCGCTTCTCATCCAGGGCTACGGCGGCGATCCGGCGGTGGTCGGCGCGATAGGGATGCTGGCCGGGTTCTGCGGGACGTTGATGACCCCCATGGCCGCCAACTTCAACCTGGTCCCGGCCGCGCTGCTGGAGCTCAAGGACCAGTATGGCGTGATCCGTGCCCAGGTCGCGACAGCGCTGCCGCTGCTCGTCATCAACATCGTGCTCATTTACTGGCTGGCCTTCCGATGAAGCTCGACACCGACCTCGCCGCCAGATTCGCCGGGATTGCGCTGGGCCATGTAACCCGCGAATTTCCCCACAAGCTCGACCATGTGCTGTTGGGCGCTGGGGATGCGCTGCCACCGAGCGTTCTCCACCCGATGTTCTACGGAAGCTTCGACTGGCACAGCTGTGTGCATGGCTGGTGGACGCTGCTGACGCTGCGGCGATTGCGCCCTTCCATTCCTGAGGCGCCGGCAATCGCCAAGCTAGCCGACCAGACCTTCACCGCGGAGAAAGCGGCGACTGAACTGGCCTATCTCGACCGGTCGCTGTCGGCGGGCTTCGAGCGGCCCTATGGTTGGAGCTGGCTGCTTTATCTTCACCTAGAGGCGTCGCGGCATGTCGACCGTGACTGGGCAAGCCGGCTGGAACTGCTGGCCCGCGCCTTCGCCGACAGGTTCAAGTCCTACCTTGCCAAGTTGACCTATCCGATCCGCGTCGGAACCCATTTCAACACGCCGTTCGCGCTGATCCTGGCGCTCGCGTGGGCGGAGGTATTCGACGACATGCTCGCCGACGCCATCTGCGAATGGGCAATCGACCGCTTCGGCGAGGATCGCGCCTGCCAGGCATGGGAGCCGGGCGGCGACGAGTTCCTGTCGCCGGCACTCATCGAGGCACTCTGCATGGCGCGGGTACTGCCAACCGCCGAATTCGCGAACTGGTTTGCGGACTTCCTGCCGCGCTTGGCGGAGCGCCAACCCGCCACCCTCTTCACGCCCGCTTTCGTCAGCGACCGTAGCGACGGCAAGATCGCGCATCTCGACGGGCTCAATCTCAGCCGCGCCTGGTGCTGGCGGTCGATTGCGCCCTTACTTCCGGCCAACGAAGAGGCGATTGCGGCGGCCGCCTCAACGGATCATCTTGCGACGGCGCTGCCGCACGTAGCCGGCGATTATATGGGCGAACATTGGCTGGCGAGTTTTGCGCTACTGGCGCTGCTCGCAATTGGTGGGGCTGGTGCCGGCTGAGGGATTTGAACCCCCGACCTTCGGTTTACAAAACCGCTGCACTACCACTGTGCTAAGCCGGCATACCCGCGATCGGCCCCCTTTGCGTCAGACGATGCCGAAGGTCCAGCCCTCGGTTTGCGACAGCTCGGAGCTGAGACCTGGCGGCGAGAAGGCCCGCGAAGTGGTGAGATGGGCCCGCATTCCCGCGGCGGTGACAAGTGCATCGGTCTGATGATCATTGGGGTCGAATTTCAGCCGAGTGGGCTTGCTGCCCAGGCCCGTAAGCGCCCGATTAAGCTCAGCGCGGGTGCGGAGCTTCCTGCCGCTCATCCCGGCGTTGCGGAGGTAGATGCGAGTATAGATTTCAACCACCGCGCTGCCCTCGTCGGGGAGCGGGTCCATCGGCCAGACCGGGACCCTGCCGTTCAGCCGGTGCAGCAGCCTCATGCCCGAAAAACTGGCCTTGGCGACCTGCGCCGCTCCGATCGCGTCATAGGCACTGGCCGTCTTGCGCCCGCCTTGGGCGTTCAAATGCGTGTCGCAGATCCGGAAACGAACGAAGTCGGCCTTCACACCGTCGGCGATGCCAAAATAGAAATGGCGCCGATGCACTTCCTCCAAGAATGAGGCCGCGCCCAGATCCTCGTCGTGACTTAGTGCATCAACATAGGCCCAGAATTCGCGGGCGTTATCCGGCACCCCTGTTTCGCCCGGCAGATAGGCGCCACGCTCCGCAAAGGGCGGGGCGAAGCTGAAGTCAAAGCCGAACAGGGTCGGTTCTTTCGCGGCCCGTTTGAGCAGCCAGCGGAGCACTTCTTCCCGCGACCAGACATGTCCGGGACGAACGAGGCACGGGGCGTCACTTCCTCGCGCCTCGGCAATCGCGATGCCTTTGTGCCGCTTGCCCTTTGCGCCCGACCAGTCGATCGCAACGCAGCTTGCGAAGCGGTTCACACCAGCGGCGGCTGGGTGTCGTCGGCCGGTTGCGCCTTTTTCAGCCGCGGCGGCGGTGCGCGCCGGATCGGTGGCGGGGCATTGCTCTCATGCCATTCCTCAAGCAGGCGCGCGGCATAATCGCGGCCGCCAAGTCCGAAGGCGATCGCAGTGGCCACCGCCGCCGAGCCGAGGATTAGGCCGAACGCCAGCATTACGATCTGGTCTGCCAGGCCCATGAACGTCAGGCCGATGGCCGTGAACAGAGCGATGATCGCATATTTGACGATGGTCTGGGCATAGCTGGTTTCGCCCGTCGAGGAGCCGACCAGGTTTGACAATATCTTGGCCAGGAACATTCCGACCACGATGATCACCGTGCCGAAGATCACCTTGCCTCCCAATTCAGTCACTTGGAACAGCAAGGCCGCGGTGGAATCTCCTCCGACCTTCCTCGCGGCTTCCATGATGCCGACGATCAGCACTGCTGTCAGGGCGATAGAACCAAGGATGCGCGAGGCCGGTGTCGCTGCCGGCAGGATGCCCAGCGCGCGGACGCTGTTATCAAACCCGAGGCCGGGCAGGATCTGTTCGAGCAGCATCTTGACCCAGCGACCGATGACAAATGCGAAGGCGAGAATGAGCGTAGCTGCCAATACCTGTGGGATGGCCGCGCCAATGGTTTGCAGCATGGCGACCGCCGGGTCGGCGATTGAGCTGACCCCGAGGGTTTGCAGCGCTGCGATCGACGCAGAAATGATGATGATTGCCGAGAAGGTGAGCCCTGCCGCATGGGCGATGGTGCTGCGTGATGGCGAGATGCCTTCGCCTGCCTTGCCCTCGCTATCCACCGCAACCGGCGAATCCGCGAGCCTCAACCCGACACGGCCCGCCAGCCGTTCGATGTTCAGCGCACCGAGGAAAGCTTCGACCACGTGACGAACGATACGGGCCAGGATCAGGCCGGCAAAGAAGATCAATACTGCGCCCAGCAAGCGAGGGATGAAGGCGAACACTTCGTTGGTCATCACCGTGACCGGGGTCAGCACTTCATTCAGTTCAAGCGGCTGCAACGCTGCGACCAGCCCGACCAGCCAGACAATCCAGTAGGCCAGCCGCCCCACTTCCGTGCCGATGCTGTCGCCGCCGACGCCAGGATGCCGCTTGAGGATCGGCATCCGGTCGATCGTCTTGGCGATACCCCATTGCACCGCCTTTGCCGCGAAATGGGTGACGATTAGGATCAGGACGGCAAACAGGACCTTTGGGCCCCATTTGAACAACTGGTCCTGCCAATAGGCGGCGGGTTCGGTGTTCTGGTACATTTGAATCCCCTTGTCCTAGTCCTTTGATCGCCTCTCTCGGCGCATTTCATCCCAATAGGCAAGCCGCTCGGCGACCTTGGCCTCGAAGCCGCGTCCCGTCGGCGTGTAAAACTCTTGCGGGCTCATCTCTTCCGGCCAGTAATCGGCGCCCGAAAAGCCCTCTTCGGCGTCATGATCATAGGCATAGCCTTTGCCGTAGCCGATGTCCTTCATCAGTCTGGTCGGGGCGTTGAGAATGTTCTTGGGCGGCATCAGCGAGCCGGTTTCGCGAGCGGAACGCCAGGCTGCGCCCGACGCCCGGTAAGCGGCGTTCGATTTGGGTGCAGTGGCGAGATAGAGGCATGCCTGGACGATCGCCAACTCACCTTCGGGTGACCCAAGGAAATCATAAGCATCCTTGGCGGCCACGCACTGCACCAGAGCATTGGGATCGGCCATGCCGATGTCTTCGACCGCGGCACGGATCAGGCGGCGCAACACGAATAATGGCTCCTCGCCGGCCACCAGCATTCGCGCGAGATAATAGAGAGATGCCTGCGGATCGGAGCCGCGAATCGATTTATGCAGCGCCGAGATGAGGTTGTAATGGCCTTCGCGGTCCTTGTCGTAGACCGCCACCCGACGCTGCAGGAAGCTTGCCAGCCCTGCGGGATCGAGCGGCTCCTCCAGCCCGACGTCGAACAGGGTCTCTGCCTGGTTGAGAAGGAACCGGCCATCGCCGTCGGCGCTTGCGACCAGCGCATCGCGGGCCTCAGCGGTCAGCGGCAGCGGCTTGTCTTCTAGCTCCTCGGCCCGTTCCAGCAGTTTGCACAG
>Ga0310810_10003939_pt1 | contig 16315 bp, 11 predicted proteins | sample NCmetagenome_FD_207641 | JGI IMG/M metagenome (GOLD analysis project Ga0310810, IMG submission 207641) | Soil microbial communities from experimental microcosm in Duke University, North Carolina, United States - NC | ecosystem: Engineered > Artificial ecosystem > Soil microcosm > Unclassified ... | reverse complement strand
CGGCCAACCACGGGCGTCTGCCCGTGCCCTTGATCTTGCCCCCGGCGGTCGCGCCGGGCCGGCGCGACCGGCGATTCGTTGACACGACCGGCGTTGCTTGGTGCGTGCGCGAGAAGGCAACCCTTGGCCGCAGCCCGGCGCTCTACTTCGAAAGCGCGGCCACCTTTCGCCGCGTCACACAGTACCCGCTCGACTGGCACGAGCTGGCGACCGACGACCTCGAGGTGCTGAGTCACGGCACGTAGCGCCTCCACAACCCACCCGGAATGCCGTCGCGCCGCGCCTACCCGCCACGCTGGCTGAGCGAATCGGCGTGATGGGTGTCTGGTGGCCTAGCCGTGGACACAACTTTGGACACATCGCGCGCGAAATGCGCGCAATCGAACGCGACAGGGTGCGAAACGCGATCGGCGAACTCGTTTCCCCTCACCACCTAACGCGCCGTTCGCAACCCGCCAGGAACCCTCTCAGAGAACTTGAAAACCGCCGCGCTGAAGGCGCTTACAGGTTCGAATCCTGTGCCCTCCGTTGAAATTAGCCACCCGCTGACGCGAGCTCACCCCGCCCGCTCCGCCGGCTGGTAACACTCGCCACACCACGCGATCACCGCCTCCTCCAACGGGCGCGCGTCCGCGCTCGACGGGTGACCAACCTGACCGGCCTCGCGCAGCGCCTCCCGCAGGTCGATGACCACTCGTGAGAACGGCTCGCCGCTCAGTCGTGCCGCGTTCACGTACGCGCACACCACTTCTCGAAGCGCCTCGATGTCAGGCGGGCGTGGGCCCGCGCTCCGAAGAACGGCCAACAACGAGCGTCGCCGATTCCACGCCGGCGATTCGCCACTGCGACCATGGCTGTCGGCGATCGGCAGTGCGGCACTGGCCGCGTCTTCCCACTCCGCCGCGAGCCGGCTGAGATCGATGATCTCGAACGGCTTCGAGAGGATGCGGCAACCGGTCGCTTGAAGTGCCCGATTGCCATCGGGTTCGACGCTACCGGTGAGGAACGCGACTCGCCCCGCGAGTCGGGGGTGGTTGATGGTGATCCACTCGTACAACTCCACGCCGCTGCCATCACGCAGCCGCACGTCGAGGAGGACCCCACTGAGATCATCGCGGGCGTCGAGCGCGAGCTTTGCCGCGTGCACCCCTTCGGCCGACACGACAGAGAACCCGAACGCCTTGAGCGCCTGGCATACGATCTCTCGAAGTGCTGGCTGGTCGTCGACGTGAAGTATGGCCACTCACCGATACCTGTTTTCTGTCCCGGCTCGCCGGACGCACGGTTCGTACCGTCGTCTAGGGGGACCCCCGGATACCAGGACGCCGCACCGACTGCCCTGCCAACCCGGGAATGGCCTGGGGCGTGCAACCCCCGTCTGCCCAGCCCTTCCAGTTCCGCGACGATTGGGACCAAAATCGGTACCGTGACCTCATCCGAAGAGCCGGCCCATCCTGCGCCGCATCACCTGGATCAGTTCGAGACGGCAATGCGTTTACGAGGCCGTTTTCACAAGATCAGCGCGCAGTTTCTGCTCACCGAGCTCCAGGCCGGCCTCGCCCTGCTCGACGTTGCTGACACCAGTCAGCACGGGGCGTTCAACGCGCGGCGGCGCGCCCTTGCGCTGGAAGCCTACGAAGTAGTCGCCGATCGGCTGGCGCGCGTCGCCACTGAGCCCCTCGCCCTCACGGTCGAGGAGCACGAAGAGATAGATCGCCTCTACCAGCAGCTCGGGCACCGCCTCGGCCGCTGAGCCACGGGATGCCTAACGCGAGTTCGGGCGAGGCGCGCGGCGCGGCCAGTCGTGCCCGAACGGCGCGGAGCGGGAAAACCCGCCAGCGCAGAAACACGCCGAAGAGTGAGGGACGGCCTTCCCCGCCCGTGGCTTCGATTGTAGTGTCAGACTCCCCGAGACCGGGTCACCTTCAACCCGCGGCGCGCCGGCCAATGAAGATTCCCCGCAAAACGATCCGCTATGAGTGCGTCGGTGGCCCGCGTGACGGCGACGTCGTGCTCATCCAGCGGACCAAGCACCAGGTCCGCCTCGACGGCGCGCTGTACGAGGTGCGGCTGTGGGCAAAGATGGATGAGAACGGGCAGCGACTGCTCTGGAAGCGCGAGGCGCTCGTGTGGGAAGGCCTGCTCGTGAGCGATTCGTCAGACCAGCCCACCGCCGAACCCTCTCCACCACAACCGGTTGACTGGCCTCCGCGGGCTGGCTAGGTTGCGCATTCGCTGTCGTATAGCGCGGGCATCAGTCGTCGGTCAATGCTCGCGGCTGCGTCGCCAACGAATCAGTCGTTCCCGACTAGCGACTCCTGGAGAGATGGCCGAGAGGCTGAAGGCACCGGTTTGCTAAACCGGCATAGGGGGTCAACCCCTATCGAGGGTTCGAATCCCTCTCTCTCCGTCGACATTCCGCTCCATCCGAGGTGTCAAGGATCGCAAGCCGACTCGTCGGCCGCATCCTCGGCACCTTTTTGCTAGGCTCATGTCCAAGACGCTGCCTACCCCCCTTCGCGTTCGCTTCGCCCCGTCGCCGACTGGCTACCTTCACGTCGGCGGCGCGCGCACCGCGCTTCACAATTGGCTCCTCGCGCGCAAGTACGGCGGAACGTTCCTCCTTCGCATCGAGGACACCGATCGCGCCCGCAGCACCGACGAAAGTACGCGCGCGATCTTCGAGGGACTCGAGTGGCTCGGCCTCACGTGGGACGAGGAGGTCACGTACCAAGGGGCGAATCTCGCGCGACATCAGGCGGACGCTCAGCGCTTGCTCGACGCCGGCGCAGTCTATCGCTGCTTTTGCACGCCGGCTGAGCTCGAGCAGCGCCGAGCCGAAGCCGAGGCGCGCGGCGACGCGTTCAAGTACGATCGCCGATGCGATCGCCTCACGCCTGATGAGATCCAGCATCGCGTGGCGATGGGCGACACGTTCGTGCTGCGCTTCCGTGTCCCCGACGGCAGCACCGAGTGGGACGACCTCGTGCACGGGCAGATCACGTTCCCGAACAAGGACATCGAGGACTTCGTCATCCTTCGGTCCGACGGGACGCCGATCTACAACATGGCCGTGGTGTCCGACGACATCGCCGCACGCGTCACCGTCGTGATGCGCGGCGACGATCACATCTCGAACACGCCGAAACAGATCCTGTTGTACGCCGCGTTAGGCGCGCCGCTGCCCGTGTTCGCCCACCTGCCGATGATCCACGGCACCGACGGCAAGAAGCTCAGCAAGCGACACGGCGCGATGGCCGTGGGCGACTACCGGCACGAGGGCATTTTGCCCACCGCGATGGACAACTTTCTCGCGCTCCTCGGCTGGTCGCCCGGCGGCGACATCGAGGTCATGACGATGCCGGAGATGATCGAGCGGTTCTCGCCCGACGGCCTCCTGAAGAAGGCATCGGTATTCGACCTCAAGAAGCTCGAGTGGATGAATGGCCAGCATCTGAACATGCTGCCCCTCGAGCAGATCGAGCCGATCATCACATCCGCGATCGTCGACGCGGGACTCGCCACACGAGCGTGGCTCACGGCGAACCACACGTGGTACATGACGTTGCTCGAGCTCCTGCGCGTGCGATCGCGCACGGTCAGCGACGTGGTTCGTCAGGCCGGCCCGTATTTCGGCGACGCCGTGGATCTCGATCCCGACGCCGTCGCCAAACAGTGGAAGGACCCGGTGACCTCCGAATTGCTGAGCGACGCGCGCGACGCACTCGCCGCGACCACTGATTGGCGCGCAGTTCCGCTCGAGGACGCGCTACGCGGCGTAGCGGAACGTCGCGGTCTCGGTGCCGGTAAGCTTTTTCAGCCCCTGCGCGTGGCACTCACCGGCTCCAGCGTGAGTCCGGGGATCTTCGACGTGTTGACGCTTCTCGGACGCGAGCGTTCCCTCGCTCGAATCGACACGGCACTCCAGGTGCTCGCACGCTAAACACAAGGTGCAACTCGACAGGGCTTGTCCCTGCAGCACCTTGGTCATGCACGTACCGGTGTATGCGGTGTATTTGGTCGAGGTCGTACGCCGTTGACCGGCAAACGCGTCCGACGGTACATTTTGCCGAGAACGAGGGTCGCCGGGCGGGCTCATCGAGCCTCCCGGCGACCCGTTTTCCCGAGGCCTCATGCCCGAACAGCTGAGTACCATAGAGCGACGGGTATACCACTACCTGCTCGATTTCCTCGGCGAGCACACGTATCAGCCGAGCATCCGCGAGATCGGCAAGCGCTTTCGTATCAAGTCGACGAAGACGGTTTCCGACATTCTTCAATCGCTCGCCGACAAAGGGTTCATACAGCGCGATCCGGCGCGCTCTCGCGGTGTCCGGTTGCTTGGGTATTCGACCGTCGGGCGCATGCAGCCCGTACCGTTCTACGGGAAGATCGCTGCCGGTGAGCCGATGCTGATCCCGGAGAACCGGGATCGCTACATCACGCTCGACCGTGCGTTCGTACCCAGCGATGACTGCTTCTTCCTTCGCGTGGCGGGCGACAGCATGATCGGCCGCGGCATCTTCGATCGCGACTACGTGCTCGTGAATCCGTCCGCCCGCGCCAGCGACGGCGATATTATCGCCGCCCGCGTCGGCACGGAAGCGACCGTGAAGACGCTCCAGCACCGCGGCGCTACGATCGTGCTCGAGCCGGCGAATCCCGACGAGCGCGAGCTCGTCATCACGCCCGACGACGATTTCGCGGTGATCGGAACGATCGCCGCCGTCTTTCGGCCGTTCCATGATGCGTCCGACGAATCGGACGAGGCCGGGGCACCGCCGGTCTGACCGCCAGACCGCGGAGCGGGGCGGCCGTGAGCTGGGCCCGCCGGCGACGCGTTAGGCCGGGCTACGGGTTGGCGGACGTGCCGCGATCGCGGTCGACGGCCGAGATGGGCTTCGGGGCGCGATCCTTCTCCTGCTGCTGGTGCTCGCGCTCCTTCCGCTCGCGCAGTTCCTTCACGGCCTTGCGGAACTGCTCCTCGTTCATCGCGCGCTGCGACTGGTAAAGGATCTCCTGACGCAGCGACTCCGTCGCGCGATCACGCTGGGCGGCAATCGGGTTGCCCTGCATGTTCAGTGGGAGGAGACCGAGCAGCACGTTGGGGATCGAGACTTTCCCCAGCCGTATGTACTGGTTGTCGATCCCGTATTTCTTCCCGTTCTTCTCGACGGTCCAGTCACCGCGCTCGAACTTGTTAGGGCTGTACGCGACCGCGGCGGCAGAATCGCGAGCATGCTCGATGTCCGCCGTGACGACGCTGTCCATGCGCTCGTGCGCCGACTTCGGGGCACTCACCACAGGCGCAGGCGGTACCCAGATGCGCGGGTCGGAATACGAGGGCCGGATACCTCTGGTCGCTCCCCCACGCCCGATCAGAGGACCATTCGCTTCGTCGTCGGTGGCGGGCGGAGGCGCCGCTGGCGTGACGGGCGGAAGCGTGGACGGCACCTCCGTGGGAGCCACGATCGGACGCGGCGCTTCTCGCTTCGTCGGCTCGGTCCGCCCGTTTCCGCCGCTCTTGCCAGGCGAGTTCGTCGTCGATGCCTGTGGGAGCGCGAGAAAGCTGATGCGCTCCGGCTCGACTGGCTTCTCCTTCGAGGAGAATAGCGATGTGAACGGATACGGAACGAGAAGGATGCGGAGGAGCGCGATACCCACGACGACGTGGAGGACGATCGAGATGATCGCCGGCCCCGAGAGCCGCCGTCGGCCCTGAGCCTCCGCTCGCTTGGGATAAGGTCGCCTGCCGCCGCGCCCTACCGTCGCACCCGTCGTCTCTTCGCTCAGCGTTCCCCCAGGATCTCCGTCCGGTCCGTGGCGGTCCGGTCGCCTGGCCTTATAGCCCGAATTGCCGACCGGTGTTCCCACGATACCTCCGACGCATCGCTTACGCCACTCTGCAACCCTGAGACCTTATACCGATGGCGCCGCGACAGGGTTTGTAACCATGCTTACGCCCACGACTTCGACCTCGACGATATCACCTTCATCCAGTCGGCCCACACCGGCCGGAGTGCCGGTGGCGATGAGGTCGCCCGGCTCGAGCGTCATGATCGATGAAATGTACGACACGATAAACGGAATGGAGAACGCCATATCGGCCGCCTTGCCGTGCTGGCGCTTTTCGCCGTTCACACGTGTAACGACCTCGAGCTTCGCGAGGTCGTCAGCGCTCATTGTGCCGACCCGAGGCTTTCCGACGGCGCAGAACGTGTCGAACCCCTTCGCTCGGGTCCACTGTCCATCCTTCCTCTGAAGATCGCGCGCCGTCACGTCGTTGATCGCCACGATCCCGGCGATCGCCTCGATCGCTGTCGTTTCCGAGGCATGGCGAATCCGTTGGCCGACGACGACCCCGATCTCGCCCTCGAATTCCACCTGTCCTGATTGTGGCGGAAGGACGATCGATTCTCCGCCGTCGATGAGGCTCGATGGCGGTTTGAGGAAGATCAGCGGTTCCGCGGGCACTTCGTTCCCGAGCTCACGCGCGTGCTCGAGGTAGTTCCTGCCAACACATACGATCTTGGACGGGCGTTGTCCTTTCATGGCGGCTGGCGGCTGGGGACTGGCGACTCGCAATAATTGCGTCCCGGCCTAGTAGCTAGTCCCTGGTTTCGGTTCCCTGTTGGTAGAACGCCTGAATTTGCTCGAGAACACCGGGCCACGCACCAACGAGGCGGCGCGCGGGAGGCAACGCCTCGAGGAGCGTGCGGCCGTACGACTTGGAGATGACGCGCGGATCGACCAGAACGATGACGCCGCGGTCGGTCGCCGTGCGAATGAGCCGGCCGAACCCCTGCTTCAAACGCAGCGATGCGTGCGGCAGCATGTACTCCCGAAACGCGTCTCCGCCATGGCGCTCGATCGACTCGCAGTGCGCCGCCGTGACGGGCTCGTTGGGAACCTTGAACGGCAGCTTGGTGATGACGAGCGCGCGCAGCGCGTGCCCGGGAACATCGACGCCTTCCCAGAAGCTCGCGGTTCCGACGAGGACGGCTCGCTCGTTCTCCCGAAACCGTCGGAGCAACGTGTCACGACCGTCGTCGCCGTGCACCAGCAGCGGCCATCGCCGCTCGACCCCTCGGGCTCGCAGTTCCGCGGCAACCAGCCGAACGTCGCGGTGGCTCGTGGCGAGCACGAACATCCCGCCGTCCGAAGCGGTCGCCACATCGAGCACCGCGCGGACGACGAACTGGATGTGCGCCGTCGCATCGACGTTAGGCGCCGGCGCGTTCGTCGGGATCGCCAACCGCGCGTGCCGGGGAAAATCGAACGGTGACGGGTACAGCGCCGTCGTCGGCTCGAGCTCCGGGTCGTCGAGACCGAGTCGTCGGCTCAAAAAGTCGAAGCGCTGTTCCGCCGCGAGTGTCGCGCTCGTCACGACGGCCGTGCGCACGCGCCGGAACAGGTCCTCGCGCAACACAGGCGCGAGGTCGAGCGGAACGGACGTGACCGCGAGATTACGCTCCTTGCCGCGCACCTCGATCCAGCGGACCGCGGCGCCCTCGTCCTGCTTGGGTTTGAGCGTCCGTCGCAGCGCGTCGCCGGCGCTCTGCAGCCGTCGCGCTATGCCACGCAGCTCGTTGAGGAGGGGCGCTACCGCTTCCGCCCGCGCCTCGTCGACCTCGAGCCGCTCCCGCACGACCCGCAGCCCTTCGTGGAGCAGCTCGATCTCGGCGAGCAGCTCGTCCAGTGCCATCTCCAGCCCGTTCCGCCAGATCCGGTGCCGCGCGAAATCATCCGTGAGCCGGAGAACTGGCTGACCACTTTCGTCGAGCAGCAGGGAAAGCAGGTCGAAGACGAGCCCCGCGCGATCACGCGCGGCGAGCACGGATGGCGACAACTTCGTGGCCGCCAGATCGAGGCTCGCCGCGCTGAGCAGGTCTTTCCCCTCGGCAAGACGAGCCATGAGCGCCGGCAGGATGCCCTTCCCCGTTCGGTCCAGCCGCGCGAAGAGCCGCTGCAGCGAGCGCCGCGTCACCGTGGCGCCGAGGTGGGCGGCGGCCGCGTCTTCCATGTGGTGGCCTTCGTCGACCACGAGCCGCGAGTAGGCCGGCAGCACCGCCGCGTCATCCCAGTTCTGCGAGACGCGCCTGACGGCGACGTCGGACATGAGCAGGTGATGGTTCACGACGATCACGTCCGCCTGCGCCGCCTTACGCCGCGCCGCGAACAGAAAGCACTTGTCGTAGAACTCGCATCGCGCGCGATTACACAGGTCAGGCTCGGCCGAGATTTCGTCCCAGAGCTCCGCGCGCGGGGGCGCCGGCATGTCGCTGAGCGATCCATCCGTCGTTCGCTCGGCCCACGCCCTGAGCGCCGCGAGCTCGTTGCCTAACGATTCCTCGAACAGGGCGGCGCCCGTCGACACCGCTTGGTCGAGCCGCATCCGGCACAGGTAGTTGCGCCAACCCTTGAGGAGCGCGAACCGCACGGGTTGGTCATCGAGCGCACGGGCGAGAAACGGCAGGTCTTTGCCGACCAGCTGTTCCTGCAGGTTGATCGTGTTGGTGGAAACGACCGTCCGCTCGCCGTTCGCCGCCGCCCACCGAAGCGCCGGGATGAGGTAACCCAGCGACTTTCCAATCCCGGTGCCTGCCTCGAGCAGTCCGACACCACCATCGTTGTAGAGCTGCGCGATCTTCGCGGCAAGCTCCCGCTGCGCGGGACGGTCCTCGTACTTCGGCAGCAGTCGTGCGATCGGTCCATCGGGTCCGAGATCCGCGTCGATGGCATCGACGTCGAGTGGCGTGTCGGGCGCCGTTCGCGGTACCTCCACCACCACGTACAGCTCGCGCGCATCGTTATCGATGATCCCGAACCCTACACCGTCGTCGTGCATGCGCGCGGCGACTGCGAGATCCGCATCCGAGGGCTCGAGGCGACCCGACGGGTGATTGTGGACGAGCATCTCGCCACGTTCGGCGAAGCCGGGCAACGCCAGCACGCTCTCGACATCCCCGCGCGCGGCGACGCGTGCCGTGCGGACGACGCCCTCGTCGTCGATCGTGCAGACGAAGCACACCTCTCGGCCGCCCGCCAGCCGGATGGCGGCACGCATGGCCGCGGCGGGAGAGGAAGCGAGGCGCGAGTGTTGGGACGCGGAAACTGCGGACGGCGGCACGATCAAGAAGATAGCCTCCGCCCGAAGATTTCACGAACCCCGATTGCGGTCAGCGTCGCGTTTCATCCGAGGCTGACCTGAATTACGTCTTGAGCGGCTTCTTCTTCGCAGCGGGGAAAAGCACGTTGTTGAGGATCAGGCGATAACCCGGCGAGTTCGGGTGCAGCGCCAGATCGGTCGGGGCGTTGCCAATGTTGTGCTGCGGGTCTTCCGGATCGTGTCCGCCCAGGAACGTCCACGAGCCCTTCCCATAGTCTCCGTGGATGTACTTCACCCACGGCGCGCCTTCCTCGTAGGCCAGTACCGTGACGCCCGGCTTGATGACCGCCTTGTTGAAGCTCGTCGTCACGCCGTAGTAGTCGGGGATGACCGCGCGATGATCCTGCACGAGCATCGTCGCGACCGGGTCGAACTTCGCGGAGAACGCGAACAGCGTGAACTGTCCGAGCGGCTGCCGGCGCGCCGGCACGTTCACCTGATGTCCGTCGATGTCACTCATGGAGTTCGTGAACGGTGACTGCTCCACGTGCACATCGCGGAACGCCATCGCGCGTTTCCAGTCCATCCTCGCGTCCACGTCTTCGTCGATCGGTGTCCCATCCGCGTACGCCGCGGCGATGTCCGCGTTATGCGCCGCGATCGCCAGCTCGAGCGTCTCGGTCGCCCCGCACATGGCGAACAGGAAACCCCCGCCCTCGACGTATTGGCGGATGCGCTCCGCGACCGCTTTCTTGAGCGCGGGAATGGTAGCGAACCCGAGGCGCTTCGCGGCGTCGAGGTTCCGCTCGCGCTGCTCGACGAACCACGGTGCGTCTCGGAAACCGAGATAGAGCTTGTTGAGCTGCCCGGTGAAGTCCTCGTGAAAGAGGTGCAGCCAGTCGTATTTCTGGAGGTCGCCATTCATGACCTCGTCGTCCCAGACCGTCGTGTACTCGATGCCGGCGTACCGCAGCGCCAGCGTCACGGCGTCGTCCCACGGTGGAGACTTCGGCGGCGTGTAGATCGCTATCCTCGGCGCCTTCTCCAGCGTCACCGCATCCATGTTCCCGCTGGCGATCTCCGCGCGGATCTGCGCGAGACGTCCGTTGTCGAGCGGCTCGAAGGTCACGCCGTCGAGCGTCGCCGTCTTCCGAAGCTCCGGGCCATCCGGCAGCAGGAAGGACCCGCCCCGGTAGTTGATGAACCACTCGGCGCGGTTCCCGGCCTTGAGCGCATTGAAGGTCAGGCCGTACGCCTTGAGGTGGTTCTGCTGCGCGTCGTCCATGGGGACGAGCAGGTGCTGCGCCCCGAGAGCAGGCGCAACGAGGGCGAGACCGACGAGGGCAACTACACACCAGCTGCGGCTCGTTAGGTAACGAAGCCCGCACCGCGCGACGCCGCGCCGATCAGATGATGGAGGTGTCATATCGAGGGAACGCTCTGTCGAGCGAGGTCCAGCTCGCGCCGGGCCTGGGGCACCAGCGCGCTTCGGGGGTACGTGAGAATCATATGCTCGAGGTGCTGCACCGCGCCGGCCCGGTCGCCGTTCCGGCGCAGTGTCCGCGCCCACTCGAGCTCGGCTTCCGCCGCCTCGGGTGCGGACGCGTAGTCCTTCACGATGCGATCCCAGAGGGCGATCGCAGCGCTGTCGGCATGCCGTGCGGAATAGATGCGCGCCGCGGCATTGAGCAGGAGTGCGCTAGCGTCCGGTACCTTCGGCGCCGCGCTCCCGAGCTTCGTCGCGGCCGCCACGCTATCGGCGCGAACGAGCGCCAGAAACGCCCCCCCGACATCCGGTGCGCTGTCCACCTTGGTTCGCCCGAGGAGCGCGAGGGCGAGCAACAGATCGGGATCGGTCTCGGTGGTCCGTTTGAGAATGCGGCGAGCCGTCTTCAGATCGCCCTCGTACAGCGAGATCCAGCCCATCGTGCGATCCTCGTCCTCTCCCATCGGCGTCGTACCCATCGCGGCACGCGCCTTCGCGAGGTCGCCGGCGCGCACCCAGCCCCACGCCGCCATGCGAACGAGACGCACGCGCGCCAGCGAATCGAGCCGCGAGGCGTTCGCGGTGATGAGCCCTTCGGCATCGGCCGCGCGACCTAACGCGCTCAGGGCTCGCACGCGCAGCGGCAGCACGGTTCGCACGCTCTCGGAGTCTGTCGCCGCGGCGTACGGCTCGAGCAGCTTCACGGCCGACGCCGGGTCGGCGCCGCTCAGCGCGTCGTTCGCCGCGCGCACGGCGAGCTCTCTGGTAGGTTTGTGCGCCAACGCGGCCGCGAAGGCGTCACGCGCCACGAGCCAGGCGCCGGACGCTTCCGCCTCGTCGCCGAACTCGGTCCATGCCTTCACCGCGTCATCGCTCGGCGGCAGGTCGCGCAGCGCGAGCCATCCGTCGCGCGCCGAGCTCCAGCGAAGCTCGAGCAGCGCGAGTGCCCGCCTCGCCTCCACCTGTACCGGCGGCGCGCGGAACGCCTGGCGAACGGCGCCACGCAGCGAATCGGGCGTCGGAAACAGGGAGAACACCGCCGCCTGATCCAGGTACGGCGACGAAACCATCGCCTCCCGCCAGCTCTGCGCCGACAGCTCCCAGAGCCCGGTCGCGGCGCGGAGCTGGGCCATTTCCACGGTGATGTCCTTCGTGCCGCCTAACGCGCGCTGCGCCCGTTGCAGCACGGTATCCGCGGCCGTCGCCCGTCCGGCATCGAGCAGGAGGCGGGCGTACTCGCGGTAGGGTGCGGCGTCACGCGGCGCGATCTGCACCCAGCGCTCGAAGGCGGCGGCGGCCGCCTCGTCGCGATGCAGATACGACAGCGTCCGGAGCTGTACCGTCCGCAGCATCGGCTCGCGGGGGCGCTTCGTGATCATCGAGTCGATCAACGGCAGGATGGAATCGCGCTTTCCGAGCTGATCGTACACGCGTTCGATCCCGAGAATCGCCGCCGTCGTGGATTCGTCGAGCGCGGCTCGGTAGGCGTTCAGCGCCTCCCGCCATTGCCCGGCCTGCTCCAGCTCGAGCGCTCGCATCGGCAGGCCCGGTTGCGCTTGCGCCCGCGCCGCCTGCGGCGCGAGCGCCAACACCCAAGCGAACGTAAAGGCGGTCGCGGCGCTACGGCTTCTCCGCATTGATGCGCTTGAAGTAATCGAGCACGAGGCGGCGCTCCTCCGGCGTCAACCCGCGGAGGTCGTTCCAGCTCGGCATGGCGAACTTCGACGCCGCCTTGCCGCTGGCATTCGTGTTAGGCGGCAGGAACAGCTCGTTGCCCGTCGCTGCCTTCGCCTCACGCTTACCATTGTCCTCGCGTTCGTCGCGCTCGAGCGTCCGCCCGGCATCGAGCATCCGGCGGAACAGGCGCTGCTGCCGGTCGATGACGTTCGGGTCCAGCGCCCCACTTTCCAGTGCCTGCGCCAGCTGTCGCGCCTCCTTCGCCAGTTCGTCGGCCTTCCCCGTTCGATCCTGGTCGCTCATCTCATCGAGCGACGCCGCGACCTCGCGCTGCTGCCGCCCAAGCTGCCGCGCCTGCTCGCGACCCTGCTGATCGAGCTGCGCGCCCGGCCGCGGGATCAGCTCCGCGGTCTGCGAGTTGAGCGACCCTTGCTGCTGCGCCATGTCCTTGAGCTGCTCGAGCATCTCCTGGAAACCGGACGCCGAGCTCGCGTTCTGCGCGCGCTCGCGATCGCGAACCAGCGTCGCCGCCGCCTGGTTCAACGCCTCGGACGCCTCGCGCATCGAGCTCGCCGCCTGATCGCTCTGCCGCGCGCTCGCGAGATCGCGCGTGGCCTGATCGACCTTCTTCTGCGCCTCGCTCACCGAGCGCTGCGTCCGCGGCGACACGAGCGACGACTTCTGTCCTGCCTCGGTCAGTCGCTTGCCAGCCTGCTGGACCCCCTGCTGGAGCGCGCTCTGTTCCGCCTGCAGCGACTGCTTGTCGACGTTCTGCCGCGCTTTCTGCTCGATCTGCTCCTGCTGTCGTGAGAGTTGAAGCATCTCCTGGACTGACTGATCCAGCTCACCCGTCAACTCCTGCTTCCACGCGTCGATCTGCTTCTGCCGAGCATCGGCCAGTTGGTCGGCGGCTTTCTGCATGGCATTCGCCGCGTCGTTGGCTGATTGCTGGCCGCCGGACTGTTGCCCACCCTGCTGGCCGGGTTGCTGACCAGACTGTTGACCCGGCTGCTGGCCCTGCTGGCCCGGCTGCCCCGTTTGACCCTGCTGCGATTGCTGGCTCTCCTGCCCCTGCTTTTGTGCTCCCGGCTGACCGTCCTGCTTCTCCTGTCCCTTCTGTGCCTGGCCATCCTTGTCCTGCGGCTTGTTCCCCTGAGCATTCTGCGGCTGGCCATTCTGTTGTTGGCCATTCTGCTGCTGCGCATTTTGCTGCTGACCGTTCTGCGGCTGACCGTTCTGACGCTGAGCAGCCTGCGCCATCTGCTGCGCCATCTCCTGCTGGGCGCGCTGGTCCTTCTGCTGCTGGGTCTCGGCGCGTCGCTGATCCGGTGCCTGATTGCGGGCGGCACGCTCCATCGCCTGTGCCGATTCCTTGATCTGCTGGTTTGCGTCGTTGACGCGCTGGGCACCCGCATCAGCGTTCTCGCGCTCCAGCCGCTTCTGAAGCTCCTCGACCTGTTTCTCGAGGTCGCGCGATCGGTCGGCGAGATCACGCGCATTGTTCTGCGCTTCCTGCTTCTGCGCCTGCTCGCGCGCCTTGTTCATCGAGTCCGCGTTCGCTCGCTCGGCCTTGGCGAGGTCCTTCGCCTCTTCCTTGAGCGTCTGCATCGAGCCCTCGAGCGCCGCACGCTTGAGCATCTCGACGCTCTTCTCCAGTTGTTCGCGCAGCCCCTTCTGCTGCTGTGCCAGGTCGCCTAACGCCTTCTGCGCGTCTTCGGCGGACAGCTTCTGCGCCGACTCCTCGAGCTTGCGGAGCTTCTCCGCGAGCTCCGGCGTCAGCGCGTCCTTCAGGAGCTTCTGCGCCTCCTGCAGCCGCGCCGACAGTGCGCTGTCGAGCGCGTTGCTCTGCTTGAGCTGCTTCTCGATCTGTTGCGCGTTCTGCTGGAGCTGCTGCATCCGCTCGGCGAGCTCGCGCTGTTCCTTTGCCAAGGCCTGCGCCTGCTGCGCGGCCTCGTATGACATCGAGCTCTTGTTGCTGGATCCCTGCTGATCGCCATTCTTCGGGATGGTCCGTTGCCGCGCGCGCGCCGCATCCGCCGTCCGCTGCGCCAGCGCTTTCTGCGCGGCCGACGCGGCCTTCGCTCGCTCCACCGCCGAATCCGCGGCGGCGCGGACGTTCGCGCGCGCCTCGGTCATGCCGGGCACGCGGAGGACCAGCTCGCGCGTCGATCCGCTCTGGTGCCACGGCGACCCATCGATCGCCACCGCCACGAGGTGCACTGCCTCACCCGGCTGTACGCCCAGCGCGGGCAGCGACACGACGGCGTTGCCCGTCCACTGGGTGCTCGGCTGCGAGAGCAGCGGCCGCTTCGTCTCCGGCATCGCGGTGCCGCCCTCGGGCTGTCGCCACGCGCGAAGCACGACGCTCGCGAGCCCGTGGTCATCCGTGGCGAGGAACGACATCGGAATCGTGTCACCGGCGGACACGGTCGTATCGACCGTGGGCGCCAGGATCTCGATGTGCGGCACCGAGTCGGGAACGACCTCGAATTCCAGCGCGGCCGGCAGCTCGGTGATCGGCCCAGCGAGGCCAACCGCACTCCATTCGTAGCGGCCACCCTCCACCACCGGCAAGCGCCCCGTGAACGACCGGCCGCTCGGCGTTAGGCGCAGCGTGTCTCGCGCCCTCGCCAGCGAGACGCGCGTCAACTCGGTGGACGAGTGACCGGAGATCGTCAGGACGGTACCGCGTGGCAGCTGCGCCGCCTCGCCGACGGGCAGCGTCTCGGCGCGCCGATCCAGGTAGCGCGGGAACGTTGCCGTTACCGAGACGTCGCCGATGAACGGTCGCTCGACGAGCGCCACCGACGCCGTATCGCTCACCGTCCTGCCGTCGGTCGCGAACAGCGCGAGGTCGGCATCCATCGGTGCGAGGCGTACCTTCGCGACGCCATCGTGCACCTCGTGGTCCGATGCCCGCCACGCCGATCCTTTCGCGCGTTGATACAGGGTGACGCGACGACGGTCCGGCGCCGAGATCGATAGCGTGAGTCGCTCGCCGCGCAGCACGGTCGTCGGTGCGCGCTGAAATGCGATGGGAGCGAGCAGCGTTCCGGTCCAGGCACGAACCGGATGCGCGATGGCACGCCAACCGTCCGGGGTCGCCGAGGACCGGGTCGCCAGCAGCAGAATCCCCAACGCTCCCACAACGGCAGCGCCGAAGCTCCTGAGCACCGCTCGGCGCGTGAGCGTCGGCGTTAGGCTCCGGCTCCCGGCTTTCTCCCTGAGCCGCTTCGCCACCTGCTCGGCGTTGTACCGTCCGAGCGTGCCTGCGGTCGCGACTTCCAGCGCACCGCGAACTGCCCCGGCGCGCAGGGAGTGCTCGCGCTCGACCTCGAACGCGAGCCCATTCAGCGACGCATCGCGAGCGAGGCGCCGACGTGTCCACCAGACCGCCGCGATCGCGACGATCGCAACCGCCAGCCAGACGACGAACGGTGCTACCCGCGGAAGGTCGATCCATCGGGCGCGACCGAGCAGCACTACGCCCGCCGCGAGCAACAACGCCGTCAGCCCGACGGCGGCCGCGCCACCCGCCGCCGCGATCAGTCGCGAGATGCGTCCGCGTTCGCGATCGACGAGATCGACGACCGTCATGCCGCCGGGCGGCTCGTGACCGCGTAGACGAACAGGTTCACGCCCATGCGAAGCGCCGCCTCGTGTAATTCAGGTGGGTCGTTATAGGTGCCCGTGTCCTCCCACCCGTTCCCGAGATCGGATGAGAAGTCGTAGTACACCGCCAGTCGATCGCCGATGAAGACGCCGAGCCCCTGTGCCGGCTTCCCGTCATGCTCGTGGATCTTCGGGACACCGTTCGGAAAGTCGTACACCAAATGATAGATCGGGTGCGTGAGCGGCACATCGACCAGCGGACGATCCGGGAAGACCCGCGCGATCTCCCGGCGGAAATTCGCGTCGAGCCCGTAATTGTCGCTCACATGCAGGAACCCGCCGCGCAGGAGATACTGCCGCAGGCGGTCCACCTCCGCATCGCTGAACCGTATGTCGCCGTGACCCGTTACGTGGAGGAACGCGTAGTCCCA
>Ga0310810_10003938_pt1 | contig 16315 bp, 18 predicted proteins | sample NCmetagenome_FD_207641 | JGI IMG/M metagenome (GOLD analysis project Ga0310810, IMG submission 207641) | Soil microbial communities from experimental microcosm in Duke University, North Carolina, United States - NC | ecosystem: Engineered > Artificial ecosystem > Soil microcosm > Unclassified ... | reverse complement strand
CGAACGGCTGCGCCGCGAAGTGGACGCCGCCCTGGCCGGGCGGCACGCGCTCGTCCTGCCGACGCTGCCAATTCCGGCGCCGCGGCTGGGCGCCTCGACCGTGACGATCGACGGCGCACCCCAGCCGGTCCGGGCGATGATGCTGCGGCTCACGCAAGCGTTCAACGTCACCGGCCATCCGGCCGTCTCGCTGCCGTGCGGGGCGACGCGCGAGGGGATGCCGTGCGCGATCCAGCTCGTCGGCGCGCGCATGGAAACGGACGCGCTCGTGCGCGTCGCACTGGCCGTGGAGCAGATCCTGGCGAAGGGCGCGGTTGTTGCACCCTCTCCGGGATCATGATCGAGCAACCCCAGCCTCCGGAAATCCCGCGCCCGCCCGACCCGATCGACAAGCCGCCGCCCGACATCAAGCCGGTGCCGCCGCCGGATATTCCGCCGCCGCCGGATACTCGGAGGTCAGCGGTCAGATTTCGATGCCGACCGCGCGCATGAGCGCCAGCGCGTTGCTGCGCTCCACGACGCCGGGCCGCATCCGGTAGTCGAACACCATGCGGCCGTCCTCGAGCCGATCCTCGAAGTGCACGTTCGCGGCGGCCTGCCCCAGCCGCGCGGTCAGCTCCGTCAGCGCCAGATCGTGCGTCGTCACCAGGCCGATGCCGCCGCGTCTGACGAGGGCCTGCACGATGGCCTCGGCGCCGATGCGCCGATCGTAGGAGTTCGTGCCGTGGAGGATCTCGTCCAGGAGGAAGAGGACGGGCCCTTCGGCCGCCGCCCGGACGACGTCGCGGATCCGCAGGATCTCGGCGTAGAAGCGCGAGTGCCCTTCCTGCAGCGAGTCGTCCACGCGGATCGTCGCGCCGAGGCGCAGCATCGAGAGGCGGAGCGAGCGTGCGCACACCGGGGCGCCGGCCAGCGCCAGCACCACGTTCACGCCGACGGCCCGCAGCAGCGTGCTCTTGCCGGACATGTTCGAGCCGCTGACGATCAGCACGTGCGGGTGGCTGCCGCCGAGCGCCAGATCGTTCGGCACGATGGCCTCGGGCGCGAGCAGCGGGTGGGCGAGCGCGGCCGCCTCCAAGATCGGAGGGCCGTCGGCGATCTCGGGAAAGGGATACGCGGGGTGCTCGTACCCGAAGGTCGCCAGGGCCGCCAGCGCCTCGAGCTCGCCGACGGCACGCAGCCAATCGAGGACGCCCTGGCGGTGGGCCTGGTGCCAGCGATCGATCGCGATCGCGAGCTGCGAGCGCAGCAGGACGACGAAGGCCACGGGCGCGAACAGCAGGTTGAACGTCGCGTCGAGCCATGAGACCAGGCCCCGGAGCCGTCCGATGGTCCGGGAAGCGGGCTCGCCGCCGGTCGACAGCGCCCCGGCGATCGCCGCCAGGCGCGCCGTCGTGAACGGCTCGCGTTCGATCCGCTCGAGGAGCGCCACGAGCAGGAGGAGATCGTTTTCCGGCGTGCCGACGGCGGCAATGACGCCCTCGATCGGCTTCTTCCAGGCATACGCCACCGCCGACTGTACGAACACCCAGCCGCCGAGCCACTCTATCGCCACGTGGTCGGCAAAGACGGCAACCGCAAGCGCGACGGTCACCACGGCGCATGCGGCAAACAGCACGCGGACGCCGGTCGCGAATGCCGCCGGGGGAGACGAGGCCCACGCGATCAGGCGATCGGTCCGGCCGACCTCCGCTTCCGCCGCCAGAACGGCAATGGCCTCCCGGAAATCGAGCCGGCCGCGCAGCTCGGCGACGGCCTCCTGCCGCGATCGAATCTCGTCGGGATCCGCGGGTGAGGACAGCCAGCGGCCCAGCGTCTGCTCGCCAACTTCCGTGCGGGCCGTGTCGAGCAGCTGGAAGAGGGAGCCATCGCCGAAGAGATCGAGATCGGACGCGTACGGATGGTGCGCCATCCGGCCGGGCGGGCCGGGCTCGGAGCGGCCGCCCGCGCCCGCGCTCAGCCAGGTCCCGTCCATCCTCGCCAGGCCGTGCTCGTAGAAGATCCGCGCCCGCTGCCGCCGTTCCTGCTCGCTGAGAAGGAGCGCGTGCGCGATGGCGAGGCCGGCAAAAGCCACCGCCGGAACGATCGCCCAGGCCGCCGACCATCGCCGCCCGAACACCCCGAACAGGAGCAGGAACACGAACAGGGCGGCGACCGCCAGCCGCGCGTTCGAGAGCGCGAGATGCCGGCGTTCGCCGCGCGCGAGCGCGGCGATGCGCTCCGCCAGCCGACGGGGATATTCGTCGCGGGGATGCGGCAGGCGATCCGCGCCGGTCACGGCGCGGGCGCGGCAGCGGCCTCGGCCAGGAGCGCGCGGGCGATCGTCACGTAGTGGTCCACGGCGGCCGTCAGCTCGGCGATCGGGACGAACTCGTCAGCCGTGTGGGCGGCGTGAATCGAGCCCGGGCCGAAGAGCAGCGGCTGACCCCACCCGGTCAGAAACGGGATGTCGGTCGTATAGGGAAAGACCGCGGTGTCGAACCCGGGCACGGTCGTCATGCGCACGGGCGGCACCTCGAGCACCGGCTCGATCACCACCTGCGATCCGAGGCCGGCGACGGCGCGGCGCACGTCGGCGGCCGCCGACACGGTCCGGAACATGACCTCCGCTTCGGCCGCGGGCGACACGACGTTGGGCGCGACGCCGCCGGCGATCAGGCCGATGGTGTAATGGGTCCGCCCGAGCACGGGATCGGAAGGCAGATCGATCGTGCGGAGCGCGACGAGCGCGTCGATCAGCTTGTCGATGGCCGACTCGCCCAGCTCCGGGTACGACGAGTGCGCCGCGCGGCCACGGGCACGCAGCCGCAGCCGCAGCACGCCGCGCGTGGCCAGGCCGAGGCGGTTGTCGGTCGGCTCGCCGTCCACGAGGAACCGGCATCCCCGCGCCGCGTCGTTGGCCGCGCGCGCGCCGTCGCTCCCGCGCTCCTCGCCGACGACGAAGAGCAGGCCGACGCGCGTCTCGCCTTCCAGCCGCAGGCGGTGCGCCGCGGCGACCTGCGCGGCCAGGATGCCTTTCGCATCGCACGCGCCGCGGCCGTGCAGGCGGCCGTCTTCGATCCGGCTCGAAAAGAAGGGGGGGACGCAGTCCATGTGCGTCGACAGCACGACAAGCGGCGTCTCGAGGTCCGCGAGGACGTTGAACCGGCTCTCGTCCACGCGCTGCTCGGCCACGGCGAAGCCGAGCGCGCGCAGCGAGTCGGCGAGCCAGCGCCCCGCCGCGCCCTCGCGGCCGGTGGTGGAGTCGATGTCGATCAGGCTGCGCGCGAACGCTACCGGATCCACGCCTCGAGCTCCGTGCGGGTGTCGGTTCTCGAATCGCGGTACTTCACGATCACCGGCGTGGCCAGCGAGAGGCCCCACTCGGGGCCGCGTCCGCCGCGCACCGCGCGGGCGCCCGGCACCACGACGGCCCCTTCGGGCACGACGAGCGGGAGGTCGCCGGAGGGCGCGATCACCTCGCCGCGCACGAGGTCGTAGATCGGCGTCGATCCGGTGAGCACCGTCCCCGCGCCGACGACCGCGCGCGCCTTGATGACGACGCCTTCGTATACCCCGGTATTCCCGCCCACGAGCGCATCGTCTTCGACGACGACCGGGAGGGCGCCGACGGGCTCGATGACGCCGCCGATCTGCGCGCCGGCGCTGATGTGCACGCGGGCGCCGACCTGCGCGCACGATCCGACGAGCGCGTGCGAGTCGATGAGCGACTGCTCGCCCACCCACGCGCCGATGTTGACGTACATCGGCGGCATGCAGATCACGCCCGGCGCGAGGTAGGCGCCGTCGCGCACGCTCGACCCGCCCGGCACGATCCGGACGCCGGCCTCGACGCCCGGCTTCTTGAGCGGCAGCGTGTCCTTGTCGTAGAAGGGCCAGCGTCCGTGGTCGGCGGAGCAGTCGACAATCGCACCCGCCTTGAAGCCGAGCAGGATGCCCTGCTTCACCCAGGTGTTGACGCGCCATCCCGTCGGACTCGACGCGTCGGGCTCGGCCGCGCGGATCTCGCCGCGCGACAGCGCGTCGCGCAAGCGCGCGAAGACCGCGCGCGCCTCGTCGCGCTCCCCGCCGGGGGCGGCCACGAGGCGTTCGACGTCCTCCTTGAGCGAGCTCACACGAAGGCGCCCTTCAGCAGGCCGAGCCCGGTGAGGACCTGCCGGATCTTCTCGCGCGACTCCGGACGCGGCGGCACCATCGGCAGGCGGTAGCGCTCCTCGACGAGGCCCATGTCGGCCATGGCGGCCTTCACCGGAATCGGGTTGGCTTCGACGAAGTTGATCGACATGAGCGGCAGGATCCGCGCGTGCACGGCGCGCGCGGCCGCGAAGTCGTTCCGCTCCGCCGCTTCGACCATGGCGGCCATTTCCGCCGGAATCTCGTTCGAGGCGACCGAGATGATGCCGTGCCCGCCGACCGCCATCAGCGGCAGCGTCAGCGCATCGTCGCCCGAGAGGACGATGAAGTCGGGCGGCACGGCGCGGCAGATCTCGCACATCTGCGACACGTTGCCCGACGCTTCCTTTACCGCGACGATGTTCGGGATCGCGGCCAGCCGCACGAGCGTGGCCACGTCCACGTTCACGCCCGTCCGGCCCGGCACGTTGTAGACGACGATCGGCAGGCTCGTGCTCTCGGCAATGGCGCGGTAGTGCTGGAACAGCCCTTCCGGCGTCGGCTTGTTGTAATACGGCGTGACCGAGAGGATGCCGTTCGCGCCCGCGCGCTGCATTTCCTCCACGGCGTGAATCACTTCCCGCGTGTCGTAGCCGCCGGCGCCCGCGAGGATCGGCACACGGCCGGCCGACTCGTCAACGAGGATCTCGACGATGCGCGTCCGCTCCGCGCCGGAAAGCGTGGGGCTCTCCCCCGTGGTGCCGCACGGCACCAGGAAATGCACGCCCGCGTCGATCTGCCGGCGCCCCAGACGCCGTACCGCGGCCTCGTCGAGGTCGCCGCTCTTGGTGAACGGCGTCACGAGCGCCGTTCCGACACCTGTCCATGTTCGCCTCATGATTGCACTCCCAGCACGTCCTTCATGGTGAACCACCCCCGCCGGCCGGCGACCCACACGGCCGCCGCCAGCGCCCCACGCGCGAAAGCGGTGCGATCCCGCGCCACGTGCGACAGCGCGATCGTCTCCGCGGGGCCGTCGAACCCGACGACGTGCGTGCCCGGCACGAAGCCGACGCGCGTGGACGACACGTCGATCGGACGCGGGTACCCGGCCTCCTGCATCGCCCGCTGGAGCAGCAGCGCCGTGCCCGACGGCGCGTCCTTCTTGGCCGCGTGATGCGTTTCGTGGACGAAGGCGCCGAACTCGACCTGCGGGGCGAACAGCCGCGCCGCCTGCGCGACGACTGCCTCGAACAGCACGACGCCGGTCGAGAAATTCGGCGCCGCGACCATCCCGATGCCGTTCGCCTCGACCGCCCGCCGCAGCTCGGCCTCGTGCGCCCCCCAGCCCGTCGTGCCGAGCACGATGTTGACCTTCCGCCGCGCGAGCGCCGGCACGTTCGCGCGGACCGCCTCGGCACTCGAGAAGTCGACGGCCGCGTCGATGCCGGTCCAGCGGTCCGAGTCCACGCCCTCGGTGCCCTTCGCGGGATCGACGATGCCGGCCACCTCGCAGCCGTAGTCGGGCGCGAGGCGCTCGACCATCTGTCCCATCTTGCCGTGCCCGACGAGCAGGAGCCGCGTCATGACGCCAGGCCCGGTTGAAGCCGGACGCGCGCCTCCTGGCCCGCTAGAAGCGGGGCACGGCGCGGATCGGCGGAGAAGAACAGGCGTTCGTGCAGGTTCGTCATCGCCTGGGACACATCGGCATCCCGCAGCACGAAGGTGATGTTGCGGCGCGAGGCGGCCTGCGAGACGAGCCGCAAAGGAATGCCCTCGAGCGCGGCAACCGCGCGCCCGAAGAGCGATGGATCGCCGCGCAGGTTCTCGCCGACCGCGCAGATGATCGCCATCTGCGGCTCCACGGCGACCTCCGCGAAGTGTCGCAGGTTCTCGACCACCATGTCGAGCCGCCGGGCGTCGTCGACCGTCACCGACACGCTCACTTCCGACGTGGTGACGACGTCGACAGCGGTCCTGAAGCGCTCGAACACCTCGAAGAGACGGCGAAGGAAGCCGTGCGCCATCAGCATGCGCGTCGACGTGATGTCGACCACCGACACGTCGCGCTTGCACGCGATCGCCGTGAGGCTGCCCGCCGGGTGATCCGCCTCGGCCGTTATCAGCGTCCCCGGGTTGTCCGGACGCCGCGAGTTGAGGATCCGGACCGGGATATTCCGCCCGACCGCCGGCAGGATCGTGCTCGGGTGCAGGACCTTCGCCCCGAAGTACGCCAGCTCCGACGCTTCCGCGAACGAGAGCCGAGGCACGACGCGCGGCTCGGGCACGATGCGCGGGTCCGCGGTCAGCATCCCGTCCACGTCGGTCCAGATCTGGATCTCGGACGCGTCGAGGCACGCGCCGAAGATGGCGGCCGAGTAGTCGGAGCCGCCGCGGCCGAGCGTCGTCGTCACGCCGGCCGGCGTCGCGCCGACGTACCCGCCTACAACGCCAACGCGCCCGGCGGCGGTCAACGGCGCGAGCGCTTCCTGGCACCGTGCGGTCGTCGCCTCGAGATCCGGCACGGCCGCGGTATGCGCGGCGTCGGTCCGCAGCACGTCGCGGGCATCGATCCAGGAGGCGGCGATCCCGCGCTCCTCGAACGCCTCCGCCACGATGCGGCTGCTGACGATCTCGCCGGCCGAGAGCAGCGCGTCGCGCGATCGCGGCGAGACCTCGCGCAGAACGGCCAGCGCGTGCACGAGGCCGGCGAGCTCCTCGAACTCGCGGCGGATGGCCGCCACTAGATGCGCCTGCCGCGCGCCCGACGCCACGCCGGCCGCCACGTCGAGGTGCCGCGCCACGAGCGCGCCGACCGCTTCGGCGGCGCGGGCGCCTTCGCCGTCCTCCGCCAGCCGCGCGATCTCGACGAGGCGATCGGTGACGCCGCCGAGCGCCGAGACGACGACGAGAGGAGGCCCGAACTCCTCGGGCGGCTGGCCCGGCGCGGCGGCCAGGGCTTTCGACACGATGGCGGCGACGCGGCCGATGGCGGCCGCATCGGCGACCGACGTGCCGCCGAACTTCATCACCGGGCCGGCGCTCATACCAGCTCCCGGCGGTGCATCAGCTCCGCGTTCAGGATGGCCGCGCCCGCGGCGCCCCGAATCGTGTTGTGGCCGAGGGCGACGAACTTATAGCCGAGGATCGGGCAGCGGCGCAGGCGGCCGACGCTGACGGCCATGCCGCGATCGCGACCGGCATCGAGCGCGGGCTGCGGCCGGTTCGCCTCGGGCAGGTAGACGAGGGGCCTGGGAGGCGCCGATGGCAGCTCGAGCGCCTGCGGCTCGCCGCGGAAGGCGCTCCATGCCTCGATGACCGCTTCGAGCGGAGGCTGCTCCTCGAGCGCGACCGCGATCGATCCCGTGTGCCCGTCCCGCACGGGCACGCGCGTCGTCGTCGCGCTGATGACGACGGGGTGCGGGTCGATCGCGCCGCTATTGACGCGGCCCAGGATCTTCCCCGGCTCGGCCTCCACCTTGTCTTCCTCGCCGCCGCCGATGTGCGGGATGACGTTCGCGAGGATGTCCCACGAGGGAACGCCCGGGTATCCCGCGCCCGACACCGCCTGCATCGTCGTGACGGCCGCCTTCGACAGGCCGAAGGCGCGGAGCGGCGCGAGCGTCATCGCCAGGACGACGACCGCGCAGTTGGGATTCGTGACGATGAGGCCCGGCCACCCCAGAGCGGCGCGCTGCGCGGCGGCGAGCGCAAGATGATCGGCGTTGATCTCGGGGATGAGAAGCGGAACGGTCGGCTCCATGCGGTAGTTGCGGGCGTTGCTGACGACGACGTGCCCGGCGGCGGCAAAGGCGGCTTCGACGTCGCCGGCGACCGCCGAATCCAGGCCCGAGAACACGAGGCGCGGCGCGCGCCCGGGCGTGGCGCCGTCGACCGTCATGCCGGCGACGTCGCCGGGCAGCGGCGCGGCCAGGCGCCAGGCGGCGGCGTCGCGATAGGCCTTGCCTTCCGACCGCTGGCTGGCCCCCAGCCAGGCGACGCGGAACCACGGGTGCCCCGCGAGGAGCGCGATGAACTGCTGGCCGACCATGCCGGTCGCGCCGAGAATGCCGACGTCGATCACGATGTGCCGCGGCGCCGCTCGCGCGGGCGCCGCCCTCCTGAAAGCAAAAAAGCCGACGCGGCCCTGTGGACCGTGTCGGCTCTGTGACCCTGGCGCGCGATTTGTTGCTGAATCAGCGTTCGAGCACAGAAGCTCCGACACGGATGGCCCGCTTTCGAGCGCTGCGCTTTCGCGTGTCGAGCATCGAGCTCATTCGCCGGCAGTATAGCATTGATCGCAGACCAGGATGATCTCGCACTTCTTTCACGCGTGGGAGCGGCACCTCGTGTCGATCACGAAAGATCGGGTCGTGCGGCCGTTCGAGTGGGGGCTCGAGTGGATCGGCGGGAACGGCGCCCTCGATCCGCGCGGCGCGCTCGACGCGTGGGTGTCGGGCGTGATGGAAGACACCGACGCCTTCTTTAGGCCGGGGCCGACCTGCGAGTACGCGTTCAGCGCCGATGACCACGGCGGCGAGCTGACCTTTCCGAGCGCCCTGGTGACGCCGCATGCGGCGAACAACACGGTGCACTGCCGGTACTTCCCCGCGGCGCCGGCCCGTGCGCTGGGTGCCGCAGTGCTGGTGCTGCCTCAGTGGAACGCCGACGCGGGCGGGCATGTCGGCCTGTGCCGGCTGCTCGCGTGGAACGGCCTGAGCGCGCTGAGGCTCAGCCTGCCCTATCACGATCGGCGCATGCCGCCGGAACTGCACCGCGCCGACTACATCGTGAGCGCCAACGTCGCGCGGACGGTGCAGGTGTGCCGGCAGGCGGTCCTCGACGCGCGGCGCGCCATCGCCTGGCTGCACGCGCGCGGATACGAGCGGATCGGCATCCTCGGGACGAGCCTCGGCTCGTGCCTCGCGCTGCTGACAACGGCGCACGAGCCGCTCATCTCGGCGCAGGCGCTCAACCACATCTCGCCGGAGTTCGCGGACGTCGTGTGGCGCGGGATCTCGACGCGCCACGTGCGGGAAGGGCTCGACGGCCACATCGATCTCGCCGGCCTGCGCGGCCTCTGGCGGCCGATCAGCCCGCGCTGGTTCGTGCCGCGGGTGCGCGACCGGCGGACGCTCCTCGTGTACGCGCGGTACGACCTGACGTTCCCCGTCGACCTCTCGGAGGCGCTCGTGCGGCAGTTCGAAGCCGAGCGCGCGCCGCACGAAGTGGCGGTGCTCCCGTGCGGCCACTACAGCACGGGGAAGACGCCGTTCAAGTACGTCGACGGCTGGATTCTGACGCGCTTCCTGAAGCGCGAGCTGGCGGGCTGAGGCGATCGGTTAGAGATATTTGAGGAGGCCGGCGAGCGCGCCGTAGAGGACCTGCGCGAGGCTTCTCACCAGCGGGGAGATTTCGCCTTCGTTCACCGCGTTGACCACGGTGACCGGGTTCGTGAGGAACAGCCACACGGTGGCGGCCGCGAGCACGAAGCTGAGCACGGCAATGCAGCCGAACAGGCTGAGGCTCAGGCGTTGGTACCGCATCAGACCTCGAGGACGATCTTCCCGAACTGCTCCGAGGCTTCGAGCCGGCGCTGCGCCTCGGCGGCCTCGGCCAGCGGGTACGTCCGATCGATCGCCGGCTTCAGCCGCCCGCTGAAGAACAGGCGTGCGGCGCGGAGCAGTTCGCCCTTGCTGCCCATGTAGGACCCGAGAATCGACAACTGCTTCGCGAAGAGCGCCTGCAGGTTGAGCGATCCCTCGCTGCCCGTCGTCGCGCCGCAGGTGACCAGCCGCCCGCCCCGGGCGAGCGATCGCACGGCCTTCGCCCAGGTCGCCTGCCCCACGTGTTCGATGACGACGTCCACGCCGCGGCGGTCCGTGAGGCGCCGCACCTCATCAGCGACATCCTGCCGGTGGTGGTCGATAAGCTCACTCGCGCCGAGCGCCCGCGCGCGCTCGAGCTTCTCGCGGGAGCCCGCCGTGGCAATCACGCGGGCGCCCAGCAGGACGGCGATCTGGATGGCCGCCTGGCCGACACCGCTGCCGGCGGCGAGCACGAGCACGTCTTCGTCGCGCTGGACGCGCGCGCCGCCTCGATGAACGAGATCGCGTCGGGGATCGGCACGATGTTCTGCGCCGGCACGGAGACGAGCTCCGCGTAGCCGCCCGGGTGGTTCAGGTAGCCGAGCACCTCGTACTGCGCGCACTCGTTGTCGCGGCCCGACTGGCAGAAGACGCAGCGCCCGCAGCTAATCCCCGGCTGGAGCATCACGCGCCGGCCGCGCGGCAGATCAGCGACCGTCGACTCGACGATCTCGCCCGCCACGTCGCTCCCCGAGATGTGCGGCAGCGGGATCCGGACGCGCTCGAGGCCGCGGCGCTCCCAGAGGTCGAGGTGATTCAGCGCGCACGCACGGACGCGTACGAGCACCTCGCCCGGCTTCGGCTCCGGGTCCGGAGCCTCCTCGTAGCGGAGCACCTCGATGCCGCCGTGCGTGTGGAAACGAACGGACCTCACGGGACCTGGAGATTGGTAATCGGGTATTCGGGTACTTGGACTGGGAATCGGGGGATTGGAAGACTGGATGGACAGTCCAATCCCTCAAGTCGATTGCCCGATGACCAGATTACCCGATTCCGAAATCGCCGTGGATCGTATCAGAAGCTGTCGGGCGGCAGCACGACGGCCGGGCCGAGGTCGAGCGACGGCAGAGCATCGTGAAACCGGTCGGCGTCGCCGACGACGAGGGTCGACAGGCGGGCGGGATCGACGTGCCGCGCCATCGCGGCGGTGGCGATCTCGGGGGTGACCTGCTCGATGCGCGGGACGAACTGTTCGAAGTAGTCGTCCGGCAGCCGGAACAGCGCGAGCTGCATGGCCGCGCGCGCGATCTGTTCGGCGGCCTCGAAGTTGCGCGCGTATCCCCTGGTCAGCGCGGCGACGCCGAGCGCCAGCTCCGCGGGCCCGATCGGCCTCGGCCCGCGGACGTCCGCGATCTCGCCGAGCGCCTCGCGAATCGCCGCGATCGTCGCGTCGGTCTGTACGCTCACCTGGAGCGAGAACGGCCCCGGCAGCCGGCGGAAGTCGAACGCGGTGCGGGCGCCGTAGGTGAAACCGTGGCGTTCGCGCAGGTTCAAATTGACGCGGCTCACGAACTGGCCGCCGAGCACCATGTTGGCCGCGACGAGCGCGTGGTAGTCGGGCGTGTCGCGCGGCGGCCCGACTTCGCCGATCCGCAGCTCCGACTGCGGCGCGCCTGCCCGCGGCACGATCGTCAGCCGCGCCGGCTGCGGCGGCAGCGCATCGGGCCCGGCGGGATCCGGCGCGGCCCCGTCCCACCCGGCGAACGCCGCGCGCGCGAGCGCCACGATCCGGTCGTGCGCGCAGTCGCCCACCGCGATGAGCGTCGACGCGCCCGGCCGGATCTGGCGCGCGTGAAACCGCCGCACGTCGTCGCCGGTCATCGCCGCGAGCGACGCCTCGCCGCCGCCCGGCGCGTGCCCGTACGGGTGCGCGCCGTAGAGCGTGCGGAGGAACAGGCGGTCGGCGACGGCCCCCGGGTTGCCGCGCAGCTGCGTGAGGCGGTGCTGCCGCAGCTCGCGCACGCGCGCGAAATCCGCGTCGGCGAGCGCGGGGCGCGCCACGATATCCGCCAGGAGGCCGAGGCTCCGGTCGGCGACGCGCCCGAGCGACGTGACGCTCGCCGCGATGGCGTCGGATCCGATGTCGGTGTCGAACTGCGCGCCGATGCGCGCGAGCGCCTCGTGGATTCCGATCGCCGACAGCGCGCCGCTCCCCTCGTCGAGCATGTCCGCGGTCGTCGCGGCGAGCCCCTCGAGCCCCGGGGGATCGGCCGCCGACCCGCAGCGGACCAGCAGCAGGAAGGTGACGACCGGCGACCGCGGGCGCGTGACGCTCCACACCGACAGGCCCGAGTCGAGCACCGAGCGCTCGATCGGCGGGAAGCGGAAGAGGCGCGCGGGCCCGGGTTCAGGCAGCCGCGAGCGATCGACCGGGACGCCCGCCTGCAGCGTCATGAGACGACGGCCGGAATGGACCCGGGCAGGGCCAGGTCCGTGCGGCCTGCGGGCACGATACTCAGCGCGACACGGCGGTCCGTGAGCAGGTGGCGCCGCATGACGTCGCTGAGACTCGACGGCGTCACCCCCCGATATCGCTCGAGGTCCTTGTCGAAGTACCCCGGATTGCCGGTGAACACGTTGTACGCGTTCAACTGGTCGGACTTGCCGCCGAAGCCGCCGACCGTCTGGAGCCGGAACGCGAACTGCGCCTCCGCCGTGATCCGCCCGCGCTCGATTTCGTCGGCGGTCGGGCCGCCGTCGGCCAGGCGCTCGATTTCCTCGCCGATGACGCGCTCCAGCTCGGCCAGCGTGTGGCCGGGCGCCGCTGTGGCCGTCACCTGCAGAAACCCCGCGAGCTCGCGCGAGTTCTGCGACGCCGAGACGTCGGCCGCGATCCGCTCCTCGAAGACGAGCCGCCGGTACAGCCGCGATGTCTTGCCGTTGGCCAGGAAATCGGCGGCGAGATCGAGATCGGCGTCGCCCGGCGCGAACATGGCCGGCGTGTGCCAGCAGAGGTAGAGACGCGGCAGCTCGATGCGATCTTCGAGGAGCACCCGCACCTCGCGCCCCAGGCTCGCTTCCGCCGTCACCGGATCGACCGGTTCGCCCGGCACGATCGGCTCGAAGTACGCGCGCGCCAGCGCAAGGGCTGCATCGGGATCGACATCACCCGCGAGCGACAGCGACGCATTGCGCGGATGGTAGTAGCGCTGGAAGAACGCCTGCACGTCGTCGAGACGCGCGGCCTCCAGATCGGCCGGCTCGCCGATCGTCACCCAGTGATAGACCGCGCGCTGGTTCTCGAACTTGGCCTCGGTGAGCGCCGGGAGCAGAAAGCCCATCCGATCGGACTCCATCCACAGCGCGAGCTCCAGCGCGTTCGCCGGCACGACCTCCCAGTAGTTGGTCCGGTCCGCGTTCGTCGATCCGTTCAGCGTGGCGCCGGCGCCCTGCAGCGGCTGGAAGTAGCCGTGGTCGTAGTGCTGCGACCCCTCGAACATCAGGTGCTCGAACAGGTGCGCGAACCCCGTGCGGCCCGGCGTCTCATTCTTCGATCCGACGTGATACCAGAGGTTGACGGCGGCGATCGGGCAGGCGTGATCCTCGTGGACGATCACGTCGAGCCCGTTCGCGAGCGTGTGCCTCGTGAACGGGAGATTCAACGGAACTCGCCGCAGGTCGGCATCTCTTTGCCGTAATACGGGTTCGCGAGCGCGTCGCCCTTCTGCAGCCAGGGGCGCTGCGCCATCGGGCAGTAGGCCGTGCGCACGCCCTCGGGCGCCGCCAGCTTCAGGCCCTTCATGTAGGTGACGATGGCGTCGCTCAGGGCGCCGAAGCGGTCGCGCGCCTGGGCCAGGTCGGCGGCCGCCGCCAGCTGCAGGGCCGCCGTGTCGATCTTCATCGCCGGCGCGCCGAGCGCGGACGCCGCGGTGGCGATCTCGCCCGCGTTCTGGCGCAGGTTGTCGATCGAGTCGTCCGCCAGCCCGTCGTGAATCTTCAGATAGGGCTCGACGATCGCCGCGGGCAGCGGCGAGCCGGCCTGCGGCGCGCTGGTGGCGGAGCTCCCGAGGCTGCAGCTCATGGCGCCGATGCCGCCCGATCCGCCGCAGCTGGCGGCGGCAATCGCCAGCGCGAGGAGCGCTTTCTTCATCGCACCACCGTCAACGGAATCGTGGGCCGGTTGTAGCTCGCGATCGACACCTGCGCCGCGGTCCGCTCCGCCGCGGCCATCAAGGCGCGCGCGGCCGGCGACTCCGGCTCGCTGATCATCAGCGGCACGCCGTTGTCGCCGCCTTCGCGAATCGGCTGGTAGAGCGGGACGCGTCCGAGGAAGGGCACGCCCAGCTCCGCCGCCATCTTCTCGCCGCCGCCATGGCCGAAGATGTCGGACTCGTGCGCGCAGTTCGGGCAGACGAAGTAGCTCATGTTCTCGACGATCCCGAGCGGCGGGATGTTCAGCTTCTTGTACATCGCCACCGCGCGGCGGCTGTCCGCGAGCGACACCTGCTGCGGCGTCGTCACCACGATGGCGCCGGCGACCGGCACCGTCTGGCTCAGGCTGAGCGCGACGTCGCCGGTGCCGGGCGGCAGATCGACGACGAGATAATCGAGGCCGACCCACCGCGCCTCGCGGAAGAACTGCTGGAGCGCCCCGTGGAGCATCGGCCCGCGCCAGATGATCGGCGCGTCGTCGCCGGTCAGGAACCCCATCGAGATCACCTGCAGGCCGTACTTCTCGGCCGGCAGCATCTTCTGGCCGTCGGTCGTGAGCTGCGTGCGCATGCCGAGCATGATCGGCACGTTCGGGCCGTAGATGTCGCCGTCGATGATCCCGACCTTGCTGCCGCACTTCGCGAGCGCGATCGCGAGGTTCACCGCCACGGTCGTCTTGCCGACGCCCCCCTTGCCGGCGCCGACGGCGATGACGTTCTTGACGCCCGGCAGCGGCGTCCGCCCGCCCTCGCCGCCGACCGCCTCGCGGACGCGCGCGCTCATCTGCACGGTGACGTCCGCGACGCCGGGCAGCTGCAGCACGGCGGCGCGCGCCTGGTCGCGCAGCTGGTCCTTCACGGGACACGCGGGCGTCGTCAGTTCGATCGTGAACGCCACGCGCCCCTGGTCGATCTGCAGATCCTTCACGAAGCCGAGGCTGACGATGTCGCGCCCGAGGTCCGGATCGCGGACGACCTTCAGCGCGTCGAGGACCGCCGACTGTTCGACTTGCATATGGTCAAGAATATCGTACACTCCACGGCCAATGCCCGAATCGGCGCCGAACCGCGGGGCGATGATCGTCCTCGCGTATCTGTGGGTGCTCGCGCTCGTTCCGCTGCTCCTCGACAAGCACGACGCCGAGGTCCAATGGCACGCCAAGCACGGCATCGTGCTGATGGGCGCCGAGCTCGCCGTGCTGTTCGCCTACATCATGCTCACGAGCGTCGTCAGCCTCGCGACGTTCGGGCTCGGCTGCGTGCTGAGCCTGCTGCTCGTCTTCGGATGGGTGGGCGTGCTGGCGCTGCACATCACCGCGATCATCAAGGGGATCAACGGCGGGCGGCTCATCGTCCCCGGGATCAGCGAGTACGCCACCCGGTTCTGATCCGCACCGCACGGCGATGTTTTCCGCGACTGACAACGGAACGGCCGCCGCGAATCCTCATGCTGCAGGCCTGGGCGCGCGCGGCGGGCATCTCGAGCGGCGGACGCGCGTCCGGGCGCTCGCTGGGATGGCCGCGGTCGTCGCCGCGCTGGGCGTGGGCGCGGCCTCCCAAGGACAGGCGCTCGCGCTCGGCGCGATTCACATCTACCAGCATCGTCTGTCGCCGCTCGCCGGACGCGCGGGGTTCCGCTGCCGGTTCCAGCCCACGTGCAGCCGTTACGCCGAAGCGGTGATTCGCCGCGACGGCCTCGTGCGCGGCGGATGGCGCGCGCTCGCGCGCATCGCGCGCTGCGGACCGTGGACGGCGATGGGGACGGTGGATCCCGTGCCGGAGTCGGAATGAGGGGTTAGCCAGCCGGCGTGAAGAGCGCTTTCCCCTTTTCGCTCAGAAGCACCCAGAGCGCGTAACACCCCAGGGCCGTCCCGTACGGAAGCAGGAGCAGATCGACCGAGCCGAGCGTCAGCGCCGCGAGCCGGGCCCAGTGCCGCCGCCGCCGCAGCGGCACGCCGACGACGACGTGCGCGACACCCCAGACGATCGCGATGAGCGCGAGCGTCGTGAATGCCACGGCCGTCAGGCCCGCGGCCACCTGTCCACCGCCGCCGCCGTGCGTGGCCGACGTGATGATCGCCACGGCGCCCACGCCGAGCGCGAGCGTCGACAGCCCCACGAGCGTCGTCAGCAGACCCCAGACGATAAAGAGGACGGCCAGGAAGTCCGCGTGTTGCAGCATTCAAGGGTTCGCGGGGTTCGCGGGGTTCGCGGGGTTCGCTTGGTTCGCTCGGTTCGCGGGGTTCGCCGGGTTCGCGGGTTCGCCGGGTTCGCTCGGTTCGCTCGGTTCGCTGGGTTCGTTCGGTTCGCTGGGTTCGTTCGGTTCGCTGGGTTCGTTCGGTTCGCGTTCACTGTCACGCCGCAGACGAGCGGACGACGACGCGGACTTCGACTCGGACCGCG
>Ga0310810_10003936_pt1 | contig 16318 bp, 14 predicted proteins | sample NCmetagenome_FD_207641 | JGI IMG/M metagenome (GOLD analysis project Ga0310810, IMG submission 207641) | Soil microbial communities from experimental microcosm in Duke University, North Carolina, United States - NC | ecosystem: Engineered > Artificial ecosystem > Soil microcosm > Unclassified ... | reverse complement strand
TGTCAAGGATGTAAAAAACCGAGTATAGCGATCGGGCAATGACAAACGCGATCGCAGCTCCCACCGCTAAGGACGAGTGTTGTCCCGTCACATACGCCATCAGTGCCGCCGCTGTGAAAATCATGAAGGCTTCAAACGAGTTCTGATGTGCCCATGTTGCTCGCTGAGCATAGGGAGGTAACTTATCAAACATCGCACGCGGCGCACTCAGGTCATATCCCACCTTTACACGTCCAGACGCTACGACCAGAAACGGCAGATAAATCAGGGCTGCCGCTGCGACAATACAGTAAAGAAGAATCACAGAATCCTGTAGATTCATAATTTAGTCAAAGTAAAACAGAGTCACAACCTTGCGCTGCTCTTCTGCATCCTCGCAGGTTTTGAGCAGGGTTCGGCTATCATGAAACGCAAAGCAAATGAGCTGCTGGCACCGGGAAACAATTTCCTGATTGCACAGCGCACTCGCCTCACTTAGGGAGAGATGATCGTTTTCTGGATTTTCCACCAAATGCATCACCAGATCCAACTGCTTGCGTGATTCGCGTGGTTGACGTTCTAGACTTTGGGGCAAAATCACGGTGAGTAAGCTGGGGTCAGCACGCATGGCACCACGAATGGCGGCGGCATTTGTGCCGGTAGCACCCGACGTGATGAGACGATTGCCCTCTAGAACTAGGGCATAGCTCATCATCTCAATGAGATTTTGATGAGTAATGGGAACGTGACGCGACCCTAAAAGCGCAATCCGCTTAGAACCCGTTTGCTGGATTGTCGCAAGCTCTTGCGCTAATGTATCGACACCGACGATGTCTACTGATTGAGTCAAAGATGCCGTATTTTAGCTGAACAACCCAGATATTCTAACAGAAGCCGTTGCCCTTAACACGCACTAATTCAGGTTTTGGTTTGCGATCGCCCGTCAAATTCGTTCTTTTTTTTTTATTTGCGTCTTAGCTAAATTCTATGCTACTATCTGAAATAGTGTTCGGACGCATAGCTCAGTTGGTTAGAGTACTACGTTGACATCGTAGGGGTCACTGGTTCGAGTCCAGTTGTGTCCATTTGTGGGAATATGCTTAAAGTAATGACTGGTAAGGGTTTCAAGTGTACAGTAACTAATTATTTGTCATCGGTAACACATTGCTGTCATCTTTAACAGATTCTTGTCACTCATAACAAAATTGATATCGCCAAAATAGTCCAACTATTTTAGTTGTTTGGTAAAGCACTCATCGAGAGTGTCTGTTCTAGTCTAGATTAACTGCTTGAGCTTTTAAAGCAGCTAACAAGGACACAACTGGACTCGCTTTCAACCCAACCTTTTCTATAAAAAATCAAGGTTTTGCAGACCTTTGAAACTTTCAACCCACCCCTAGTTGGGATGGTCGTTGAAACGTTGTCGCCGTTCCTGGAGGGAATTGGCAGTACTGCTTTCAACCCACCCCTAGTTGGGATGGTCGTTGAAACCCTTCCCACCTAGACCCTTATCTCTACTGCCTTTTAGAAGCATTTTTGACGGCTCCCTAAAATTCTTGTTCAATCTCCCTAAAAAATAGAAGATTGAGCGCTGTCGAAATTTATGAAGTCAAGTCTGGATAAGAGATTTGAACTTTTGACGGCTCCCTGGGGTTTTCGATCCCGCTTTGACCCGTCAGATAAAAATAAAAAGGGTGGATTCCTCCTTGCTCGGAGGTGATTCAGTAGCCACCGCTGCGGTATACCCGCACCCTTATTACTGGGGGCGCACCTAATTCCTGTCCGAAAGGGACAGCAGCTTCGGGGTGGGCAGCTACCAGGGTCAGAAAGCAAGACTGTTTTTAAACAGTCAAACTAACCCGTACTTTTCACAGTTTAGAGGCTTTTTACAGCATGAACTGCGGCGCTGTTTGACATTAAGTTTTCTAGGTACGATTCTTACATTAAATTATAGCTTGTAAGCGAAAATTATACGCATCAATTGCTAATTTTTTTGCTTTATCTTGAGGGCTAGCCACGAGAGCTTGCCGTGCCTCTTCAACGATGATTCCAGCTTGTGCAGCTTGGCTTTGAATGCTTTTGATTAACCTGCTGTAGCTCCAATTATGGACGCTGGAGCGGTATTGTTTAGCGTAGTTTTTTTGAGCTTCTATTAGCTCCGGACACTTCTGCTCGGATCTGGCTTGAACTTCACTTTGAATGCTTTCCCGTACATCCCCAAGTTTGGGTAGGACAATACTGCCAGCATGGTAAGTTTTAGCGAGAGTAACAATAGACTTTGCTAGGAGTCGGTTTGAGCGTTGTGTCGCTTAGATGAATTACGCTGCTGGTCTTGACGTTGGCGGTTTAGGAGTTTGTAGTTGTCACCCAATAGCTGTCGGATACTCCGGTAGGCTAAGACTTTACCCGTAATGGCATCGACTACTGCTGCGGTTGCGGGTTTTTCAAGTCCTAAACTGACCCCAACGAGAATGTTCGATTGACCTTGGTATAAAGGTTTGTTGGGACGGGGGAAGGGGTTGTTAATTCGGGTGAGCGTGGAGTTTTTGCGCTTGATGAAGGCTTGCTGTTTTTCGTTTAAGTCGCCTTTCTCCTTCATGGCGGTCAGGGTTTTGGCAATCTCGGCGGCTTTCTCGTCGCGTACTTGTTCTGTCCCCTCGTGCGTCCACAAGCGGGTATCGATGGAGCAGTAAAGGGTCAAGCGGTGGACGTTCCAAGGGTCGCCCTTACCCTCGCCCTCCTGCCAAGCAATACGTCCACTTCGGAGGGTGAATAGGCTGCTGGAGTGTTGGTTTTTGCTATCGCGTTTGATTAGAGAGTCTTCTAGGAAGCGTTGAAACCAGTGGAGTTGTCTTTTGTCGCAATAGACCTCAAAGGTATGTTCGCTCAAGCCGTTGAATTCGACACAGAGGCGACCTTTCTGGTTTTTTGACCAGCGTAGGTCTTCGTTGGTTTCAAAGGCTACGGGAAATGGGACTGAACTGGATTGTCTCAGCAGGCTAGCTTGCCAAGATTTCGCTTCATCTTCATCTTGAGGTACGTGTGATGTGGCGATCGCTAACGTCTCCAACCACGTCTCGCTGGTCAAGTCTCGACCTTTGGGCATCCGACTGGCTAATTGCTCTGTGAGGCGTTTGACCCGAATTTCAACTTTGCAGCGACGTAAGTTAAATTTCTCTGGGTCTTCTTCTTTAGTACTGACTTTGCCGCCGTTTTTGAGCAGGTAACAGATGCAGGCGCGAGTCAGGATGTCCTCTGTGTCGCGGTATGCCTCGAACAACGCCTGAGATAGGTTACGGTTTCCATTTGAGATTTTGCCTTTGTTGCCCTTTTTAGCTTTGGTCTTAGGGGCTTGCGCGAGGTCAGATGCAAGCGTTGCGTGTTGAGCCAGGATTTCAGCGGCTTTGATGCGAAGGCTGTCCAACGTGCAGCCAGTGGCTTCAACTAATTCAGCATCGCTTTTGAGCATTTCCAGCCAGCGAGTTTGTCCCTCTAACTGGTACTGCAACCGCTTCTGGAGAGCTAGCCATGCTTTGTAGGTGTAGTCTACAACTGCGATCGCTGACATATAAAACCGACCAGGCTGACCAATAAAGTGGGGGTCAGTTCTGAGGGATTGGCATAGCTGTTTGACGATACCAGGTGGAAGCTTGCCGTTGTGTCGCCAAGCCTCAAAGTCGGGATGCTGACCCACTTGTTTGAGGAGTTCGTTAATTAAGGGTGTATTGGTGTCTGCCATCAGCTTCCACAGGTGCTCCCTCGTTGGTTCGCTGGCAACTAGACGACACTGAATGGTAATTTGGCTCATTGTGTATATGCACCACTTTGTTTAATAAAAACATATGTGTATAATATCGTGTCTTTGTAAAATCGTAATTAATGCGAGAAACATTTTTTACGAGTAAGCAAGCGGCTGAAATTGTCGGCTGTACCCTGCGCCAGTTACAGTATTGGCGGGAGAAGGGGGTAGTTGTACCTACGGTTAGTGCGACAGGGACGGGGCGGAGTGTTTATTACTCTCGCTCTGATTTGGTTGAGTTGGCGATGGTCGAATACTGGTTGTCTGTAGGGTTGAGTTTTGAGGTGGCTCGTGAAACTCTGAAGGCGCTAAAAGAGAAAGAGCCAGAGTTTTTTAACCCGGAGAGGGCAAGGCGCTTGATGTTGTGGTGGAATGGGAAGACGCGATCGCTTGAACTTGTGGAGTTCGATTGGGAAGAGGCGATCGCATCTTTAAAAGCAGGTGAACCTGTAATTCCGGTATGGTTGGATGCGATTCATCAGCGGCTGGCAAGTAGGTTGGTGGGGTAGAGCCATAGGGAAGTGCTATTATCTTGAGCTAATTTCTTCCCCAATTTTTAAACTTCGGAATTCCGAATTAAGTAACGCAACAGCAGCAGGAAGCATTATCTATGGGCAAACTGACCTTACCCCAACTTGAACGCCATCTCTTCTCTGCTGCGGATATCCTGCGGGGCAAGATGGACGCTTCCGAGTTTAAGGAGTATATCTTCGGGATGCTGTTCCTCAAACGCGCTTCAGATGTGTTCGAGCAGCACTACGGGGAAATTTTAGAGAAAAACAAACATCGGGGAGAGGAAGAAGCAACAAAGAGGGCGGAAAATCCTCTGAGTTACAGTAACGCTTTTTTTGTGCCAGACAAGGCGCGATGGGCGTATATTCGCGATGAGCTGCATCAAAATGTAGCGGATGGACTGAATAAGGCGTTGGCAGCACTTGAAGAAAATAACCAGGCTCTAACGGGTGTATTGAATCATATTAGTTTCACTCGCCAGGTGGGGAGAAGCCGCATTCCTGATGTCAAGCTGCGGGAACTAATTCAGCACTTCAGCAAGTATCGGTTGCGAAATGAGGATTTTGTGTTTCCTGACTTGTTGGGGGCGGCTTATGAGTACCTGATTGCGGAATTTGCGGATTCTGCGGGGAAGAAGGGGGGCGAGTTTTATACGCCGCGTGAGGTGGTGCAGTTGATGGTGCGGCTGTTGAAACCTCAGGAGGGGATGTCGGTTTATGACCCCTGTTGTGGTTCTGGGGGGATGCTGATTCAGTCGAAGCAGTATGTGGAAGAGTGCGGCGGGGATGCCAGAAATCTAGCGCTGTACGGTCAGGATAATAATGGCGGGGTGTGGGCAATTTGCAAGATTAATATGCTCTTGCATGGGATTCGCGATGCGGATATTCATAATGACGATACGCTGTTCAATCCCTTACACGTCGAAGGTGGGGAACTGATGCGCTTTGACCGGGTAATTAGTAATCCACCTTTCTCCCAAAACTATACCCGTGAAGGAATGCAGTTTACTGGGAGGTTTATGCATGGGTGGTGTCCGGAGACGGGAAAGAAGGCAGATTTGATGTTTGCCCAGCACATGCTGTCTGTTCTCAAGACGGATGGGATGATGGCGACGGTGATGCCGCATGGGGTGTTGTTTCGTGGGGGTGAGGAGAAGAAGATTCGGGAGAGTTTTATTGAAAATGACATTTTGGAAGCGGTGATTGGGTTGCCGCCGAATTTGTTTTATGGGACGGGGATTCCTGCCTGTATTTTGGTGATGCGTTCCAAGGGGGCGAAACCTAAAGAACGTCAGGGAAAGGTTTTGTTTATTAATGCGGATGCGGAGTATTATGCGGGTCGCGCTCAGAATTATCTGCGACCGGAGCATATTGAAAAGATAGCGTTTGTGTTTGAACGGTTTGAGTCTTTTGATGGTTATTCGGCGGTGGTGAGTAAGGAGGAGTTGGCAGAGAATGATTACAACTGCAATATCCGCCGCTATGCCGATAATGCGCCACCACCGGAACCTCAGGATGTGAGGGCGCATTTGTTGGGGGGAATTCCGAAGGCTGAAGTGGAGGCAAAGCGTCTATTGTTAGAGGCGCATGGGTTTAACCCGACTAGGATTTTAGTGGAGCGGAATTGATTCAGACGATCGCTCCATCAGGCACCAAGATTATCGACTGGGTTGAGGAGCCTGATAAATGTGGGTTTAAGGTCTGCACTTTTAGATTTTCAACCGTAATTTCCCTTAGAGCTTCGGGTTGGAGAAACTTTTTTTTCAGTATATTCCTCATTTTCCGTCAAGCTCAGAAAGCTTAACCTGTAAGGCATGAGCTGTCTGGTGCTACGGCACAAGGAATAATTTTTGATGACACTTAATAAAAAACTGACGAATCTGGCTCTGATTGGCTTTGCTTTAATGCCTGTTACCATTCCAATGGCAGTGTTAACGCCAAGCGCGATCGCTCAATCTCAACAACCTGTCGCTCCTCCCCTGCAAGAGGTTTTACCTCAGCTACGCCAGATGACTCAGTTACCCATTTTACTGCCCTCTGAACTCCCTCCCACAACAGAACAACTTTATGTTGCAGGGACAGCCGAGGAGTCATCTTACAACATCGAGATTGGCTATACGCCTGATTGTTCTGGTAGTTACTGTTTTGTAGGCAGTTTCATAGCATCGACGGAGAGCTTAGGTCTAGATGGTAATCCAATCACTCTGGCAAATGGCATCAGAGGTTACTACCTGGAAAGAACTTGCACAAATTGCGGAGATTCATCGCTGGGTTGGGAGCAAAATGGCGTGTCCTACCTCATCCGATATAAGGTTCCTGCTCGGACAAGCAAGCAAGTTCTAGAGGGGATGATGCGGATGGCTAACTCAGCGATTAAGGCAGAGCCGAGATAAAAACTGCAACCCAGTGAATTTGCGATCGCACTATCGAGCCTGAAGGCGAGTCAAGCCATTTCTAACAATACTTGAAGCTGACGAGGATAAAGATGAAAAATATTAACAAGCCTCTTGCCAAAATCCCCCTAGTTTCCCTATCTCTACTAAGTTTAAGCTTTTCGCCTGTTGCCTTTGCTACTATCACAAATTCGGTAACGCCTCAGAATACCCGGCAATCTTCGACACTGATTGCTCAACAACAGATTTGTAGTGTGGTTAATATCCAAACAGGTCAGTTAGCGTTACGCCGCTCTCCTGGGGGTGAATCACGAGCGGGTTTAAATAATGGCAATACTGTGGCATTCTTGCGCCGAGGTGGTGAGCCTTGGGCTTATGTTCGTGTAGTTAATGGCCCAAATAGTAGAGTTAATGGCTTGGAAGGCTGGGTCAATGCAAATTATTTATCTTGCGATCAAGCGAGTGAAGTTAATTCATCTCCCCAAGTATTTTGCGATGTGGTCAATATTCAGACGGGTCAACTCGCTGTGCGCTTCTCTCCAGGTGGACGGTCAAGAGCTGGTTTGAATAATGGTAATACTGTTAAACCCCTCAGGCAGGGTAATAATCCTTGGGTTTACGTGCGTGTTGTAGATGGCCCTTCTGCTGTTAAGGGTGTGGAAGGTTGGGTAAATTCAAATTACTTATCTTGTTATGACGATGCTTGAGGTTCGCATTTGGTAAGCCTGACGAAGCGGACTGGGCTGAGGTGTATTTAAGGGGTTTCTAAGAAGATGATGCCGCAGCGCCATTAAGAAGGTAGAAATTACCTGTCAGTCAATTCCTCATCATCGTAAAGCCCAGAATGCATAACGTGGAACTAATGGAGAATGCTTGACGATGCAATTACCTTTTCGCTTCAAAGCCTTATCGATAATCAGTATTGTCTGCTTGTCGGTAACACTTAGCTCAATTCATGCTCTAGCTAGAGAACCTCTAGCTGTAGAACCCAGAGTCGATGAAAATGGTGTAATCACTTATGATTACCCTGGCTATTTCTACGACTATGACTGGCTTTCTCAAAGGCGAATCACAGAGGCACAGTTAGATGGTTTCAGTGCTTTGTCCCTCGATTTATTACGCAACGCAGTTTTTGCTCGCCACGGACGGCGATTTGTAAATTCAACCTTGCAGGATTATTTCAACAGCCAACCCTGGTACACGCCACGTTATGACTCTAACCAATTTCCAGCCCGTTTGCTGACGCCCATTGAGCGGCACAATGTTGATACGATTCTCCGGTATCAGCAGCGGACTGGACAAAGGTACTTTTAATGGGCGTTTAGCAAGGGCGCAACAGTAGCTTGAGCAAAGTCGGCTATTGTGTCATAACGGATGAAAGTTACTCAAGTGTGAATGACCGATTACTTGGATTTTGCTCCCAGTGTTACGGAGCGCTCTCAAATCAAAGCCTTTATCGAAACTGACGCTGGGGTTCAAGCGACTGAAGCGAAGCTCTACGGTGTCTTTTCGGCTTGGTGGCAGTTGCACGCCCCAGGTTTGGGGGAGTTGCCGAAGACGAAGAAGGTGATGGAACTGAGGGCGGAGTTTTTGAGTTCGTTTGTTGATAGCCTCCAACCTGTGGGTTTACTTGACCGCTTTAAGGTGGCGGGAGTGGTGGCGAGTTGGTGGGATGAGGTGAAGTATGAACTCAGAACGCTCTCGGAATCGGATTTTGGCGGGTTGGTGGATAGTTGGGTGGATACGATTCGGGATGCTCTAGACCAAGATGATGAGACGCAGAAGAATCAGACGAAGTTCGACCCGCTCAATCATAAGCTGGTGGTGCGGTTGATGCCGGACTATCTGGAGGAAATTGCTGAGGCTGAGGCGAGAATTGCCCAGTTAGAGCAGCAAAAAGAAGCGTTTGAACGGGGGGAAGAGGCAGAGGCAGAAGAGGGAGAGGCAACTGAGGAGGAGTCGGAGGCGGTTAATTTTGCTAAGGAGTTGGAGACAACACTCAAGACTCTGAAAGGTTCGATTAAGGAGCCGAAGAAGGATATTAAGGATTTAAGGAAGAATTCGCCGTTGTTGAATGCGGCTAAAATCGCAGAACTTGAGGCGATGGTTGAGCCGATGGAAGCGGAAATTGCCGAGATTGAGAAACAACTGGAACCCTATAAGGAAATTAAAAAGCAACTGGCTCAAGCGAAGGGGATACTGAGGACGCTGAAGAATGAGTTGGTGAAGCGTTTGGAGGCTAAACGTGCGGCGTTGACGGATGAGGAGTGTCAGGGGTTGGTGTTGGCGATTTTCCAGGATGGGTTAACGGCTGAACTGGAGCGATATGTCGCGGCTCACCGTCAGCAGGTTATTGTGGCGGTAGAGAATTGGTGGGATAAGTATTGGGTGACGTTGCAGGATATTGAAGCTCAACGGGATGCGGCGCGTCAGCAGTTGAGTGAGTTTTTGAGTGGGTTGGGATATGCGTGAGACTCTGGTTAAATCTGAGGAGTTTAAGGATTCGCCTTTGGGGAAGATTCCAAAAGACTGGAATTACCTAACCATCAATGATTGTCTACGAGATGGTTTGATTGTCGATGTACAGGATGGTAATCATGGAGAAGCTCATCCGAAAACTGATGACTTCGTAAGTGAAGGAATTCCGTTTGTGATGGCAAAGGATTTAGTAAATGGGCAAATCCATATAGCAGATTGCCACAAGATTACTTGGCATCAGTATCAATCATTAAGAGTAGGATTTGCACGTCCTGGTGATGTTCTACTAAGCCACAAAGGAACGATTGGTTTAACAGCTATTGTTCCTGACTGGCTTCAACACGTTATGCTAACCCCTCAAGTTACATACTATAGAGTATCTGAAGGCAAGAAGTTATCAGGGAAGTTTCTATTTTGGTTTTTCCAATCGCCTCTATTTCAGCAAAGGCTTGAAGTACTCTCTGCTCAATCGACTCGCTCATATATTGGTATTACCCTACAAAAGACTTTATCAATATTGGTACCGCCTTTTGACGAACAAAAAAGAATTGCTGAACTTTTAGACACGGTGGATGAGGCGATCGCACACACTTCCTCCCTGATCGCCAAGCTCAAGCAGATGAAGGCTGGACTGCTGCACGACTTGCTGACACAGGGGTTAGATGAGAATGGGGAATTGAGGAATGCGATCGCGCACCCCGAACAGTTCAAAGACTCACCACTGGGACGAATTCCAAAAGATTGGAAGGTTTCATCTGTCGAATGCGAGTTTGACATTACGACAGGCTTCACACTTGGAGAACATCGTCGTCCACGAAGGAACAAACGTAAGTATCTTCGTGTTGCCAATGTTCAACGTGAGGAGATTGTGCTGGATGACATCGCAGAACTCGAAGCTGAAGACCGTGAATTCAGCACTCGCCTGTTGGAGAAAGATGATCTTTTGATTGTTGAAGGTCATGCTAACCCAGACGAAATTGGGCGTTGTGCTATTGTTCCTGTGGAAGCAGTAGGTCTAACTTTTCAGAACCATTTGTTTAGACTGCGAAGCAGACAGCTTGTCCCAAAATTTGCGCTTGCTTGGCTTAACAGTGAGTGGGTTCGTGCATACTGGCGGTGCTTATGTGGTACGAGTTCCGGGCTTAACACTATTAACCGCACTATATTAAATGCGATTCCCGTCCCTGTACCAGATAAAGAAGAACAAAGGCGTATTATTGCTGTTATCAATACTCAGAAAACGCGCATCTGTACAGAAGAAGCCTACCGCGATAAGCTCAAACTCCAGAAACAAGGACTGATGCACGACTTGTTAACCGGAAAAGTGCGTATCAGAAATGCTTGAATTTAAGCAAGGCAACCTATTGGAAGAAGATGCTGAAGCGCTGGTAAATGCTGTCAATTGCGTCGGCGTTATGGGTAAGGGTATCGCCTTGCAGTTTAAACAAACATTTCCTGAAAACTTCCAGCAATATAAAAAGGCTTGCGATGCTAAGGAAGTGCAGCCAGGGTGTATGTTTACAGTCCCTACAGGGAGTCTTTTTTACCCCAGGTACATTATTAACTTTCCCACCAAGCGCCATTGGAGAGAAAAGTCAAAAATCGAAGATATTCAGACTGGACTCAAAGCGCTTGTGGCAGAAGTTCAGCAGTTAGGTATTACTTCGATTGCTATCCCTGCTTTAGGATGCGGTAATGGTGGGTTAGATTGGTTAGAAGTCAAGCCCCTGATTGAATCAGCGTTTGTTGAACTACCAGAGGTAAAGGTGGTTGTTTTCGAGCCTTCTCAGTCGCATCTAAACAGAAAAAGACCCTCTAACTAGAAAAATGCGAGTCAAACTACCATAGACTCATATCTTGCATAATCCCTCAGACTAGAAGTCTGGCGCTATACAACCTAAGTCCGCCTGCGCGGACTCGCTGGAATTCCAAAGGTTAACCCGCGCAGGCGGGTTTGGTTTGTGTAGCTGCGATTTCAATCGCCAGACGATGTGAGATAGACCTAACGCAACCCAAAGAGGCATATCATGGCAACACTCACCCTTGAGAACCTACCCGATGACTTAATGGCACAACTTCAACAACTTGCCACCGAAAACAATCAACCCCTTAACGAACAAGTCATCAGCCTATTAAAACAAGCCTTACAAAAACCCCAACCTCCCCTAAAATTCCTTATTTCTCCCGAAACTGACCCCACCTGGGAAGAACGCCGTAAAGCTGTCCCGCAACTGCAAGCAGAAATCGACCAACGACTAGAACAGCGCCGTGCCGCTAATGTTGAATGGCCTGATAGCACAGCTTTACTCAGAGAGGATAGAGATAGATGACAATCCCCTTACGATGCGTTATTGATGCGAGTGTGGGAATTAAGCGATTTGTCCCCGACCCTTTAACCCCAAAAGTTTATCAACTGTTCGCCCACCTCGCTATTCCTCAAACAGAATTCTTCATCCCAGATCTCTTTTATATTGAAACTGCAAATATCTTTTGGAAGTATGTTCGTGCAGGGCTTTATGCTGCTGCGGATGTTCCGGCAGACTTAGCCACCCTCAAAACTTTCCCTCTGCAAGTTGTTTCTATGGCTGACTTGATGGAAGAAGCGGTTGATATCGCGATCGCTCACGGAATCTCTGCCTACGATGCCTCTTACGTCGCCCTCTCCCACCGAGTCAGTTCCCCTTTGCTAACTTTAGACCAGAGGTTGGTGAATACCTTAGCAACCGCACCCTATGAGGTGCATTTGTTTACCGACTTCTCTGTTCCTCCCTTGCCCTAACCCATGCCCCAACCAACGCCAGAATATATCTACGTTGAAAAGCCAACTATTGACCAACTTATCAGCATGGGTTGGCAGTATATCGAAGGCAGTTGGGACGACCCTCAAGTTAGCGATCGCGAGAATTTCAAGCAAGTCCTAATTAGCGATCGCCTAAAAGCCGCCATCAAGCGCATCAACCTCGATGACAACGGCAAAGAGTGGCTCGATGATACCCAAGTAAACGCCGCCGTCAGTCAGCTAGAACGTCTGGGCGCACAAAGACTGATGGAAGCCAATCAAGCCGCTACAGAATTACTCCTCAAAGGCACCACCGTTCTAGGGCAAGACGGCAAACAGCACACCGTCCACTTCATCGACTTCGAGCATCCTCACCGCAACGACTTCCTAGCCATCAATCAATACCGAGTAGACCCCCCTTGGGCAACAGGCAACCGAGGGTTTATCGTCCCGGACATCGTGCTACTCGTCAACGGCATCCCCCTCGTCGTCATCGAGTGCAAAAGCCCTAAACTCGATAACCCCATCACCGAAGCCATCCGCGATTTGTTGCAATATTCCAACCAACGGGGAAGTAGCCAACCGGAAGGCGCAGAAAAGCTATTCCACTACAACCAGTTAATGATAGCCGCCTCTAGAGGACGGGCAGTAGCAGGAAGCATCGGCGCGAACTACGAGCATTATGTCGAGTGGAAAGACGTTACACCCGCCGACCTAACCCCCCAACCCCCTTCCCTGCAAGGGAAGGGGGAGAATGACTCCCCTCTCCTTGCAGGAGAGGGGCAGGGGGAGAGGTCACTCAACTCCCGTCAAATGCTCATCGCCGGGATGCTAGAACCCACCAACCTCCTCGACATCCTGCGAAACTTCACCCTGTTCAAAACCAGCGGCGGACGCACGATTAAACTCGTCCCCCGTTACCAACAATATCGGGCAGTCCACGAAGCGATCGGGCGACTCCTGCACAACCCAACCCGCACCCAACACGGCACCGATGACCAACGCGGCGGTATCATCTGGCATACCCAAGGCTCCGGCAAAAGCCTGACAATGGTGTACCTGATACGGAAAATCCGCACCATCCCTGCCTTGCGCCGCTTCAAAATAGTCGTCGTTACTGACCGCACCGACTTAGAAAAGCAACTATCCGACACAGCCGTCCTGACAGGCGAACCCTTACAACGAGCCAAAAACGTCAAAAAGCTAGAAGAGTATCTCAAACAACCCGGTGCTGGCTTAGTCTTCGGGATGATTCAGAAATTCAAAGGCGGCGAAGATTCCGAGGAAGAAGAACAAATTGAGCCAATCAAGAAAAACCTCAATCCTTCCGAAGATATCCTAGTCCTAATTGACGAAGCCCACCGTTCCCACGCCAGCAGCCTCCACGCCAATCTCTTGGAAGCCTTACCCAACTGCGTCCGCATCGGCTTCACAGGCACCCCCATCGAAACCAACGCCAAACGCACCACCCGACGCATCTTTGGTTCCTTCATCGACCAGTACAACATCCGCCAATCCCAAGCAGATGGCGTTACCTTGCCCATCCTTTACGAAGGCTTAGAAGCCAGAGGTGCCGTTACCTCTGGGGATGACCTCGACCAACTGTTTGAAATCATCTTTCAGAATAAAACCCCAGAAGAACGGGCGCAAATTAAAGCCAAATACGCCACCAAAACCCAAGTCTCGGAAGCACGGGAACTGATAAAAGCCAAAGCCCAGAATATGCTGCGCCACTATATCGAGCGTATCCTACCCGGAGGCTTCAAAGCTCAAGTCGTCGCCTCTACCCGTCTCGCCGCCGTGCGCTACCAGGAGGCATTTGTCGAAGCGCAACGCGCACTCGTGCAACAACTCCAATCTCGCGCCGCCATCTTAGCCAGTCTAAACCCCGAAACCTTAGAATCCCTGGATGCAGAAACTCGCTTTCTCGCCTTAGCCTTCCCGCACCTCGAGACCATCCGCCGCTTAGAATTTGCCACCGTCATCTCCTCCGACAAAAACGACGACCCAAGCTGGAAAAAGTGGACGGATAAGAGTCAACAAGAAACGCATATCGAGCGATTCAAAAAGCCGTTAGAGCAAGATAGTTTAGCGATTTTAACGGTTAAAAGTATGCTCCTGACAGGCTTTGATGCCCCACTGGAGCAAGTTTTATATTTAGACCGGGGCATGAAAGAATATGAATTGCTGCAAGCGATCGCTCGTGTCAACCGCGTCTATGACGATACCAAGAAATATGGGCTAGTCGTCGATTACTACGGCGTTGATATCGCGGCTGCCCTCTCGGTTTACGATAATGTGGATATCGAAAATGCTTGGTTTGATATTCGCCAAGAATTGCCCAAACTACGCGACAAACACCAGCGAGTCATTGCCTTATTCACCCAAAACGGCTGCACGATTGATGACGTAGAAAGCTGTGTAGACTTACTCCGAGACGAACGGCTGCGAGTCGAATTCAACGACACCCTCAAAGACTTCCTCGACACCCTCGACACCATCCTTCCCCGCCCGGAAGCCTTGCCCTATGTCAAAGATGCCAAGAAACTCGGCTTAATTAAAAAATCCGTTGCTGACCTTTACCGAGATGAAAAACTCAACCTTGTCAGTGCCAAAGAGAAAGTCCGGGCATTAATTGACCAATACATTGAATCCCAAGGAATTGACCCCAAAGTACCGCCGATTGATATCCTGTCCTTGGACTTCAAAACCCACGTCCAGCGTCATCGCTCAATTAAAGCACAAGCGGCAGAAATGGAATTTGCTGCCCGTCACCACATCAGCATCCACTATGATGAAGACCCCGTTTATTACAAAAACCTGAGCGAACGACTGATAGAAATTCTCGACTCTCTTGCCGACAACTGGGACGAAAAAGTTGAGGCGTTACGCCAGTATATCGAACAAGTCCAGGCAGGTCGCCCCACCAATGAAACGGGACTCGACCCGAAAACTCAGCTTCCCTTCCTCAACATCTTGGGCGAACATTCACAGATAGAACTGCCCAAACTCGCCCAAGCTACTGTAGAAATTGTCGATCGCATCCGCCAAGAAGTGCGGCGGGTGAATTGGGCAAATCCCATTGTCCAAGAAGACTTGAGACGGTGGATAGCCGACTACTTGGATACTAACGATTTAATGGACTACGACCAACTCGAAGAAGTCGCGGATAAACTGGTGCAACTGGCACGCAAGAATCGTGATAGTTTGCCAAAGCCGCTTTGAATTGCAACGGGAAGCGCAGGCACGGGGGAGAGAAGAGTTTATTCGATGGTATTGCGATAGCGAAGCGCTGCTGCGAAGCGCAGATCGCCTCCGCCCAATTTTAAATACACAGATTGCTGCTTTTGTCAATCGTGTTGGGGCTTCTCCCCGCTCCGTGCAGGTACGCGAGTTAGGCTACCGTTGGGGTTCATGCGGGCATAAGGGAGATTTGTATTTTCATTGGCGAGTGGCGATGCTGCCGCGAGTGATGATTGAGTATGTGGTGGTTCACGAGTTGGTGCATCTGATTGAACCGCATCATACTAATGTGTTTTGCAATAGACTGGAGCGGATATTGAGTGATTGGTGCGATCGTAAGCAGTGGTTAGCCCAGAATGGGGCAAGTTATGACCTTTAGGGATGAGTGAGACGGGGGAGCGATCGCGCTAGCGCACACTTAGCGGTCACATTACATTCATCAAGGCTTCCGAGAGAACCTCAGAAGCTTTGAGCGTATGAATGTATAAAGCTAGTGATCGCGCAACCTATATTAGGTATTTCAGGGGGCGACAAGCGCCCCAAAACCAAGACAAATAACGGGATTGAAGGATTCAGACAGGCGGGAAAAATCCCGAGCTTATTGACAACATACTTTTTTGAGAGAAAAATAAACCCCCATTCAGTTGCCAGATTGTGGTAAAAAATAACGGTATTATTATTTCAACAAGACCGCGACTAAAATGCTGCCTCAATTTTATCAAAACCACTTGCAGAAATATTTGAGTGAAACACAACTAATTACATTAAAATTATTAGTATGGCTGCTCCAAAGTCAGAAAAGTGTAAAAATTGAAAGGCTGGCAGCGACACTGCCTTTACCAATTCAACAGAACAGTCGGCGTCGCCATATACAACGTTTTTTGAACTTAACTAGGTTAAGTGTAGTCATTCTGTGGTTCCCCCTGATTAAAGAAATTATTGCTCAACGCATCCCCAAGGACAAGCAACTGATTGTTGCCTTGGATAGAACCTCTTGGCAATCAAATAATATTTTAATGGCAAGTGCGATTTATCAAAAACGTGCTATACCAATCTTCTGGATTTTATTGCAAAAAAAAGGTGCCAGCAATTTAAGAGAACAACAAATTGTCTTGCGCCCCATAATTAAACTCTT
>Ga0310810_10003935_pt1 | contig 16322 bp, 14 predicted proteins | sample NCmetagenome_FD_207641 | JGI IMG/M metagenome (GOLD analysis project Ga0310810, IMG submission 207641) | Soil microbial communities from experimental microcosm in Duke University, North Carolina, United States - NC | ecosystem: Engineered > Artificial ecosystem > Soil microcosm > Unclassified ... | reverse complement strand
GCAGCGCGTCAGCCACCCGGGTCGCGCGGGCGTCGAGGTCGCGATAGGTCAGAGTCTGTATGGAATCGGACACGGCCGCGGCATCCGGCGTATCCGACGCCTGTAAAGCGACTGCGTGCGGAACGAGATCGAAAATCATGCTGTAGGCTTTTACAAGCTCGGTGCCACGCCCAAAGGCGCATTTCCGCTCGCGGCCTGCACGAAAGGACCGAGAGAACACGGAAGTCGGTCGCCATTCGCGGGGGAAGCGGCTGCGTGTCGCGTGCAGTGGTTTTCATACAGTTGGGGCTCGAACCACTCGGGATGCGACAACGCCTTCAGCCTCGAGCCGCGCCGCCACGCGAAAGAGCGTTGCCTCATTGAAGGGCGCGGCGATGAGCTGCACGCCGAGTGGGAGCGAGCCCGCCGTGCTCAGAGGCACGGAGATGACGGGCAGGCCGATGAACGACAGCGGCTGCGTGAACACGCCGAGATGCCCGCGCGTCGGCACCTCGGTGTCGCCGATGCGCGTGAACCACGGCGCGCCGATCGCCGGCGCCGTCCACGGCGTCGTCGGCGCAAGCAGCACGTCGGTCTCGGCGAAGACGTTTGCGACGCACGCCCGGAACCACGCGCGGAAGCGCTGTGCGCGGACGTACGCCGTCGCTGGGAGCAGTGCGGCCGCGAGCAGCCGGTCGCGTGTCATCGGATCAAAATCGGCGGCCCGCGCCCGGAGTCGCTCGAGATGATACGCGCCGGCCTCGCACGCCGTGATCACCTGTGCCGCCGCGCGGGCGCGCTGTGCTTCCGGCAACGTGACCTCGCGTCGGACGCCGAGCGCGCTTGCCGCGCGCCGAGCTGCGGCGAGCGCATCGTCGGTGGCCAGGCGCGCGAAGTGGCCGCCGAGGAGTGCGATGCGAAGCCCGTCGACGCCGCGCGCGAGTGCGGGCACGCAGGGCACCGGCGCGCGCGTGGCGCAGGCGGGGTCGGTCGAATCGGGCCCCGCGATCGTGTCGAACGCCAGCGCCAGGTCCGCGACGTCGCGCGCGAACGGACCGACGTGGTCGAACGACCAGGCCAGAGGTACCACGCCCGCACGCGACACGCGCCCGAACGTCGGTTTCAGGCCGAACACACCGCAGAGCGCGGCCGGGACGCGGATCGAGCCGTTGGTGTCGGTCCCGAGCGCGAGCGGGACGAGTCCGCCGGCGACCGCGGCCGCGGAGCCGCCTGACGATCCGCCGGCGATGCGCGAGAGATCGTGCGGATTGCGCGTGGCCCCGTAATGCGTGTTCTCGGTCGTGAAACCGTACGCGTACTCGTCCATGTTGAGCGCGCCGACGAGGATCGCACCCGCGGCGCGCAGCCGCGCCACCGCGGTGGCGTCGCGCGCGGCCGCCGGTCGGTCCGCATGGATCTTCGAGCCCGCGACGGTCGTGATCCCCGCGATGTCGAACAGGTTCTTCGCGGCGAACGGCACGCCGGCGAGCGGCCCGGGATCCTGACCCGCCGCGCGCCGGCGGTCGATGGCCTCTGCGTCGGCGAGCGCCTGCTCCTGCAGCACATGGGTGAACGCGTTGAGCGCGGACGTTGCCGGCGCGCACGGCGTCGGCGATCATTCGCGCCGGGGTCGTCGCGTCGGTCATGGGTCGTGCGCTCAGGGCTCGAACGAAGGCGCGGGCTCCGTCGACTCCGGCAGCGGGAAGCCGTCGACGACGCTGACCGCCGCCATCAGGCCCGTCAGGTGCTGGGCCACGGCGGCGACGAACGCCGGGTCGATGATCAACCCGACCTCCGCGGCCCGCCGCAGAACGTCGGCCTCGTCGGTGCGCGGCGGTTGGCTCATCGCGGTTGCGCGGCGATAGCAGCGATATAGGAGCGCCAGCCGCCGAACTCGGTGATCTCCCGGTGCCCTTCGCAGAGGATCGGCTCGCCGAGGACGCCGAGCGTCTCGTCGCCCTCCGCGAGCCGGATTTTGCCGACGCAAAGGCCAGGCGGCTCGGCCAGGAGAATCGACGCCAGACCGGCGGCAGGCACGCTCCAGACCTCGCAGGCGATGCCGGCGCCGCCGGAACGCGCGCGGAGCATCGCCGGGTGGCGATCGCCGATCGACCACAGCCGGTATTCCGGAGCGGTGAGCGCCTCCCGGAGGAACCGCGCACCGGCGGCAATCAGATTGCCGTTCAGCTCGAGCCCGCGCATGAGCGTGCCGTTGACCGCGAGCGCAATGTCCACGACATCTCCTTCCCAATGCGGCGTGACACGCCACCGCGTGGTTTGGTACTCGACCGCAAGCGCACCGAGTATGTGGTTCCGTACTCGACCGCAAGCGCACCGAGTATAAGGATGCACACGACTATAAGGATGCACACGACGGCGTGCTCAGCCAACGGGCACGTTGAGGCGCGTGCTCATTCGCCGAGCATCGGCGCGGCGTCGTCTTTCGGCGAAGTCCGCGCCGTCATAGAACACCGAGCCGCGCCCACGTGCGGCATGCGCCTTGCTCCACCCACAGCCGTCTCGCGACACGGCGGTCGCGGGCTCCGGTCACCGATGCCCGGTACAACGGCGCACGACGACACGGGAGCGCGGATGACAGCGAACGAGCCGGAGCGGGACGCTACCTTCGAACGCGCGGTCCTGCGCGTTCTCTCCCTCCACGCGTCGCGTATTCGCGGCTCGTAACAGACTCTTCATGCGGACGCACGATTCGGATGGGCAAGCTTGCCGTCGAATCGAGCGCCGCGGCAATTCGCTCATGACAACTGAGGAGGCGGTATGGCAGGCGATGGGGACGGTAGCCGTAACGGTCAGGCATCGGGACTCGCATTGGTGGCACGCGCGGTGGCCGACGCCGTCCCCGGCATCGTCGAGCACCTGCGTGCGGCGAACAATGCCCACGTGCATCGCGAGGCGCTCGGCTTGCTCGAGCGTCCGCTACTCGCGCACGCGCTCGCGTTGACGGGCGGCAATCAGCTCAAGGCCGCACGGCTCCTGGGGCTCAATCGCAATACGCTGCGAAAGCGGTGTCGAGAGCTGTCGCTGCCGTCGACGCGCGTCATGCGGCGGCCGCGCGTGTCGACGGCCGCGCCGGCCGATTGACGCGCGACGGTTCTTTGGCGGTACGATCGCTGCCGTGCGCGTCGCGGCGGCGGTTGCGCTGATGTCGGCTCTGACGCTCGGTGCCCGCGGGCCGATCATCGCCCGTGGCGGCGACGTGCCGTACGTGCAGACGCCCGACCGCGTGGTGCACGAAATGCTGACCCTGGCCGGCGTCGGCCCAGACGATGTCGTGTACGATCTCGGCGCCGGCGACGGCCGCATCGTGATTGCCGCGGCGCGCTGGTATGGGGCGCGCGGGGTCGGGATCGAAATCGACCCGGCCCTCGTGGAGCAGGCGCGCCGCGACGCCGCGCGCACCGGCGTCGCCGACCGCGCGCGCTTCGAGGCCGCGGATCTGTTTACGACCGATCTCCACGAGGCGACGGTCGTGACGCTCTATCTGTCACCGGAGCTCAATGCTCGGCTTCGCCCCCAGCTCTTGAGCCAGCTCCGGCCCGGTGCACGCATCGTCTCTCACCAGTTTCCGATCGCTGACTGGGCACCAGACCGGACGATACGGCTGTCCGTCGACGGCCGCGAGCACGTGGTGCATCTCTGGCTCATGCGCGCGCCGGCACCGTAGCGTGGGCGGCGAACGACGCGATCTGATCGGGCAAGCCAAAGACCCGAACCACATCGCCCGGCCGCAGGACCGTTTCCGGCGCGGGGTTGAGGACGGGTCCATCTGGACGCAGCACGGCGACGACGGTCACGCCGAAGCGCTCGCGGATCCGCGCCTCTCGGAGCGACTGGTCGGCGACGCCACCGGCGCCGAGCGTGAGTTGCTGAACCTCGGGCAGGGTGCCGGGCGCGGCCCCCACGGCCTCGGCGCGCTCCATCGCCCCCCGATACCGTTCGAGATATGCGATCGCGCGGTCTTTCGGCAGACCTAGCGTCGCCAGCGCGTGCCGGATCAGCGTGGCCGAGGCTTCGAGCTCCGGCTGGATGACCTCGCTCGCGCCCTTGGCGCGCAGCGCTTCGGCCTCGGCGCGGCCATGCGCCCGCGCCAGCACGGGCACATCGGGACGTAGCATTCGCGCGGCGGCCACCGCCAGCCGCGCGGGCTCGATCTCGGGCAGCGCGACGATCACGAGCGATGCGGTGTCGACGCCGGCGCGCGCCAGCAGCGCGCGGTGCCCCGCATCACCGAACACGCACGGGATGCCGCGCGCACGCAGTCGCGCCGCGATGTCCGGATCGCGCTCGACGACGTTGAACGGGACGCCGAACGTCTCCAGCGCTTCGCCGATCTCGCTGCCCACACGCCCGAACCCGCACAGCACAACGGCGGCCGGCGTGGCGGGCGGCGTTGCCGCCACGTCTGTCCGCGCGCGCCGGAGCCATAGCGCCACCGCGTCGGAGCCGTGCCGAACGAGCAGGCCGTTGAGCAGGATCGTGATGAGTGATGCGGCGAGCGTGGCGTTGTACACGTCCTCGCCCACCAGGCCTGCGTCACGCGCGACTTGCACGAGGATGAACGAGAACTCGCCGATCTGCGTCAGGCCCAAGCCCGTCAGCAGTGCCGTGCGAACGGGCTGACCGAACACGCGCACCACGACCGTCCAGATGATCGCCTTGCCGACGATGATCATCGCCAACATGATCGCGAGCAGCGGAAGGTTTGCGGCGACGCTCAACGGATCGACGAGCATGCCGACGGTGACGAAGAACATCGCGACGAACACGTCGCGCACCGGCAACAGGCGCGCGAGCGTCTCGTGGGCGTAGTCCGAGGCGCTGATGGTGAGGCCGGCGAGGAACGCGCCGAGCGCGACGGAGAGTCCCGCGGCCTGCGTCAACGCCGCCGTACCAATTCCGACGGCGAGCGCGACGAGAAGGAACAGCTCGTCATTGCGCGTGCGGGCGACGCGTCGCATCAGCCGCGGCACGCCGATCGCGCCGAGCCACAGGACGGGCACCAGGACGATCGCGGCCTTCCCGATGCCGATCGCGACCGCAACGACACGCTCCGGCGCAAGCGTCCCGAGTGCCGGCAGCAACACCGTGAGTGCGACCACGGCGAGATCTTCCACCAGCGTGATGGCGATCATCACGCGGCCGTGTTGGCTGTGCAGCGCGCCGCGGTCCATCAACAGTCGCGCGAGTACCATCGTGCTCGCCACCGAGACGATGAGGCCGATCACAAGGCCCTGCACGGGCGGCCACCCGAGCAGCCGCCCCAGGCCGACACCGAGCAGGCCGGACAGCACGATGCCGAGCGGACCTCCGAGCAGCGCGACCCAGCGAACGCGGAGAAGCTCCTGCAGCGAGAACTCGATGCCGATCGAGAACATGAGCAGCACGACGCCGATTTCCGCGAACAACTCGAACGTATGGACGTCCGTGACGGTGGGGCCCGGTGTGAACCGGCCCACGAGCAGGCCGCCTACGACATAGCCGAGGACCAGTGGCTGGCGGGTGAGCCACGCGAGCGTCCCCCCGACGACAGCGGCGAAGACGACCCACGCGAGGTCGTAAAAAAAGTGTGGATCGGGTGTCATCGTTGGGCCGAAAGTACCACGCTCAGGGGCCGCGGCACCGCGTTCCCCCCACATCTGGGGCCTCGCGCGGTCATTGCAACGCCGCCAGGGACGATGCGTCGCAAACGGTCGTTCTGCTATTGTGAAACGAGCGCAATTTCGCTTCGGGGGAGGCTGGTTGGCGGCCCAAGACTCGGTGGCGGCGCTCCAGGAACGGCTGGCCAACGCGCAGAAGCTCGTTCAGCTCATCGATCGGATCCACGCGGCGAAGAACCTCGATTCGATCTTCTTCGACCTCCAGGGCGAGATCCTGACGTTCCTCGACGCCGACCGCATGACGGTCTACACCATCGATCCAGAGCGTAAAGAGCTCTATTCGAAGTTCCTCACGCTCCACGCGGTGAAAGAGATTCGCGTACCGATCAGCGAGACGTCGGTGGCCGGGTTCGTCGCGCTGACGCGCCAGACGCTCAACATCGCGGATGCCTACGATAGCGCCGAGCTGACCCGCATCAACGCCAAGCTGCGCTTCGACGCGTCCTGGGACAAGCGGACGGGGTACCGCACGACGCAGATTCTCGCGATGCCGATCTTGCACGAAAACCGTACGGTCGGTGTGATTCAGCTCCTCAACAAGCAGAAGGCGGGGGCGCGGTTCAGCCGGGAAGACGAGAGTAACGTCGCTCGGATCGCGAAGACGCTCGGCGTGGCGCTCCACCACCAGCAGCAGCTCGGCCAGCGGCGGGGAACGAAGTTCGACTATCTCGTCGCGCAGGGGCTGATGACGCAGGACGATGTGAACGCGGCGATCTTGCTGGCGCGGCAGCGCGGCAGCGACGTGGAATCGATCCTCCTCGATGAGTATCGAATCCCGAAGGCCGAGCTGGGCGCCTCGCTCAGCCAGTTCTACCGTGTGCCGTTCGTCGAATTCAGTGAGGCAGTCGTCCCGCCCCCCGAGCTCGTCAAGCATCTCAAGCTCGAGTTCCTGAAGCGCAACCTGTGGGTGCCGCTCAAGCGTGACGCGGAGGGCACCACGCTGGTGCTGATCGACAATCCGCAAGACATCCAGCGTGTCGACTCCATCCACCAGGTGATGCGTGGTCACAAGATCGCGCTCGCCGTCGGCCTCAAGAAGGACATCCAGGAATTCCTCGCCGTCGCCTCCGGTGAGCGCGGCACGTCGCGCGCGAGCATGATGGAGATCCTGTCGGATCTGGGTGCCGAAGCCCAGCCGGGCGAGCGAGAGCTCGAGGCCATGGGCTTCGAGGTCGACGAGAACGACAGCGCCGTCATTCGCCTCGCCAACCAGCTCATCGTCGACGGCTACAAGGCGCGCGCCTCGGACATTCACATCGAGCCGTACGGGGCGCAGAAGGACACGATGATCCGGCTGCGGATCGACGGCTCGTGCATGGAGTACCAGCGCGTGCCGGGCGAGTTTCGCCGCGCGCTCGTGGCGCGCGTCAAGATCATGGCGCGGCTCGACATCGCGGAGCGGCGCAAGCCGCAGGACGGCAAGATCAACTTCAAGCTGCCGGACGGCCGCGACATCGAGCTCCGCGTGGCGACGGTTCCCACCCAGGGCGGCAACGAGGATGTCGTCATGCGTATCCTCACCGCCAGCGAGCCGATTCCCGTCGACAAGCTCGGCATGCTCGAGCGCAACATGCGCGAGATCAAGCTGGCGGCGCAGAAGCCGTATGGCCTCATTCTCTGTGTCGGGCCGACGGGCTCCGGCAAGACGACGACCCTACACTCGCTGCTCGGTTACATCAACAAGCCCGACCGCAAGATCTGGACGGCCGAGGATCCGGTCGAAATCACGCAGTACGGCCTGCGCCAGGTGCAGGTGCAGCCGAAGATCGGCTTCACGTTCGCCCAGGCGATGCGCGCATTCCTGCGCGCCGACCCCGACGTCATCATGGTCGGTGAGATGCGCGACGAGGAGACCGCGGCGACTGGCATCGAGGCCTCGCTCACCGGTCACCTCGTGTTCAGCACGCTGCACACGAACAGCGCTGTGGAGACCGTCATCCGGCTGCTCGACATGGGGCTCGATCCGTTCAACTTCGCGGACGCGCTGCTCGCCGTGCTCGCGCAGCGTCTCGTCAAGCGTATCTGCACCGAGTGTCGCGAGGAGTACCACCCCGACGAGGACGAGTTCGCCGAGTTCGAGCACGCGTTCGGCGGCAAGAACGAAATGACGAAGTTCGGGCTCGAATACAACGACGAGTTCGTGCTCTTCCGCGGCAAGGGCTGCGGCCACTGCAACAACTCCGGGTATCGCGGCCGTGCCGGTATCCACGAGCTCCTTGTTGCGAACGAGCCGATGAAGCGCCTGATCGCGGGCAAGGCGCCCGTGTCCGAGCTGCTCGCGGCATGCAAGAACGACGGCATGACGACGCTCGTGCAGGACGGCATTCTCAAGGCGCTCGAGGGCATCACCGACCTGAAGCAGGTCAAAGCGGTCGCCGTCAAGTAGCAGCATCACGCGTTCGCGGTGCCGGGCAACGTGGTGTCCCCGCGACCACGCAAATCGACGTTACGGTGCGCCTGTCAAGGTGCACCGATTTCTAGCCGGGGCCAACGGGTTACCCGAAACACGGATCTCACGAGGCACCGCACCGCCCGCGTCCGCACCTACTGTCACCGAAAGTCCGGCACGCTCTCGCGGGAACGCGCTATGTGAGCGCGGCCCGAGGCGTCAGGCGGGGGGCGGCTCCGCGTCCGTGGCGGCGGCGCCGTCGGTCAAGAGCGTCCAGTCGTCGGGGGGATCGGTCGGCGGGCGGTGCTTGGGCTCGGTGGTGACGACGCGGCCGCGGCTCGGCGAGAACCACTCCCAGCGGTCCGGCGGCGCGCCGAGGTCGTCGCGCGTGCCCATCTCCGGCCCCGCCTCGCCCTGGCTGGCGCGGTCGGCCTTGCGCTGTTGCTTGGCTTCCTGGCGGGTCTTGCGAACCTCTTCACGGCGCCGGCGCTCGAAATTGTAGTTCCGGCGGGGGCTCAGCGGCGGGTCTCCGGAGTGGCTGTCACGATATCCGATCTTCTCATGTCAGCTCCCGCGGTTTCACATCCTTGAACGTCACCCATAACAAGAGATCGTAGACGATCTTGAGCCCACCCCCGAGCACGAACGGCGCGGCGAGGGCGACCGAGGCCATCACCCAGCCCGTGACGGTCGGGCTCACTGCCTGCGCTACCGTCCTCCAGAGCGTCGTGGTCGTCGCCGCCGCTTCCCGTTCGTGGTCGTCCACGACCGCCATGACGTACGCCTGGCGCGTGGGCACGTCCATCTGCGACAGCAGCTGGCGGGCGTAGAGCAGGACGAGCGCGACCGCGGCGGTTGGCGCGCCCGCAATGGCGATCAGGAAGACGTTCGACAGCAGATGCGACACGACCATCGTGTTCAGCAGGCCGAACCGGCGCGCGGCGCGCGCCGCCAGCAGCAGCGACGCGGCCGTGACGAGCTGAGCGATGAGGAAGACCTGGCCGAGCGCGGCGAGCCCGAGGCCGTAGCGCTCGTGCAGGAAGTAGGCGACGAGTGATTGCAGCACGAAGCCGCCCGCGAACGAATCGAGCGCGAAGAGCGCCGCGAGGCGCCGGATCAACGGCGACGATCGCGCCGGACCCGTTGCGGCTCGCGTGACGGCCATGGTGGGCAGGCGGGCGTAGAGCGCCACCTGCGCCAGCGCGACGGCGAGGAATAGCGTAAAGAGCGCGCGCGGTGTCGTGAGCCCGACGACCGCCGCGCCGAGCCCCGCCGCCGCATACCCGAGCAAGTTGTAGATGCTCAGCACGCTCGTTCGCCGGGGTCCCGCGACGGCACGCGCGACGACCACCTGCTCGATCGACAGGAATGGCCCCGTCTCGCCCGTGCCGACGGCGACGTTGCCGATCATCGCGGCGAGCACGATGACCCACGGGCTGGTCGACAGCAGCAGGAGCGTCGCGGCCAGCGCCGATAGCGCGGCGAGCGCGCCGAGGGCGATTCGTGCGCCGAAGCGCTCGGCCGGACGGCGCACCGCCCACGTGAGCACTGCGCTGCCGATGAGCGTGCACGTGACGGCGACACCGACGCCGCGCGCATCCATACCGTGCTCGGCTAGGTAGACAGGGATCAGGATGCCGAGGAAGCCGTAGCAGAACGTCCGCAGCGACTTCGCAGCCAGAACCGCGGCAAGCGCGCTCACGTCAGACTTGACATCAACTCAACTTTTGTTGAGTATATGGCTCCCACCGAGTACGGCGGGGGGAGGTTGGTCACATGAATCCGGTAGAACGGTTGCTGCAGGACGAGGTCGCTCACCTCATCGATCGCCTGGCGTCGTCGATTCCGCCGGCCGCTCCCGCGGCACGCGGCATGACGCCCGCCGCACACGCACGGCTGGCCGAAGCGGAGGCGCAGATGGCCCACGCCCGGACCGCGCTGATGGACGGGTACGGCCATTGGCGCCGCGCGCTCGAAGACGTCGAGAACCTCTGGGCGCTCGCCGCGTGGCGATCAACCGCGGCCGAAGAGCCGAGCGAGCACCCCGCGTCGCTCGCCGCCTGAGGCCGCGGGCTCGGCCAGAAATCGCAGGCTGAGCGTCTCGAACCGCTGCCAGTAGTCCGGCAGCGCCCGCGCGGCGGCCACCTGGCGGGCCACGAGACGTGCCTGCTCGTCACCACGCGGCCCGCGCTCGCCGGGATGCGGCGGCGGGACCTCGGCGTCGAGCAAGCGGAGGAACGCATCGAGGTACGCGGCGTACTCCGCGCGGTCCGCCACGCTATCGGCGACGGGGGAAGGACGCTGCTGAGCGTGGCGTGCGCGTACGAGGGCGTCGAGGCACACGAAATCGATGGCTTCCTCCAGACGCTCGCGGATCTCGGAATCGACCCGCGTCTCGAGGTCGTGTGAGCGGTCCGGATGGTGCAGCGGCATCAGCCGAGCATCGCCGCCAGCCCCGTGTCGAGTGGCATGGGGACGAGGCCGAACGTCTCGTAGAACGGTCCGGGCTCGCACGTGTTCTCCTCCTCGAGCATGAGCAGCTGGTCGGGCGTCAGCGGATAGTCCGGGAAGCGGTGCAGCAGCCGCGTCAGCGCGCGCACGAGCCCCAGTGGGGCGTGCACTTTCAACGGGCGGCGCCGCCCCATTGCGGCGGCGACGCGATCGATGAGGTCCAGCATCGTGACCGGCTCGGGGCCGCCGATGTCATAGGTGTGCTTGACGCTCGCGTCCAGCGTGAGCGCGCGGACGAACGCCTCCGCGACTTGCGCGACGGGAACCGGCTGCAGGCGCTGGCGTCCGCTGCCGATGACGGGCACGATCCGCAAGCGTTCGATCATGCGGGCCAGCAGCGTGACGAAGCCGTCGCCGCGTCCGTAGATGACAGAGGGGCGAAAAATCGTCCACGGCAGCGTGCTCGCACGGACGGCCTCCTCTGCCGCCCACTTCGTCTGATGGTAGCGAGAGCGCGCGCCGGCCCGGGTGCCGAGCGCGCTCATGTGGATGTAGCGCCGCACGCCGATCGCCGCCGCGGCCTGCAGGACGTTCAGCGTTCCCTGCGTATGAACACGCTCGAAGGTGACGCGCGCCGCCGGCTGCTCGCGGATGATCCCGACCAGGTGGATGACCGCGTCGCAGCCCTCCATGCCCTGCTCCAGCGATTGGCGCGCCATGATGTCACCCTCGATGCGCTCGATCGCGCCCAAGCCTTGCAGGTCGCGTTCGGAGCCGCGGCGGACCACGCAGCGCACCGCACACCCCGACGCCCGCAGTGCTTGCACGACGGCGCGTCCGACGAACCCGGTGCCGCCGGTCACGAACACGCGTCGCATCGCGGGCGACTGCATGGCCTTAAGGATATCAACCCGGCCATGCCTGGATGCTAAGATGGGGCGTGGTCGTGTCGCTCCGACCCGCCGTCCGTTGGGTCGTTCTTCTCGCGCTGACGCTGACGTCTATTCCGGCCATGGCGCAGGACTGGAGCGGTATCGACGAGGCCGCCGTCGATGCGGTCGGTTCCGGTGAGATCCCAGGTGTCGTCGTCGTCGTCGGCCGCGGTGATGAGATCCTCTATCACCGCGCGTGGGGCTCGCGACGCGTCGTGCCCGACCACGCGGCGATGACCGAGAACACGATTTTCGACATCGCCTCGCTCACCAAACCGTTCGGCACGACGTTGGCCGTCATGTCGCTCGTCGAGCGCGGCCGCGTGCGCCTCGACGCGCCGCTCGGGCGCTATCTCAAGGAGTTTCGTGGGCGGGCCCACGATGGCGTGACGATCCAGCGCCTGCTCACGCACAGCGCCGGTCTGCCGGCCATCCCACCCACCGCGACCGTCGCACGTGGTTTTCCAAAAGCCGCGGGTCTGATCGCGAAGTTGCCGCTCGACTATCCGCCGGGCAGCGCGTTTCAGTACAGCGATACCGGCTTCATGCTGCTCGGCGAGATGGTGCGACGCGTGTCGGGCGACTCGCTCGACCGCTACCTCACGCAGCACGTGTTCAAGCCGCTCGGCCTGCGCGACACCGGCTTCGACCCGCCGGCGCGCCTGCACGACCGCATCGCGCCGACGGAGTTCCAGAATGGGCATCTGCTCGTGGGCGAGGTTCACGACCCACGGGCGCGCGCGCTCGGGGGCGTGGCCGGCCACGCCGGTCTGTTCTCGACGGCCGCCGATCTCTCGCGCATCTGCCGAATGCTCACGGCCGGCGGCGCTCTCGACCGGGTCCGCGTGTTCAAGCCGTCAACCGTCGCGCTGATGTGGAGTCGCTCGCCGGAGGGCAATGGGAGCCGCGCGCTCGGCTGGGACATCTCGAGCACGTACTCGATGACGGCATCGCCGGTTTTCCCGGCTGACTCCGTCGGCCACCTCGGCTTCACGGGCACCTCGGTGTGGATCCATCCCCGCAGCCGTTCGTACGTGATCGTCCTCACCAACCGCGTGCATCCGAGCGGTGGTGGCGCCACGAAGATTCGAGAGCTGCGCGCGCGGGTGGCGGCGGCGGCGGCCTCGGCGCTGTTCGTACCCGAGCTGGCAACGACGGTTGCGATGGCCGACGCGGTTGGCCCCGCCGCCGACGGGGCTGACGACGCGACCAGGCCGGCGCCGCCGCGGCCGTCGGTCGTGCGCTCCGGTCTCGACGTACTCGTCGCACAGCGCTTCGCGCCGCTCACGGGCTATACCGTCGGACTGGTCACCAACCACACGGGGATCGATTCGCAGGGGCGCCGCACGATCGACCTGCTGGCCACCGCACCCGGCGTGCGGCTCGGCGCGATCTTCTCGCCCGAGCACGGGCTGACGGGCGATGCGAACACCGACGTCGCCAATGGCCGCGACGCGATCACGGGACTGCCCGTGTGGAGCCTCTACGGGACCACCCGGCGTCCGACCGCGTCGATGCTGCGGGGCCTCGACGTGCTGGTGTTCGATATTCAGGACGTGGGCGTGCGTTATTACACCTATCTCACGACGCTGCTGTACGTGATGGAGGAGGCGGCCCGCGCCCGCATTCCGCTCGTTGTCCTGGACCGGCCCAACCCGATCACCGGTCGCGTGGTCGAGGGGCCGGTGATGGATCCGGATCTCGCGTCGTTTACCGGGCCGCACCCATTGCCCGTCCGCACCGGCATGACGATCGGAGAATTTGCGCGCATGGCGGCCGCCGAGCGGCGCATCCCGGTCTCGCTGACGGTCGTGCCGCTCGAGGGCTGGGAGCGCGGCCGGTGGTTCGACGAGACCGGGCTCCCGTGGGTGAATCCGTCCCCGAACATCCGCTCGGTGACCCAGGCGCTGCTTTACTCCGGCATCGGCCTGCTCGAAGCGACGAACGTGGCGGTGGGGCGGGGGACGGACTGGCCGTTCGAGGTGGTCGGCGCGCCGTGGCTCGATCCGCATGGCGTGAGCCAGGATCTGAATGCGCTGCGGCTGCGGGGCGTGAAGTTCGAGCCGGTGATCTTCACGCCGACCGGAGACCGCTACATGGGCGTGCCGTGTGGCGGCGTACGGCTGGTGGTCACCGACCGGGATGGGATCCGCCCGGTGACCGTCGGGCTGGCGATCGCGAAAACGCTACGTGCGCGTCACCGCGACCAGTTCAGGCCGGAGCCGATCCAGAACCTCCTGGTGAATCGCGCGACGATGTGGGCCCTGTTGCGGAACGAGCCGTTGGATCGGCTGGTGGTCTGGACCGAGATCGAGCGCAGCAATTTCCTGAACCGCCGCGCGTCGTACCTCATCTACAAGTAGCCCTCACTCCTCATCTACAAGTAGCCCTCACTCCTCATCTACAAGTAGCCCTCACTCCTCATCTACAAGTAGCCCTCACTCAGGCGTCGAGGCTCTTTTGGGCGTGGTCTTCGCGGGGGCCGCGCTCGCCGCGGCGACGTCCTTCGTCTCGACGACCTTCAGCTTGACGTCGTCCTTGAGCTTCGCGCGGCGATCCGCGGGCACGGTGACGGCCGCCGGGTCGCCGTCGCTCACGAACCGCTCGTGCGGGTTCTTGTCGAACCAGTTGAGCCACTGGCCGAGGTCACGCTCGACGGCCTGAATTCGCGGCAGGCGCGTGGGGTCGAACGTGCGCGCGAACGGCGACGGCGCCGCGCCGCCGGCGACCATCAGAATCGCCTCGTGGTCGTACGTGGTGCCCTTGGCCTGTCCGTGCAGCGCCCAGCCGACCTCGCGCGGGTACACGCCGTGTGGCAGCGCGATCGTCCGGATCTTGTAGTCCGGGACGTAGCGCTGAATCCATTGCTGGGCCTCGGCGATCTGCGTGCGCACGACGTTCTCGTCGTACTTGCCGAGATTCGCGTGCCAGAGCGTGTGGTTGCCGATCTCGTAGCCGCGGCTGACGAGGTATTGCAGCTTGCGGCCCTCGTACTCCGGCTGGTTGAAGAGCCGATGCGGCTTGCTGGCGCCCGGCAGCACGTAGAACGTGGCGGCGCGGCCGAAGTCGGGCTTCTCACGAGCGAACGCCTCGAGAATGCCGATCGCGCACTTGGGATCGACCTCGACGCCCCCGTTGCTCTCGATATAGCGGAACTGGCCTGGTGAGGAGTCGTCGAACGTAAGGACGACCGGCGTGGTGCCCGCCGGGACGGTGATCCGGCCGTCCAGAAGCGCGTTCAGTGACTGCAGACGATACCCGCGCGCGTAGAGCGTTTCGAGGTCACGTCGGAAGTTCTCCGGTGTCCGCGTCCAGCGTTGTTCAGGGTAGTCGATTTGGTGGTACTCGAGGATCATCAGCCGGCCGAGCTCGTTGGGGGCGAGCGGCTCGGCCCACGCGAATGCGGCGAACATGAGCGCCGCCGCGAGCAGCAGGATGAAGACGAGGCCAAGCCTCATCGCGCTGCCAGCGGACTCTTCTCCCGCAGCGCCGCGCGAGTGTAGTCGTTGCGCGGGTTCCAGAGCATCCATCCCGTGCCTCCTGCCTCATCTGCGCCCCGGATCTGGTCACGGATCTCGGCCACCCCGAAGATCCGCTTGTCGAACGCGTAGTCCTTGAAGTCCTGCAGCCACGGGCGAATGCGGGCCACCGTGTGCGCCGACCGCTTGCGGATCATCCGCACGCTCTCCCGCACGACCATGTACGGGTTCGCGACGGGATTGCGGTAGCCGGGAATGCCGAGGTGGTAGCCGGACGGGTAGACCATCGGGCACATGTAGTCGAGGTGCGGGGCAAGCTCCTCGACGCGCTGCCCGATATCGGTGTCGTTCTCGTTGAACGCGGTGTAGCCGAAGATATCGGCGCCCATGTAGGCGCCGCGCGCGCCGATCTCCTTGCGCGCGCGCTCCAGGAACGCCGCGATGGTCGGCAGCCGCGTCTCCTTGTTGACCGGCCGCGCGTACTGAGCCACCTGCAGCTTGCCGTCCGTCGGGAAGCGAACATAGTCGAACTGGACCTCGTCGAACCCGCGCTCGATCGCTTCCTTGGCGATCGCGATGTTGTAGTTCCAGACCTCTTCCCGGAACGGATCGACCCAGGCCAGGTTCTCGCGGTCGACCCACGGCTTGCCCGTGCGCGTATCGATGATCGCGAGGTCGGGACGCGCGTTGGCGAGCATGTTGTCTTTGAACGTGACGATGCGCGCGATCGTGTAAATCCCGCGCGCCTTGAGGTCGGCCATCATGCCGTCGAAGTCGCGCAGCGTGCCCGGGCCCTGCGCGCCGATCGCGAGCGCCTGCTCGACTCGCGTCGGGTAAATGATCCAGCCGCGGTCGCCCTTGACGTCGATGACGACGGCATTGAGCTCGGTGTGCTCGACCATGTCGAGCACGCGCCCGCGGATACCGCGGTCGCCGAAGCCGAAGTAGGTGAGGTACGCCGCCTTGATCACATGCGGGCGCATCGTGACCTCGATCGGCGCGGTGGCGGCCCGCGGCTCGAGGACGACTTTTGCGTAGCCGGGGCGCTTGACGACGACCGTGGCGTCAGACGGCGGTGTCAGCGTGAACGCACCGTCGTCGCCGACGCGCGTCTCTATCCCGGCCGCGACCACCGACGCACCCACGAGCGGCTTGCCTTCCTGGTCGACGACCCGGCCGCTGATCGTGCCGGACCAGCTGCCGCGTGGGCGCTCGGGCTTCGCGGGCACCACGGGCGTCACCTCGGGGGCGGACGGCCGTGTCGGCTCGACCCGCGTCTGCGGAGCCAGACGCGTTGTCATGACGGGCTGCCCCGGACGCGAGCTATCGATCGCCTCGCTGACGGGCGGCAACGGCGCCGGTTTCTCCGACGTGTGCGCGCGCGGGTCGGGGTGCCCTCCGGGCACCGCCGTGG
>Ga0310810_10003934_pt1 | contig 16323 bp, 14 predicted proteins | sample NCmetagenome_FD_207641 | JGI IMG/M metagenome (GOLD analysis project Ga0310810, IMG submission 207641) | Soil microbial communities from experimental microcosm in Duke University, North Carolina, United States - NC | ecosystem: Engineered > Artificial ecosystem > Soil microcosm > Unclassified ... | reverse complement strand
GGCCGACCCTGGTTCCCGCCTGCACTGCGAAGGCGCCGTGGCCGCCGCCGTACCGATCGTTCGGGCGCTCCGCGAGTCACTCGCAGGCGAGGAGATCCACGGCCTGCGCGGCGTGTTGAACGGCACGACTACGTTCGTCATCGGGCGTCTCGAGCAGCGCCGCGGCTTCGCGGACGCCGGGAGTGACGCGCAACGAGAGGGGTTCGCGGAGCGCGATCCGGCGGCCGATCTGAGCGGCGCCGATGCGGCCGCGAAGCTCGCGATCCTCTGCTCCATCGCCTGGCGCGAGCCGGTCACGCTCGACCGCGTTAGGGTCCGCGGCATCGATGCCTCGCTCGCCGAAACGGTCGACACCGCCCGCGCACAGGGTGGGCGCGTCCGGCTGGTCGCGACCGCACGACGCAACGGACGGGTGCATGCGTCGGTGGAGCCTGTCGTCCTCGACGCCGGTGACGCTCTCGCCACCGGTACTGGCGTGCATAACGTCGTCGAAGTGCGAACAGCGCTCGCGGGCACCCTGACGTGGCACGGCGCAGGCGCCGGCGGCCGCTCCACGGCTTCCGCACTGCTCGCTGATACCATCGCCGCCGCGCGCGCGTTCACGACGCGCGGTTCCTCCAGGACTCGAGCCGCATCGATCTCATGACGACCACCACACTGGACATCGCCGGACCATCCGCACGAGGCGCCGCGCCAATCGTCGCAGCCCTGCCGCTCATCTGCACGAACTGTGGGAGCCGTTTCGATGCCGAGCCGACCGCGATCTGCTTGCAGTGTCTCGGCCCACTCGTGCCGGAGTACGACGCCACGCGGACACTCCCCGATCGCAACACGATCGGGCGCCGCGCACCGTCGCTGTGGCGCTACCGCGAGTGGCTGCCGTTCACCGGGTCGCCAACGCTCTCGCTCGATTCCGGCTTCACGCCGCTCGTCGAGTCTCCCGCGCTCGCACGTCGCCTCGGCGTCGCCCGTGTATGGGTGAAGAACGACGCCGTATCGCACCCGACGCTGTCGTTCAAGGATCGTGTGGTGTCGACGGCAATCAACGCGGCGCACGCGTTCGGCCTCGATGTCATCGGATGCGCGTCGACGGGGAACCTCGCGAACGCCGTCGCCGCGCATGCAGCGCGCGCCGGCCTCGAAGCGTGGATCTTCATTCCCCATGATCTCGAGCCAGCCAAGGTGCTCGGCACGAGCGTGTTCGGCCCGAAGCTCGTGCGGGTCCGCGGCACCTACGACGATGTGAACCGACTCTGCGCGCAAGTCGCTGACAGCTTCGGCTGGGGCCTCGTGAACGTGAACTTGCGCGCCTACTACGGCGAGGGCTCGAAAACGATGGCGTTCGAGATCATCGAGCAGCTCGGGTGGCGCGCGCCAACGGCGATCGTCGCGCCGATGGCCGGAGGCGCACTCGTGACGAAGCTTCACCGTGGCTTCCGCGAGTTCTCCGAAGCCGAGCTGTTCGACGGTGCGCTGCCGAGAATCCACGGCGCCCAGGCCGCGGGCTGTGCCCCGATCGTTAGGCTGGTGGAACGCGGCGCTGGTCGCATCGAACCGGAAATCCCGTCGACCGTCGCGCGATCGCTCGCCATCGGCAACCCGGCCGACGGTCTTACTGCCGCGAGAGCAATCACCGAGACGAACGGCTGGGCAGCGAAGGTCTCGGACTCCGAGCTCGTCGAAGGCATTCGCTTGCTCGCCGAGACGACCGGCATCTTCGCGGAGACCGCTGGCGGCGTGACGGTAGCCGCGGCGCAGCAACTGGCCCGTGCCGGCCGCCTCCGCCCCGACGACGACGTCGTGCTGTGCATAACGGGGAACGGCCTGAAAACACTCGATGCCGTTGCCGGCTCATTGCCAGAAGCCCCGGTGATCGCCCCGCGCCTCAGTGCAGTGGCAGCGCTGGTCGAAGCAACCGCGAATCCGTGATTCACGCGCAGCACTCAGCGACTAGCCCGACTACCCGGCGACCAACCCCTCGCTCTCTCACCAGCCATTCCAATGTCTCTTACAATCAGTCTTCCCAGCGTTCTCGCGCGCCTGACCGATGGCCAGCGCGCTCTTCAAGCCACCGGAACGACCGTCGGCGAAGCCGTCTCGGACCTAACGAGCCGCTTCCCCGCACTGTCGCCGCGCCTGGTCGATGATCGTGGCGAGCCCTACCCGTTCGTCTCCTACTACCTCAACGACGAAGACATTCGCTTCGGCGGAGGGTTCGGAGCGTCCGTCCGCGACGGCGACGAGATCATCATCGTCTCCGCAGTCGCAGGAGGGTGAGATGACCGCGACTCTCGATAGTCCGCGCAGCCGGACGGCGACACCCATCCTCGACCGCGAGGAGCTGCTGCGGTACGGCCGCCATCTCATCCTCCCGGAAGTCGCGATCGACGGACAGCGCCGGCTCAAGGCCGCACGCGTGCTGATCGTCGGTGCCGGCGGACTCGGCTCGCCGGCAGCGCTGTATCTCGCTGCCGCCGGAGTAGGCACGATCGGTCTCGTCGACTTCGACATCGTCGAGGTCACGAACCTGCAGCGGCAGTTGCTCTACGGCACCGGCGATGTTGGACGGTCGAAGCTCGATGCCGCACGAGACCGGCTGCACGACGCCAATCCGAACGTGAAGCTCGAGCTGCACGCCACGAGACTCACCGCCGCGAACGCGCTGACGATCCTTCGCGAATACGACATCGTGCTCGATGGCACCGACAACTTCGCCACGCGATACCTCGTCAACGACGCGTGCGTGTTGCTCGGGAAGCCTAACGTCTACGGCAGCATCTTCCGATTCGACGGTCAGGCATCCGTGTTCGCCACCGAGGACGGACCGTGCTACCGATGTCTCTACCCGGAGCCTCCGCCGCCCGGGCTCGTGCCGAGTTGCGCCGAGGGTGGCGTGCTCGGCGTGCTGCCTGGGCTCGTGGGCACCCTGCAGGCGACGGAGGCCATCAAGCTCATTCTCGGCATCGGGACGCCACTGGTGGGACGTCTTCTGCTCGTGAACGCGCTCGACGCACAATTCCGGGCGGTGACGGTGCGCCGCGACGCTGCCTGTCCCGCCTGTGGCACGCGCGAGCTCGAGACCCTCATCGACTACGACCAGTTCTGCGCATCGAGTGGCGGACCCGGTGCGGGACTCGATGCGGTTCCGCAAATCGAGCCGCGCGAGCTTGCGATTCGCCGGGCAGCCGGCGAGGCCATTCAGCTGATAGACGTTCGCGAGCCCCACGAGTGGGAGATAGCCCGCATCGACGGTGCGCGGCTCATCCCGTTGCATCGCGTGCAGTCCGCAATCCCGACGATCGACACGACCGTCCCCATCGCCGTCTACTGCAAGGCCGGAACGCGAAGCGCATTGGCGGTCCGCGATCTCCTCGACGCCGGGTTCCGTCAGGTCTGGAGTGTGAGCGGCGGAATTCTGCGGTGGGCCCGCGAGGTCGACGCCGATGTTCCGCAGTACTGACATGGACTGACAGCGCTGAGGCCACGCGACGCGGTGAGCAGTCGTGATATATTGTGCGATGCTCTCCGCCCTCGGCCTCAGCCTCCTTGGCCTGTTGCTCGGCATCCGACACGCGGTCGACCCCGACCACGTGGTTGCCGTGGCGGCGATTGCAACGGGCCAGCGGTCGATCCGTCGCGCGAGCGCGATCGGTGCAATGTGGGGCGTGGGCCATACGTTCACGATCCTGCTCGTCGGTGGCGCAATCATCGTGTTTCGCATCGCGATTCCGCCACGGCTCGGCCTCGCGTTCGAGTTCGCCGTCGGCATCGTCCTCATCGTGCTCGGCGTAGCGAATCTCGTGTCGCGCGCCGAGCCCACGCCGTCTCAGACCGCCGCGCGTCCGCTCGTCGTCGGAATGGTGCACGGCCTCGCCGGATCGGCCGCGGTCGCACTACTGGTCCTGGCGGCGGTGAGCGACCCGCGCTGGGCCATCGGCTATCTGTTGCTGTTCGGATTCGGGACGATCGTCGGGATGATTCTCGTGACGACCGCGATCGCACTGCCGGCAGCGTATGCGGCGACTCGCGTCACCTCGCTGCGCCGCTACCTCGTGCTGGCTTCTGGCGCCGCAAGCGTGATCTTCGGCGTGTTGATCGCTGTGCAGCTCGCCGGCAACGGCCTGTTCTCCGCAACGCCGGTGTGGGTCCCGCGGTGAGCGAGAGCGGGTCGCGCCGACGCTGTTCTCCCGCGACGCGCCAGCCATCGGTTGCCATCGACCTCGACCCGGCCCGACTTCGCGAATTCTCGCGGCGCCTTCGCGCCTGGTTCAGGAAGCACGGACGCGACCTGCCCTGGCGCCGCACTCGCGACCCGTATCGGGTGCTCGTCTCGGAGTTGATGCTGCAGCAAACGCAGGTCGCGCGCGTCGTCGACTACTACGACCGGTTTCTCACGCGTTTCCCGACGCTGCAGCACGTGGCCGAAGCGCCCGTTCAGCACGTCGTGGGGTCCTGGGCGGGGCTCGGCTACTACGCCCGCGCGCGCAACCTCCACGCGCTCGCACGGCGCGTCACGCGCGACGGGAGGCCAATCCCAGCCGACCCGGCCGAGTTGCGCGAGCTGCCCGGCATCGGTGCGTACACGGCGGGAGCTGTTGCGTCGTTTGCGTACGAGCGACGCGCCCCACTGGTGGATACCAACGTCGCGCGCGTGCTGCACCGCGCGTTCCTTCCGACGGTCGATCCGAAATCCACGCTCGGTCAGCGGGCCGGCTGGTCCATCGCCACACAATTGCTGCCGCGAACGGGTCGAGCGGCGTGGGTACACAATCAGGCGCTGATGGAGCTCGGGGCCCTCATCTGCACGGCGCGCGTTAGGCACTGTGGCCGGTGTCCCGTGTCTCGCCTCTGTTCGACACGCGCCACCGACGAGCGCTGACTGGCCCGCCCGCCGGGCCTAACGTGCCGGTGCTTCCAGGCGACGAAGCTCGTGGTAGATGAACACTGGCTTGCCGCGGTACAGCGGCGCCGGTGACGCACGCTCGAGCGCAAGCCCGAACTGGCCATAATACTCCGCAAGCCGCTTCGTCGACTGATACAGCGTGTCGCCGACGAAGCCGGGCAGGCGGTTGTCGGTCGCCGCATACCACCACGTGTTCACGAGCGAGCGCAGACCATAGATGCGAGACATTAGCCCGGGCCCGTTCTCCAGGTAGCGGATGTAGTAGCCGGCGCCGTGATAGATCACGCGAGCGCGGCCCCCGGGGCGAAGCACTCTCGCCCACTCAGCGATGGTCTTGCGCTCGTCGGTGTACGGAACGACGACCTTGCAGATCAACCCGTCGCACGACCCGTCGCTGAACGGCAGTTGCTCCGCCACGCCGATGCGAACGTCGTAGCCCTCCGCAACCAGCGCGTCCACCAGTTCGCGGCGGGGCTCGACGCCTATCGCGTCGAGCCCCGCCTGACGAAGCATCCTCAGTTGGTCACCGCTTCCACACCCGACGTCGAGGACACGCGAACCGGGCGGGAATGCGGAAAAGCTGAACTCCGGTAACGTGAACTCAGACCAATCCGTTGTATCAGTGCTGCTCACGCACGCTTTCCGGGCTTCGTACGGAAGTTCAGCTTCGGATTGTACGGACGCTCGTCGTAGCCCGTGTAGATCTGGCGCGGCCGCGCGATCTTCTGCTCCTTGTCGAGCAGCATCTCCTCCCACTGGGCGAGCCAGCCCGACGTTCTCGCCACCGCGAACAACACGGTGAAGAAGTCGGTGGGGAACTTCATCGCGCGATAGATCAGCCCCGTGTAGAAGTCGACGTTCGGATAGAGCTTTCGCGACACGAAATAGTCATCGCTGAGAGCGATCCGCTCGAGCTCGAGCGCGATCTCGAGATCGCGATCCATGCCGACGGATTCGAACACCTCCGTCGCCAACTGCTTCACGATCTTCGCGCGCGGATCGTAGCTCTTGTACACACGGTGGCCGAACCCCATCAACCGCCCGCCCTTGCCACCCTTCACCTCGTCGATGAAGGCCGGCACGTTCTTCACGGTGCCGATCTCCTGGATCATCCGGAGCACGGCCTCGTTCGCCCCGCCATGCAGCGGACCATAGAGCGCTGCGACGCCAGCCGCGACCGCCGAGAACGGATCGACGTGCGACGAACCGACCGCACGCACGGCGTTCGTCGAGCAATTCTGCTCGTGATCGGCGTGAAGGATGAACAGGATCTCGATCGCTTTGGCGAACACCGGATTCGCTTCGTACTTCGGCTCGCTCATGCGAGCGATCATGGAGAGGAAGTTCTCCGAGTACGAGAGGTCGTTGTCCGGATAGATGAACGGCAGCCCCTTGTTGTGCCGGTAGATGAACGCGGCCAGCGTCGGAAGCTTGGCGAGCAGACGGATGATCGAGATGTAGCGCTGGTCGGGATCGAAGATGTTCTTCGCTTCGGGATAGAACGACGAGAGCGCGGCGATGCTGCTGCAGAGCATCGACATTGGATGCGCGTCGTAGCGGAACCCTTCGAGGAAGCGCTTGATGTTCTCGTGCACGTACGTGTGAAACGTGATGTCGTGCACCCACTGGTCGTACTGCTCCCGGTTAGGCAGCTCGCCATTTCGCAGCAGCCAGGCAACCTCGAGAAAGGTCGCGCGTTCAGCCAGCTGCTCGATCGGATATCCGCGATAGCGAAGGATCCCCTTGTCGCCATCGATGAAGGTGATCGCGCTCCGGCATGACGCGGTGTTCATGAACGCCGGGTCATAGCTCATCAGGCCGAAATCATCGGCGTCCACTTTGATCTGTCGGAGGTCGTTGGCGCGAATCGCGCCGTCGGCGATCGGGGCCGTGTACGACTTCCCAGTGCGCGTATCGCGAATCTCCAATGCGTCGGTTGCTGCCGGCGCACTGGTGGTGTCGGTCTTCGTCATGCCGCGTTCTCCATGATCGATCTCGAGACGTGTTTCACGTGGGCTGAAAAGTAGCGGACCGCTTCGTCGAAAGGCATTACCGGCGCACAACTCGGCCATGAGTCGAACGCACATGATCAGGGTTGCCGCCTCCGGCTGGGCGTGCTTTCTTCAGCGGCCAATGGCGCCTGCCCCGGTTCATCTCGACCCGCTGCGACTCGTTCTTGTTCTCGTTGCAGCTGTTATTGGGGGCGCCGTCAATTCCATTGCTGGTGGCGGAACACTCCTAACGTTCCCAGCACTGGTTGGCCTCGGTATCCCCGCCGTCGTTGCCAACGCGACCAGCACTGTGGCCCTCTGGCCCGGCACCGTGGCCAGCGTGTGGGGGTACCGCGAGCTGCTCGCAGGCATGCGGTCGTGGGTCGTTCGATTCGCGATCCCCAGCGTGGTCGGTGGATTGCTCGGCGCTGTCCTGCTGATTCGCACGCCACCCGATCGATTCGACGCGATCGTCCCGTGGCTGGTCCTCGGAGCCACGCTGCTGTTCATGGTGCAGAAACCGCTCACCGAACGACTCGGTGGTCGTATCGCTAATAGTCCGGCCGTCCGATCCATCAGCGATCACGAAGCGGATCGCGCTGTGCGCCCGGACGCGAGAGTCCTCGCGTACCAGTTCGGGGTAGCCGTGTACGGCGGGTACTTCGGCGCCGGGATCGGTATCCTGATGCTCGCGGCCCTCGGGTTCATGGGCTTCCGGAACATCCACCGGATGAATGGTCTCAAGAACTGGGGCGGGTTGTGCGCGAATGCACTCGCTGCGACGACGTTCGCGTTCAGCGGCCTTGTCAGCTGGCCCGTTGCGGCCGCGATGGCACTGGGCGCGGCGGCTGGAGGGTACGGTGGATCGCGCATCGCGCAGCGTGTACCGCAGGCGCGTATCCGGCAGGCGATCGTTGTGATCGGCCTCGCAAGCTCTCTGTGGCTCGTGACCCGAGTTTGATCTGCATTGGAAACCTCTAGTTTCGCGGCGCAGGTGTCGACACTCGTTGGCAACCCGACACCTCGTCAATGTTCTTTGCGAAAAAGCCAGCAAAGCCTGTAGCGCGCACGGCGCCCGCGCCCGCTCCGGCGCCCCCATCAGCTCCACTGTCTGCCCCGCCCTCATCTTCAGCCGGTGATGCGTCGATCGTGCTCGATGCGCTCGGCAGTGTACTCCAGACCTACGCGCGGTTCACCCTCGACACCGAAGCGATGGATGCCGAATCGTCGAAGGCGAAGGTGACGGAGTGGATGCGGCACGTGACGATGGGCGCCAGACATCCGACTCGCGCCGGCGACACGCCGGGTGGTCTACCCGGTCGCGACTGGCGTGGACTGGCGCATTTCATGGGCGACCATCGGCGCAACGAACACCAGTACGTCCAGAAGGGCATGCGAGAACTTCGCGATACGATCTGGGCGATCGTCGCGTCGGCCCATCGCGTCGCCCAGGCCGACGCGGGACAGCCGATATCGGAGCAGCTCGAACGGGTTCGGGCTGCAGTCGCAGGAAGTGACATCGCGACGATTCGACGCGAAGCGCTCGCCGCGATTCAGACCGCCGGGTCACTGATGGATCGCCAGCGAGATGATCAGCGCCGCGAATTCGTCGCCCTGGCGGATCGCGTCCGAGCACTCGGCACGCAGCTCGAAGAGGCGCGCCGCGAAAGCATGATCGATCCGCTCACCCAGTTGGCGAACCGAAAGGGCTTCGAGGAATTCCTGGAGCGTACGATCGCGCTGCACACGCTGTCCGGCGAACCCGCGTCGTTGCTCATGATCGACATGGACAAGTTCAAGATCGCGAATGACACGTTCGGTCATGACGTCGGCGACGCCGCACTGCGCGCGGTCGGCGACTGCCTGGCTCGCGTGTTCCTGCGTCGGTGCGATCTCGTCTGCCGGTACGGTGGCGATGAGTTCGCGGTCCTCCTCACCGAAACGCCAAGCATCAAAGCAGCAACGCTCGGAGAGCGCGTGGCGTCGGCCGTTCGGGAGGCGCGCCTGCCGGAACGCGCGGCGACGCTTTCACTGAACCTGTCGGTTGGCGTCGCGGAGCTCACGCGAGGCGACTCGGCAAGCACGTGGCTGCAGCGTGCCGATGCCGCGCTCTACGCCGCCAAGCAGAACGGGGGCGGACGGGTGAATGTGGCAGGCGAGCAGGCCGAGCGGATCGGCGATCGCGCCGGGGCGGCACTGGCTCAGCGTTAGGCGCGGGAATCGGGTCGCGATTCCCTATTCCCTGGGGTTAGAGCCGCGATCCCTGCGGCAGGTCGAGCACGAAGTGGAATCGCGTGCCCTTCTCCAGCTCGGTGTCCACACCCAGCTCCCCGCCCATCGCCACGATCAGCTTCTTGCAGATCGAGAGGCCGAGCCCCGCACTCGAGAACGCATAGTCGCCGGTGATCTGCCGTTGGCGAAATGCCTCGAAAAGGTTCGACATCACGTGGGTGGGAATTCCGCGGCCCGTGTCCTTCACCGAGAACTCCACGCGACTCCGGTCGAGCTGCTTGCACACCACGTCCACCGTGCCCACGTTCGTGAACTTGATCGCGTTCGTCGCGAGGTTGAGCAGTACACGGTTCAGCGCCGCCTGATACCCGACGCGCAGATCGGCCTCGGGCCCGACACATCGCACGATCAGGCGCTTCTCCTCGGCCATCGGACGCAGGATGTCCATGATCGACTGCAGGACATCTGATACGAGGAATGGCATCGGAGGCTGATCCATGAGCGTCGTGCCGCCGCGCGCCAGCTCGATCACGTCGCCGGCCAACGCGCTCAGCCCGAACGCCGCCGAATACACGAGGCCGAGCTGTCGCTCCTGGATGGGCGTCAGCGTTCCTCCCGAGCCGTATCGCAATCGCTCAGCGAGAATCAGAATGGAACCGAGCGGCGAGCGCATGTCGTGCGCCATCTCGACCACGAGCTGCTGCGCATCCTCACCGGAAAGGCGAGCCGCGAAGCGGTGCGCCGCATCGTCATCGAGCGCATCCTGCACGCGCTCCATCGCCTTGATCACATCGAGGACACTTCCGGCGTCGACGACCGACCTGACATCAGGCGCCTCGGCGCGTTCCAGGAACGCGCGACGCAGCAGCTCGAGGGCGCGGCGGACCGGTACGAACGGTGGCAGCGCGGGGAACGTGGTCGCATCGCCGTTGCAGGCCTGCCTAACGCATTCCGTCAGCGCGGTGACGGTGACTCGCACGTCGGCCGCGGAGGTCGCTCCGTGCTCGGTGTGTGGCCATTCCGCGCACACATCCTGAGCCGCAGCGATCACGGCGCCCCACACTGTGCTCGGCGCAGACGCGTCAGCGCCGCGGGCAGCCTGATCGATGACCGCGGTCGCGCGAGAGACAGACTTCTGCGTTCGCGACGGCGACACGCTTCCCTGATTGGATCGTGGACTCACTCGTCGCCGGCACCACCGAACTCATCACGGCGGAACCCGTGTTTTTCCATGAGTCGGTAGAGCGTCGTACGATCAATGCTCGCGAGCCGTGCGGCCTTCGACATGTTCGACCCGGCACGCGCGATGAGCTGCGTCAAGTATTCCTTCTCGAAATGCGCCACGAGCTTCTCCTTTGCCAGGTGGAAGCTCTCGGTCATGATGCTCACCGGCAACCCCGTCGAGGCGGCGGGTGTAGATGCAGCGTCGTCGTACAGCGGCACATCGTCCGGCTGCACGCCCTGACCCGGCTCGGCGAGCACTGCCAACTGTTCGACGACGTTCTGCAGTTCGCGCACGTTGCCGCGCCATGGCCGCGAACGGAGAAAGTCGATCGCTGCTTCGGTGAGCCGAGGAGCGGGCTCGCCGGGCTGGCGGTGACGCTCCCAGAAATGCGTGAGGAAATGATTCGCCAGCAGCGGGATGTCCTCGAGACGCTTTCGGAGCGGGGGCAACTTGATGGGGACGACGCGCAGTCGATACAACAGATCCTCGCGCAACGTGCCCTTGGCTACGCACTCCGCCGGATCCCGGTTCGTCGCCGAGATGAAGCGAACATCGACCACCGCATCCTGCTGCTCACTCCCGACCCGACGCACGACACCATCCTGTAGCACGCGCAACAGCTTCGCCTGAATCGGCAGAGACATCTCGGTCAACTCGTCCAGGAAAAGCGTACCGCCGTTCGCGATCTCGAGCAATCCGGGTTTGTCTCGATCCGCTCCGGTGAAGGCGCCCTTCCGATGGCCGAACAGCTCACTTTCCAGCAATCCTTCGGGAAGCGCCGCGCAATTGATCGGTACCACCTGTCGGCTGGCTCGCCGGCTGTGCTGATGAATGAACTGGGCAATGACCTCCTTACCGGTGCCGCTCTCGCCCATGATCATCACGGAGGCATCGGTGCTGGCGACTTTCCGCGCCAGATCGACGGCCTTCCGGAAGGCGGGGGATACACCCAGAAGCGTCAGCTTGTCGCTGTTGCCGTTCTGCTTGAGCAGCTGGATGCGGAGGTCTCGCGTCTCGCGAGCGACCATGACAGCATGCGACGCACGGCCGATCAACACCTGGAGGTGAGTGGCCGAAAATGGCTTGGGCAGATAGTCCCAGGCGCCGGCGCGTAGCGCCTCGATGCTCGTCGTGACACTCGGATTGCCCGTCATCACGACGACGATCGTCTCTTTGTGCGCGGAGAGCGTAGCGCGCAGGATCTCCATGCCCGACACGGGTGTCATATAGAGATCGACGAGCACGATGTCGAACTTGCGACGGCGCACGAGCTCGAGAGCCTCGTCCCCTCGGCCGAGCGTCGTGACGTTGAACCCGTCCATCTGTAGCACGCTGGCGCAGCCCTCGCGCAACGTTCGGTCGTCGTCGACGATGAGAAGACTGAGACTCGACTTGACCTCGGCGGAGATGGACAAGGGATCTCGCGCGGCTTCCCCATCTGCGGCGGCGAGGGAACGCCCCGAGTCACCAAGAACAGCAGCCGAAGACGACATCGACAAACTCCTTGAGGTATGAGGCACGGGGTTTCACGCCAACCGTCGCGCCGATTCATCAGGGCTGGATCACTGTTCCTCGCGGCCCAGCTCGACCCACTCCGTAGCTGGGCCACCCTGACTCATCCGTAAGGACGACCAAACGTGCGTACACACAACGAAAAAATGCTGCCATGAAGCTACAGCATAGCGGGTTGGCAACAGTGGCTGTGTATCACGTTCCACACCGTGTGGTGCATCACAACGACACTGGTCGCATGTCCCCCACCGGTCTCAGGGGTCTGGCGCCCTCGTTTGGCTACCGTCGGAGCCATGGGAACACCCTCGACCGTGGGCCTGATTTTGCGGAAAGGTCCCTCATTCAGTCCTCCACCGTGCTTGCGTGCAACGTTGCTCACACGGCGCAGCATTACTTTGTGGTAGACATCGGTTGAGTCCTCTCTCACGCTCCTACGTTCTCGAATGTCCGGATCTCTCGTCCCGTCGACGCCTTCGCCATTGGAGCTCACTCCCGATGGAGGCGCGGCCGCAGGCCAAAACTGGGGGCCCCCGGCCCCGCCGCCAGCACCTGGGCCCGGCGCCGTCAATATTGGCCGCTACGTCTCGGCGCTCAAACGATATAAGTGGCTGATCGCGGTCATCGTGCTCTTGGGTACAATTGGCGGAGTCGTGGCAACGCGATTCATCAAGCCAACGTACCAGGTCGATACAGCGATCGTGGTCGGGGAATCGCCGGACCCCAAGGGTCCCGTGCGTCCGCAGGTCGTGCTGAACCAACAGGCATGGAGCGAGCTGCTCAAGAGCTTCGCCATTCTCGATCCGGTCGCACGGAAGATCGGGATGTATGTGACGCCACGAGCCGATGCCGATTCGCTGCTGTTCAGCGACTTCCAGCCGACGTCTGACCTGCAGACCGGCGATTACAGCCTAACGATCAACGCGGCAGCCAAGAAGTACGACCTCACCGTCAAGCGAGGGCGCTCGAAAGCCGTCGTTGAAAGCGGCACGCTCGGGGATTCGATTGGCCGTTCCGTTGGGTTCGGATGGGTCCCGCGGGCTGAGCAGCTCGCGTCACGGAGCGAGGTGAATTTTCGGGTCAAGACACCACGTGAGGCAGCGACCGAGCTCCGGAACCGATTGAACGTGTATCTGCCGCCGGAGAGTCGCTTCATCAAGCTCTCGCTATCGGGCCAGCGTCCGCGGCAACTTGCGCAGACGATGAACGAAGTCCTCCGTGAGTTCGTCAGCGAGGCCGCCGCGCTCAAGAAGCGGAACCTGATCGACCAAAGCGTAGCGCTTGGCGAGCAGCTCGATCAGTCCAAGGCCAGCCTCGACAACTTCGAGCGACAGCTCCAGATCGTTAAAGTCAAAAACTCGCTCACGCGGCCTGAGGGGCTCCCAATTCTCCCGAATGGTCTGTACGCCACCGATCCGGGCACGAGCAACTTCTTCAACCTGAAGGTTCTCGCGGAAGGGGCTCGCCGTGAGCGCGAGGCTGTCGAGGCGCTCCTCGGCGCAGGACCCAACGTTCGCGTCACACCTGAACAGTTGCTTGGTATCCCGGGTGTGCTGCAGAAGTCTCCAGACCTGACAGCGACCGTCGGCGAGCTCACGAAAGCCGAGGCCGACCTTCGTACGCTCAAGGGCAAATTCACTGACCAACACCCGCTCGTCGTCGCGAAGTCGGCCGAGGTTGAACGAATCAAGACGCAGACGTTGCCGTCGATCGCGCGCCAGGCGCTCGATCAGTTGCGCCGAGAAGAGTCCGAGCTCGATCGCCGCATCAACCTCGCATCGACCGACATGAAGCAGATCCCGGCGATCGTGATCGAGGAAGGTCGACTGACGCGAGAGCGTGACCTGGCCGCGAATCTCTACGCCGACATTCAGGGCCGGTACAGCCTGGCGAAACTCGCCGAAGCAACCGCCATCCCCGACGTGAGCGTGCTCGACACCGCCGTCACTCCGTCGCAGCCCACCAGCAACACCGCGCCGACGATTCTGCTGCTCGTCATCGGCGGCAGCTTGGGGTTTGCGATTCTCCTCGCGATCCTGCTGGATCTGGTCGACAAGCGCTTCCGGTATCCCGAGCAGGCGACACACGAGTTGGGGCTCGACATCCTCGGTACCATTCCCACGATCCGTCGCATGAAGAACGGCGCGACGCGCATCGAGGACGAGGCACAGCTCGTCGAGGCCTTCCGCGGACTGCGGCTGAACGTGCGAAACGCCGTGAATGGCACCGGGCCGGTGATGCTCGCGATCTCCAGCCCCGGGCCCGGCGACGGCAAGTCGCTCATATCATCCAACCTCGCGCTCGCGTTCGCGGAGGCGGGCTATCGCACGCTGCTCATTGACGGTGACATTCGCCGCGGTCAGCTGCACTCGACGTTCTCCATTCCCCAACGGCCCGGCCTTGTCGATCACCTCACGGGCGACGTTGTGATCGAGGATGTCATCCGAGAGACGTCGCACGCAAACCTGTTCGTGATTCCGTGCGGCACGCGACGGCACCGCGGCCCCGAGCTCCTCGCCGCTGATACGACCGTCAAGACGATCCGCGCGCTCCGTTCGCGTTTCGACGCGATCATCGTGGACACGGCGCCGCTCGGTGCCGGTATCGACCCGTACGCGTTAGGCGCGGCGGCCGGCAGCATGCTCATGGTGCTGCGAACCGGACAGACCGACCGCAAGCTCGCGCAGGCGAAGCTCACGACGCTCGATCGCCTTCCCGTCCGCCTCATCGGTGCCGTGCTCAACGACATCCAGGCCGAGGGAATGTACAAGTACTACGCGTACCTCGATGGGTACGGCACGCTCGACGAGGACGACGAACCGCGTCTGGTCCAGGCCGGCGGTGGCTCATCGCTTCCAGCGCGTCGAAGCTGACCCGGTTCGGTCAACAGCAAATGGGGCCGGTCGACTCGAGTCGACCGGCCCCATTTGATTTCTACGGGCGCCGCCGCGCGCCGGGGCCATCGTCTCAGTGCACGAAGCGGAGCGGCACGTCTTCGAACGCGGTGATTCCCCGGGTCTCGCTTCCCTTCACATGTCGAAGCGCAGTCGCCGCACGCAGCAGGAGTTCGACTGCATCCACCGAGGATTCCGCGAAGTTCGGAACGGCGCAGTAGCCGGCCCGAAGCTGAAGCGCGTGCTCGCCATCTGCATCCGCGAGCGGAGCGGATTGCACCATCTCCTGAATACGCTCGACCAGACGCACGGCACCGCCGGCCGCGGTTGCCGGCGCGATGATCCCGAACTCCGATCGGCCGAGGTGCCCGATGACGTCCGAGACGCGTGCAGCGCGACGGAAGATCTCGCCGACGTGTTCGGTGATACGCTGCGCCATCTGCTGCTGGTCCGCGTCATCGACCACTGCGTTAGGCATCGCGGAGACGGCGACGCAGGACAACGGCGCCTGGCGACGCGACGCATCCGCACCGAGCTCCTGCGCGCGTCGTGTTAGTCCGCGTACGTTGTACAACCCGGTGTTGCGGTCGAGCAGACTGTGATCGTGACACTGGTCGAGCTCGCGCTTGGACGCGATGAACGTCTCGAGCTTGCAGAGCAGTGAGTCGGCATCGATGGGGTCGGCACAGTACTCCCAGGCGCCCGCACGGAACGCCTCGAGCCTCTCGGATCGAGCGGTCGGGCCGGACGCGGTCACAATGACCGGCGTACTGACTGGGAACCGCGCGTCGCGGCGCAGGAGTCGACATACCTCGACGCCGCCAATGTCGGGCATGCCGGAGTCGATGACGATCGCGTCAGGATGCGTGCGCCAGACGAGGTCGATCGCCTGTCGGCCTGTGTGCGCGCGCACCACGGCATACCCTTGGGGTCCCAGGATACTTTCGAGCGAGCGCGCTGACCATTCCTGGTCGTTGGCAATCAGGATGAGCGGAGGGGCAGAGTGCTTTTCTGGGTCGAGCATGCGCCCTCGGGCGTCGGTTGATCGCGTTGCCAACACGCACGGTTCAATTTGTGAGCTAGCTCACTTCGCGCACATATCGTTGCAGAAGTCGTGCAGCTATGGCGCTGATTCGTAAGGTTCGTCTCCGACGCCGCTTACGCCGAATCGTAACGCCGTCCGACCGTCTGCTTGATGTTCAGTCGCTACACTTTCGGTGGAAGTGCGTTACTCAAGCCACAGTAAACGCTGCATACACCAGGAAGTTCGAGCTCGTACGATCTGCCTTGACTGGCAAACTCGTTGCCCGCGAAGTCTGGTCCACCGCATCGGCTACGGCTGGGTGCGGCACGCTGCTGGCATTGATGTTACCAGCAAGGAAAACGCATGAGGTGTAGGAGCGCTGCCTGATGGTGTAGTGTCCACACGACATTTACGGCGACCGCGCTCGAGCGCGTGTTTGCTATCGAAATGCCAACGCACTGGCCTGCCACGAGTTACACATCACGCGGCGCCAGCACTCAGTAGCACGAAGGCTGCAACGGGGGTTCCGCACATGGTTTCCACTT
>Ga0310810_10003933_pt1 | contig 16324 bp, 13 predicted proteins | sample NCmetagenome_FD_207641 | JGI IMG/M metagenome (GOLD analysis project Ga0310810, IMG submission 207641) | Soil microbial communities from experimental microcosm in Duke University, North Carolina, United States - NC | ecosystem: Engineered > Artificial ecosystem > Soil microcosm > Unclassified ... | reverse complement strand
CTGCTGTTGCTACAGTTTGACTTAATTATTCTTCTTCCGATGCGTTTTTCATTTTCGAAAGAATGGCATGCGCATTTTTTGTTACGAGATTCCTGTTTCCAAAGCCATCTACTGCACTACTTACTTCAATCCGTCCGTTTTCAACTACACCGGTCTGCACCTCTGTCATCCTGAATTCATTCTTACCCGTCACTTCATATACATATTGTTTGTTTTCAAACCTAACGATGGCATCTTCCGGCAAAGTAAGGACATTGGCATAACTAATATTAATAGTTGCATTGAGAAACATCCCCGGCAACAGGTTCTTTGGCTGCGTTTCAAAATGACAATGCACCAGCGCACTCCTGCTTTCATCCACATTCTTTGTCACTAGGATTATTTTGCAATTATATACTGATGAAGGATCGTCCACAAAAGACACCTGTACCTGCTGGCCAATTTTAACTTTGGTAATATCTTTTTCATAAATGGTTAGCGCAGCATGCATATCATCGGGATTGATGAGTTCAAAAAGGATATCTGTGCCCGTGACATATTTTCCAATATTCACATTTACCTTAGATACAAAGCCATTGATTGGCGAATGAACGGCCACACTTTTTGATACATTATCTTCTGAAAGTTTTACGGGATTGATACCCACCAGTTTCAATTTTTCACTGTACCCCTTTACCATTACTTTTTGAGAACTATAATCCGCTTGAGCCTGCTGGTAAACTTTGTCAGCATTAACTTTATTTTCGTTCAGCAGTTTCTGTCTTTCAAATTCCTGCTGCAAAAAACCAAGTTTGGCAACGGCCACGAGATAATCCTGTTGCAATTGAATCAGGGCCTGGTCCTCTACAACAGCGATCACTTCACCGCGACTAACATGCATGCCAGGCAATAGTTTGGTAGAACGCAGGTAGCCTCCCATGGGAAAACTCACTGATACAATATTTTGCGGGGGAACATCCACCATCCCATTTACTTTCAAAGTAGTATTTATTGTTTGGGCTGTTGCCGTTCCTGTTTCAATACCGGCATTACGAACCTGTGCATCCGTCATGACCACCATATCATTCGCGACAGGATCTTTGCTTTCGGTTATAGCCTGCTTTTTTGACGAGCAGCCCCCCAGCAACAAGACAAAAACTATATAACATTGAATCTTTGACATGATTTTTATTTTCCGGTTCCGTATTCTATTTCTGTTACGATCTCATTCAGCTGTTGTATAGCCTCCAAACGGCCCAGTTGGATGCCAACTGCATTGCTCATGAGTATCGTCCATTCCAGGTAACTGATCTGCCCCTTATCCAAACTTTGTTTTGCATGGCTGATGATCAGTTCCGACTGGGCGAGGCCCGTCTGCTGATAGTAATTTACGAGCTCTTGCTTTTTGCGCCTCTCCTCTGACAATTGTAATAAATGGCTTTTAAATTGCTGATCAGCTACTTTTACATTCATCCTGGCCACTTCCTCATTGAGACGACCGGCCTTCACTCTATTTCTTGCTCCTTTGTTGAAGATAGGCACGCCCAATGTCAGGTAAAAACTACTGAACCGGCTACCCGACCCATAATACTTTTGAGTTACACCATCTATTGCCTGGTAGCCAACGATTGACATATTATTATACCCAATAGAAATATCCGGCGCCAGCTTATTTCTCTCTACCTCAGTTTGTAACGTTGCCACAGTCACTTGTTGTTCTTTATACCTAATCAACGGATGACCGGCTACCAAAGACGTATCCGCCACAACAATATTTCTTGATCCTTCTCCGGGATAGTCAGGCAATAGCTTATCTTCTGTATTCAGCAACAATTGAAGTTTTTGCTGGGCGATAAGAACATCGCTGGTCAATTGTTGTTGCTGTATTCGGAATTGTTGCAATTGTGTTTCTGCCGATGTTTTTTCCAACATATTAGTTTCTCCCGCTTTCAACCTAAGCTCAGCAGCACGTAATACGCGGCTGTAAACAGAATCAAGACGCTGCAATAATTTTTGTCGTTCTAAGAAATCAGCCATCTGCCAGAAAACAAGTTTCACTTCTCTATCTAACTCTTGTTGCTTCCAGGAAACCATCGCAGCCAGTGCGTTTTCATTAGCCAAATAAAATTCTTTCTGTCGCTTATAAACAGCAGGCAAATTAAATGTCTGGCTCACCATAAAACGTGAATCATTATTTGCACTGTTGAAATTACCATACTCTGCACCCACCTGGGTTTTACCGGGTTCAAAAACTCCAGCCTGCAATTGCTTCCAGTAGGCGGACTCTTTTTGTAACGACTGAATGGAAAGATTTTGCTTACTGGCAAGTTGAAGCATTTCTTCAAGCTTCATTTTTTTACCTTCTATCGTTTGTGCCTGTGCAGATACACTCAATGACAAGATTAAAAGAATCCCTGCAACAGGTTTCAGTTTTCTTTTAGGTCTCTGCCTTTCGATCCACCTGTATAAAATCGGTAATACGACCAGTGTAAGAAAGGTTGCGGTAATAAGACCCCCGATAACAACGGTTGCCAACGGCCGCTGGACTTCAGCCCCGGCGCCATGACTTAATGCCATCGGCAAAAATCCCAGCGAAGCGACGGATGCTGTCATCAATACAGGACGCAGCCTGACTCTTGTTCCTTCCATAATAATTAATTTAAGATCATGTAAACCCTGTTCTTTTAACCGGTTAAATTCTGTGATCAGCACGATTCCATTTAATACGGATACACCAAACAAAGCAATAAAGCCAACCCCGGCTGAAATGCTAAAAGGCATTCCCCTTATCCACAGCGCAAATACGCCTCCTATTGCTGAAAGAGGAATTGCTGAAAAGATCAGCACACCATATTTTAATTTACCAAACGCAAAATAGAGCATGATGAAAATGAGTAATAAAGCAACAGGTAAAGCAATGCTTAATCTCTTTTTTGCCTGCACCAGGTTTTCAAATTGCCCTCCATAGGTTACATAATATCCAGGGGGCAATTTCAATTGTGCCGTCACTTTTTCACTCAATTCATTCACTACGCTTTGCACATCCCTTCCCCGCACATTAAAACCGACAACTATCCTTCGTTTAGCGTCTTCGCGTTGAATCTGGTTGGGACCTTCCCTGACGTCTACTTCCGCCACCAGCGATAGGGGTATCTGTGTACCCGAAGGCGTGGAAATAAGAAGATTCTGGACATCCGTCAGGTCTTTTCTTGATTGTTGATTCAATCTGACAACGAGGTCAAACCTTCTTTCATTTTCATAGACCAGCCCCGCACTCTCACCGGCAAAGGCAGTGCGAATCACCCTGTTTACATCGGCAATACGCAACTGGTAATGCGAGAGTGCATCACGGTTATAATCGATCACTATTTGGGGAAGGCCCGTTACCGTTTCAACATACAGATCCCTTGCTCCATTTACAGTATGGACCACATCGCCGAGCCGTTTAGAATATGCTGCCAATGTATCCAGGTCTTCTCCGAAAATTTTGCATACGATATCCTGGCGGGCACCCGTCATCAATTCATTGAAACGCATCTGAACCGGGTATTGAAAGCCCGCCGTCACTCCGGGTACATCTTCCAACTCCTTACTCATCTTATTGGCCAGTTCATCAAATGTTTTTGCAGACGTCCACTCTTTTTTGTCTTTCAATATCACCATCATATCAGATGCTTCAATGGGCATCGGGTCGGTGGGAATTTCACCTGCACCAATTTTAGTTACTACTTTTTCTACTTCGGGAAATTTTTTTAATAGTATGCCTGCTGTTTTTTGTGTTGCTGCAATAGTCTGTGTGAGGGAACTGCCGGTAAGTATTCTGGTATCTACTGCAAAATCACCTTCCTCAAGTTTTGGAATAAATTCACCGCCCAACCTGGAAAGAAGGAAGGCAGCAACTAAAAAAAAGACAACGACTACAGTTGTAATGATCTTTGGAAAGGCCAATGCCTTTTTTAAAACAGGCTCGTACCATCCCTGGATCCATTTCATCATCTTATCTGAAAAATTTTCCTTATGGGTCATCTTCTTGCTAAGGAACAAAGAAGTCATCATCGGAACATAGGTGAGCGACAGGACAAAAGCGCCTATTAATGCAAACGAGACTGTCTGTGCCATGGGTTTAAACATCTTTCCTTCAATACCAACCAGCGAAAGTATAGGCAGGTAAACGATCAAAATAATGATCTGTCCAAAAACAGCAGAGTTCATCATTTTTCCGGCAGAACTTTCTACCTGCTCATCCATCTGCGCCTGTGTGATACTATTGATGACGGCATAATGCCGGCTATGATACAGCCGGTGCATAACTGCCTCCACTATGATGACAGCCCCGTCTACTATCAATCCAAAATCCAATGCTCCCAGGCTCATCAGGTTCCCGGATACTCCAAATGCATTCATCATGATAACAGCAACAAGCATAGCCAGTGGAATAACAGACGCCACGATCAAACCAGCTCTGAGATTGCCAAGGAAAATAACCAGGATGAATATGACGATCAATGCTCCTTCTAAAAGGTTTTTCTCCACCGTACCAATGGCATTGTTGACCATTTTGGTGCGGTCAAGAAAAGGATCGATCCTTACTCCTTCAGGTAATGTTTTTTCTATTTGACTGATCCTTTCTTTTACATTCTTGATTACCGCTGATGAATTGGCTCCTTTAAGCATCATCACTATAGCACCAGCCACTTCACCTTCGTCGTTAAAACACATGGCACCGTATCTTACTGCTGTCCCGATGCGTACTTCTGCCACATCCCTGATGAAAACAGGTATTCCGCCTGGCGTATGCCTCACAAATATTTTTCCTATATCCTCAATCCCTTTTGCGAGGCCTTCACTGCGTATGTACAACACAGTCGGTCCTTTCTCAATATAAGCACCACCCGTGTTCTGGTTATTTTGCTGAAGCGCCGTAAAAACGTCAGCAATCGTGACATTCATACTTTTTAGCCGCTCGCTGTTAACGGCCACTTCATACTGTTTCAGGTTGCCCCCAAAGCTGCTTACATCAGCAACACCCGGAGTTCCCAATAATTGGCGACGAACTATCCAATCCTGGATTGTTCTCAATTCCGTTGCCGAATATTTGCTTTCATATCCCTTCTTAGGTCTTATAGCGTATTGAAATATTTCTCCTAAACCGGTAGTTACGGGTCCCAACGACGGATTCCCGGCGTCAGCCGGAATCTCTGTACGCACCTGTTGTAAACGTTCTGATACCTGCTGCCTTGCCCAATAGACATCGGTGTTGTCATTAAATACAATGGTGACAAGAGATAATCCGAAGCGGGAAAAAGAACGGATCTCAATAATGCCCGGCACATTGGCTGTCGCTTGCTCAATCGGGAAGGTAATCAGTCGTTCAACTTCAGGTGCGGCCAGGGACGGTGATACAGTAATTACCAGCACCTGGTTATTGGTTATATCAGGAACAGCATCTATCGGCAGTTTGTTAATGGAATAGGCTCCAAAGCTTATTAGTCCAAATACTAATAAACCAATGATCAGCTTGTTCCGTATGGAAAAGCGGATTATATGATTAAGCATAAAACGTTTTACTTGATCGGAAAATCAATTTGAAACAAATACAATAAAGGTCAGCAGTCAGTACGTGGAGGCTGGAAAATATCGAAAGAATGAATTTGTGGTTTATTGATCTCATTATACAACTGAAATTCACGGATGTCTTCCGCGGGTTTCTGTATTCCAACTAAAAACTGGTGGCATTCGCAAACGTTTGACGAAGTTACCAAACAGCAATCAGCATCACGAAACGGAAGTTGTTGATCCCGCTGGTAATCGTCGTCCACTACAGGCGGGTCCTGGTAATGTATTTTGATGAATGAGCAGAAACTGATAGAGGGGTTCAATTGGCGATGTTCTTTAAAATGCTCAAACAGCACTGGTATCTTCAGCAGGTTGTGAAACTCTGCAAATGACAACATATAAGAGGTGATCAATAATATACAGGCTAATCGTTTCACCCGTTAAAGGTACAACGGGGTTTTTATTTACAGACCTATTATTTGAGATACGCAATAAATTTCGTTTGTCAAACCTTGTCATCCTCCTGCCTTGATTCGAGTATAACCTGGCAACCAACCTGGATGCTGACCTGGCATGGCAGGAATTCTACTCTGAATTGGAGGATGGCTGTCAATTACCGCATCTTTCTCCGGTTAAAATCGGGTTTTTAAAGTATTTAATTAAAATAGCAAGGATGAAGACACCATTATTTAACGTCCCACCAATTTTTGCAAATGCTCAGGATACCGTTCTCCTTCCACTTTGATTTGTGAAGAGGCGCTTTCAATTTCCTGGAGTTCACGGGTCGTAAACTCAATTTGAAGGGAACCTATGTTCTCTTCCAGTCGATGCAATTTGGTTGTGCCGGGTATCGGGACGATCCATGGTTTCTGCGCGAGCAACCATGCCAATGCGATCTGGGCGGGTGTGGCATTTTTCTTTACAGCGATTTTATGAAGTAACTCGACCATTGACTGATTTGCTTTGCGGGCTTCCGGAGAGAAACGGGGCACTACATTGCGAAAATCTGAACTGTCAAATTTTGTGTTCTCGTCTATTTTGCCGGTAAGAAATCCTTTACCAAGCGGACTAAAAGGAACCAGGCCAATTCCCAGTTCTTCCAGCACCGGCAAGACTTCGCCTTCCGGTTGCCGCCACCATAGCGAGTATTCGCTTTGAACGGCCGCGACAGGTTGCACAGCGTGTGCCCTGCGAATTGTGTTCACCCCGGGTTCCGACAAACCGAAGTGTTTAACCTTGCCTTCTTTGATTAAATCTTTCACAGCACCTGCAACATCTTCAATCGGTACATCAAGGTCAACACGATGTTGATAGAAAAGATCGATTACTTCAACTCTCAGCCGTTTCAATGAGTCTTCCGCTACTTTTTTGATATGCTCAGGGCGACTATCAAGTTCACTCCACTTGCCTTCGGCATTTGGTTTCCATCCAAATTTGGTCGCTATTTGCACCTTGCCTTTAAACGGCTCCAATGCTTCACCCACCAGCTCTTCATTGGTAAATGGTCCATAAACTTCTGCGGTGTCGAAAAAGGTAATTCCTTTTTCAACTGCTTTACCAAGCAACGTGATCATTTCTTTTTTATCGGCCGCAGGTCCGAGTCCAAAACTCATGCCCATGCAACCAAGGCCAAGCGCAGAAACTTCAGGGCCATTCGTACCTAATACTCTTTTTTCCATTGTATATTCTTTTTATTTTGATAAATGGTCTTTCCAAAATTGGATGGCATGTTCTATCCATCCTTCCGCATCCGAACCGATGCCAAGCCCAAATCCATGGCCGGCATTTTCATATCTGCGGTAATCAACTTCCACTCCTGCATTTCTTAAATTAGCAACACGCTTTTCCACCGTTCTGATATTCGCTATCCCGTCATTTGCACTAATGGTAATAAACGTCGGCGGAAACCTATCAGAGTAACTTGATTGACCGGTATAAGCAATGATCATCGCAGCAGGTTTAGGAATTTTACCACGTGCATATTGATTAACTCCGTTCAGAGCGATATTTCCTACCATTCGTGCACCTGCAGATGCTCCCCACAAAGAATAACCTATTGTATCAACTTCAAGCGCCTTCGCATTGTTGAATACATAAGCGATCGCAGCCGCGAGGTCTTCAGTCGCTTTTTGTTCGTCCACGCGATACCTGATTACAAAAGCATTAAACCCTTTTTTGCTTATTTCCAAAGCAAGAGGAAATCCTTCGTGAGGTGAAGCTACGTATGAGAAACCTCCACCCGGAGAAATTATGGCAAACGGTGCTCTGGGCTTCCCTCTGAAGAAGAAGAGGCCCGTGAATTTTTTGCTTTGATCCTCCCGTTTTTGTTGCCCGGTATAGAATTCATAGAAGATTGTTTTATTCTTACTGGTGTCATCAACCAGGTGGTTAAGAGCATCCACAACGATGCCCGGATTCACGTGGGTGTGGTAGGGCATGAGAGAGCCGATATTTATCAGTTGTGTGTTGTAATAACTGGCATTATCCTCCCAGGGCAGCATCAGTTCGCCAAAATGTTTAAACGCCGGGTGTTTAACTATGTCCCCGATAAAATTACTGGTTGTTAAATGCTCATTATTTGCATGCACATTTATATTCGCGTTCCTATCCATTTGTGTCAGCTCTGTCTCGTTACTATCAGGCAAAACCGCCTCTTGCCCGGTACAGCTTGCAGGAAATATTATCAGCCACAACAAAAGTCCTGTACAACAAAAATTCAACCACGACTGTCCGCGAACACCCAATCTTAATTTGTGCCTTAACATTCCTGGGTCCATAAAATGATTTGAAATGTTTACCAAAGCTACCAATATACTGTGCCAGGAAATAACAAAAACGAAATAGGTATTTACGAAATTCAAATATCTGGAAGTTAACTAAACGCATGTATTATCATGGATTTATGACCTCGGGTTCACGCTGCGGGAAAATCGGTCGAGGATGATAATTCCGGGCTGTTTTAAGCGGATGTAAAATTTACCTTTGTTCTTATAACGAGGGCGAAATTTGACTATTTTTGCCCTCGTTATTAAAACGAGCGCATGCGGCGCCCTCGTATAATAATCAAAAAAATGAGGAACGACCCACAAAAGCCTTTTAACAAGTTACCTGATCTGCCACCAGGAATTGATTTGGAGACAAAGATCATACTGAAGAAAATAATTTCGGCAAGCAGAGCTTTATCAGAATTAAAAGGTGCCGTCAGGAACCTGCCAAACCCAATGCTGTTTATTGACACCATTAACCTGCAGGAGGCTCAGGCCAGCTCTGCTATTGAAAATATCGTTACTACCCAGGATGAATTATTCAAGGCTTCTGTTACCGATAAGAAGATAGAAAACCCGGCTACCAAAGAAGTAATTCATTATAAAGATGCGTTGTGGTATGGCGTGCAACAAATTGAAAGAAAGCCTGTTCTTACAACTAACCTTTTTATCGCCATCATGCGAATAATAAAGGAGAACGAATCTGGAATACGAAACCTGCCAGGCACACAGTTGAAAAATCCCACAACCGGTAAAGTTGTGTACACTCCTCCCGAAGGGGAAAAAGTAATCCGCGATAAATTGAAAGCATTGGAAACATTCATCAATACGGACGATGATATTGACCCATTGTTGAAACTTGCCTTGATTCATTACCAGTTTGAAGCCATTCATCCGTTCTTTGATGGTAACGGAAGGACGGGACGAATTATCCTGCTACTTTACCTAAAGCTAAGCGGACTGATGGATCTTCCTGCGTTGTATTTAAGCCGCTACATACTGAAAAACCGAAATGAATACTATCTAAAATTGAAGAATGTGACAGAAAAAGATGATTGGCAAAACTGGATATTGTATATGCTTGATATGATCGAATTATCTGCACAAAACGGTAAAGAACGGATCTTAAAAATTGAAGAATTGATAAATAAAACAGGAAGTGAGATACAAGCCAAATTACCAAAGATCTATACCAAAGATCTAGTTGAGGAGCTATTTCGTTTGCCTTATACTAAGAGAAACAATATTGCAAGAGCCGGTATAGGTAATATCAAAACCGCCGGCACTTATCTAATAAGGCTGGAAGAAATAGGTATTTTAAGAAGTGTTACCGTGGGTAAGGAAAAATTATATCTAAATGTCAGGCTGATGGAAATATTGAAAAAAGAGTAAGCCATACCCTCATGAATCTGCTTTTTCAATTTCCCTAATTGATATGTTAAATTCGTCGCTCTGCAATTGTTCATTCAGACAACTATCGCCCGGGTGCATAAGCGCCATTTTCGATCCATGTGATCCATGCTTTTTTAAATTCTGCATGGCTGATGGGTGGAGCAGGGCGACCTTCACCCATATCCCATCCCACCTTGACCAAACCGTCATCAGCATGTTCGATCAATTGCTTTAACGTTTTATTCCCGTTTGTTTTTGGATTCACTAATTGTTTCGCCAGTTGATTCGGCGTTTTCCCCTCGAAAACCATTTTCATATTTGAAGGAGGCAGGTGCCAGTCCGGATGCCCGGGCGGTTGATTCAACCCTTTGAGGTTCGTGGGCTGATGGCAATTTGAACATTTCATAGCATAAACTCCTTTACCGTCTTTACCCCTTCGCGGCAGCATGGAGTGGATGTGACTGTCGTCGCCCTGTAAAGGTGTATCACCTGAAGGATGACAATTCATACAGCGGGGACTCATTAAAACCTGGTATACATCCATAAATGCTTTAACCGATGCGATACTGTCTTTAATGACAGTCTTTTTCTTCGTTATGCGTATTATTGCTGATTCATCTCTAAATCCAAAATTCATGAATACAACTATTGAAATTATTATTGCTAAAACTGCACTTGTCTTAGCAGGAAGTGAGTATTGTCTTCTGTTTTGATACATAATAATTGAATTAACTTTTTCAAGTCGTAAGAATTAACCTTATCCTTTCTTGCGCTGCATCTCCGCTGCCAGGTGAATGGCACTACGAATTCTCAGGTAGGTCCCACAACGGCAAATATTACCAGCCATTGCAGCGTCAATGTCCTGGTCCGTCGGGTTGCTATTTTCCCTGAGCAGAACTGCCGCTGACATGATCTGGCCCGATTGGCAATATCCACATTGAGGAACGTCCAGTTCTATCCAGGCCTTTTGTAAAGGATGATCGCCTGCTTCTGACAAGCCCTCGATAGTAACAACTTGTTGTCCAACTGCACGGCTCACTTTTGTAACACAGGAGCGAACAGCTTCACCGTTCAGGTGCACTGCGCATGCACCACATTGTGCCATGCCGCAGCCATACTTTGTTCCGACAAGACCAAGTTTATCCCTGAGCACCCAAAGCAAAGGCATATCCGGATCTACATCTACGGTGTAGGATTTCTTATTAATATTTAATGTGAGCATAACTAATTTATAAATGATGAACAAATGTTTAATTAAAATGCGCGACGTGTATTCAGTTGCGGACCATATGGCTGTTGATATAAACGTTTGCCCGCGGCTTTGTACAATGCATTTGCTACTGCTCCGAAAACAGGGGGGAAGGGTGGTTCTCCTAATCCTGTGGGGTCAATATCATTCTGTACAAAATGCACTTCGATCTTTTTTGGTGCTTCGTGCATGCGAATAATTTTGTATCGATGGAAATTATTTTGCTCTACGGCGCCATTTTTATGAGTCAATCCACCATAAAAGGCATTTCCAATTCCATCAACAACGGCTCCCTGGACCATATTTGTTGCCGCATCGGGATTTACCACAATGCCACAATCAATAGCACTGAATACTCTTTCAACATAAGGTTGTCCGTTTGTCATTATCATATCCACTACATGGGCTGCATAAGAGTTATGGCAGAAATAAGCGGCAACACCACGGCTGTATTTTTTATTTTCTGGCTTATTCCACCCGGATTTTTCCCTAACAAGCTGCAATACCCCCGCATACCGGTCAGCGTCATAATCGTTGTTTTTGCCTACAGGATTCTCTTTGGCCCGTTTCAAAAGTTCTAACCTGAAATCAATCGGATCTTTTCCCATCGCTTCTGCCAGTTCATCTAAAAATGATTGTTCGGCAGCTGCATTGAAGTTTGATCGCGGCGCCCTGAAAGCCCCGATAGTAATATTAGAAGGTATCTGCCATCCTTCAGCAAGATAATTATCAACAGCACCCGCAGGAAACCTGTTTGCATGAATTGGATGCTCGGGAATGCCGCCACCCTTTACATGAAACGCAATCAGCTTTTTATTCGAATCCAGCGCAGCACGATAAGTAGCCGTGTACATAGGACGATAGATACCGTAGCTCATATCGTCTTCGCGGGTGTATATGAGCTTGACAGGAGCTTTTACCTTTTTAGAGATAAGCGCTGCTTCATAGAGATAATGTCCATACGCTCTTCGACCAAAACCCCCACCCATACGGGTCATCTGAATCTCAATTTTATCAGCCGGCAGGTTTAACAGTTTTGCAAGAGTAGGTTCTGACCAACCCGGAGCTTGGAGAGGTCCGGCCACTAAGGCTTTTTCATCTGTAACATGGGCGAAGAAATTCATCGGCTCCATGCAATTGTGTGCCAAAAAAGGTGCATTATAAGTGCGTTCGATAACCTGGGCCGCATTCTTAAATGCTGTTTCTGGATCACCGTCTTTTCTTAGTTGCTCAGCTGGTTGTTTTGCATATTCCTGCATTTTCGCAAATTGAGCACCCGTACTTTCAAGCTCTCCAGGAATAATAACTTCCTTTTTTCCACTCCTGCCTGCCACAGTTTCTTTCATAACGCCGGCGGGCTCCCATGTTGCTTTTAATTTTTTGCGGGCATTCATCACTTCCCATGTATTATTACCTACCACGACCAACAAATCATTGAACGTTCGCGTATCGAAACCGCCCTGTTCGAAACCATCTTCGTATAATTTAAGAGTGAACACATCTTTGACACCGGGCATTTGCAGGGTTTGAGACGCATCAAAAGATTTAAGTTTCATCCCGAAAGCAGGTGGATGTTCAATCATGGCAATCAGCATTCCTTCCTGATTATAATCCATTCCAAAAAGAGGTTTTCCAGTAATGATCTTCAATCCTTCCACATTCTTCTTGGAGTTTCGCACTACATTAAAATTCTTTACATCTTTCAACTTTACCTCTTTTGGAATTGGGATGCCAGAAGCTTTTGAAGCAAATTCTCCATACGTTCCTGCCCGGTTCGTTTTAGCATGAAACAGCACGGCCCCTTTGGTTGTTATTTCTTCCACAGGTACACTCCATGTTTGAGCGGCGGCTTCCTTCAACATCTGTCGGGCTGCTGCCCCGGCTTCGCGGAGAGGTTTCCAATACATTTTCACCGAATTACTTCCGCCGGTAAATTGCGGCCCTAATTTCACGGTGTCGTGCGGCCCCATTTCTACCACTACTTTTTGCCATTCTGCGTCCAACTCTTCAGCTACAATCATTGGGAGCGAGGTCATCACGTTTTGACCGAATTCCGGATTAGGGTTAAGAATTTTTATAACATTATCAGGCGTGATTTTTATATACCCATTTAGTTCATGCCATTGTTCGGGTAGATCAAACATTTTTATTTTATCGTCTTGCCCGAATTCTGACAACCAGTTAAAACTTATCATCAAGCCGCCACCAGCCAGTGCTGTTGATTTTAGAAATGAGCGCCTGCTATAATTAATCTTGTTGTCTCCCATTTTTAAAATTTTTAATGTTACCCAATTGTGTACGGCCCAATAGCTCCAATTTTTCTATTCGGTTGAGTGTACATGATCTTTTATAGATGGTAAGTTGTACTACTGTCTTCAAACAACTCAAAGTTAGAATCATATAATCATTTGCAGTTCGCATTTTCAAACCAAAAGCTACGAAAATCAAATACCGGGCCTTTTTCAATCACGCGCCTCCTCCACGGTTCAGCTGTGAGAAAAATGGCTGTTCATAAAAACGATTCCCGGTTGCTTTATACAATGCGTTGGCTAACGCCCCGAAAACGGGTGGAAATGCGGGTTCGCCCAGGCCGGTCGGTACTGTGATCGCTTTTATGACCGCCAGTTTATTACCCGTGATAATGTACATAAAGGTGTGTTGGAAAGGTTTGAGAATTTGTTGAACGATTATTTTCATACAGAAAAACCACAAACTATTGGTCTGCCCTCCGTTGCCTTGTGTGCAGGCGAATTGAATTTGTCACCAAACTATTTTGGGGACCTGGTAAAGAAGGAGACGGGCAAAACGGCACAGGAATATATACAATTGAAGGTGATTGACGTGGCAAAAGAAAAAATCTTTGATCGAACCAAATCGGTTAACCAGGTTGCTTATGAATTGGGATTTAAATATCCGCAACACTTCACTCGTCTCTTCAAACAAAAGGTCGGTTATACTCCGAATGAATACAGGATGATGAATTAAAAAAAATCCGGCAATTACGGTTCACAAATGAACTCCATCGTTCGGTCTATCCTTTCAGGTTGACAAAGGCCATCTACCCATTTTTTATTGTACGCTTTTAGCAGGTATTTTTTTTCGTAAGCCTTATTGATTGCATCCGTGATGACACCTAGGTCTGGCGGTTTCACGCCTCTAACTGGTATGATTTCTTTTGCGCACCTGATATCGCCGCTATCACCAATTAAAAAGGCTGTGTACCAACTTCTTTCCGAAAGATTGTAAGAGCGGGCAAAGATCCTGCCTTTCACTTCAACCATCCATATACCGGTAAATTTTTCGCGGTTTTTTCCTGCCCGCACACTGGTAATCTGTGTCTCGTTAATACACTTAAGAAATAGCTTTGGAAATCTCTCCATATCAATTTAAATATTCCTGAACTTCAACGGGCTTAGTTGCACATTCTTTTTAAAGAAATTGTTGAAGTGAGTCACCTCATTAAATCCAAGTGCGTACGCAATTTCTGAGACATTCCAGGGGCTGTGTTTCAAAAGAATTTTTGCTTCCTGCACAATTCGTTCGGCTATGACATGCGAAGTTGTTTTATCGGTTGTTTCCTTTACAGCCCTGTTCAAATGATTAACGTGCACATTCAACTGGGCGGCAAAATCAGAGGCGCTTCGATATTGTAATGATGGGTGAGCTTCATCGATCGGAAACTGCCTTTCTAATAGTTCCAAAAACAAAGAGGAAATCCTGGTGGAGGCCTTCATCGGTTGCTGGTCAATCTTAGTGTTCGGCTGCATTTTAAGGGCGAAATGGATCAACTCAAATACCAGTGTCCGCAACGCATCGTACTTATGTACATAATCGGAATTGATATCCTCAAACATCCGTTGAAAATAATTATTAACCCTTTCAGCCTGTTCATCAGTTAATTCAAACAAATGCGTACCCTCCGGCTGAAAAACAGAATATTGGTTCAGGTTTCCAAACTGGTGGAAAAAATGCTGGTTGAAAATGCAGTAGACACCGCTGCGTATTTTATCCAAATGTTCCCATTTATATGGAATATGCGGATTGGAAAATGACAGCGCCTGCTTCTTTACCTCGTAGACTTTGTCTGCATAGTGCACCTGGCTGTTCCCCATTACCAGCATGATCTTATAAAAGTCACGACGTTTATATGGTATGGATGGTGGTTGCCCTTCAACATAAGGAGGCAACTTGAAAATATTAAAATGCCCGATCTCACTGCGCAGGTTATCTGGTATCCAGTCGAATTTTCGTTTGTAGAATTCCTGTATGGTTTCCACCTTACCCATCTTCCACAAACTTACTGATTTCCCGTTCCCATTGTGCTTCGACATATTTTTATTAAATGAGGTCAAACTTAGTTTGCCGACCTTAACTTGTTCATCATTCGCGGCAGGATTCTTTGATTGACAACTTTGCAAAGCAAGTTGATCTCATAAATTTCCGCTAACGATTTCCAAATGGATTTTTACAAAATTCAAATATTTTGTATGCAGGCGGAAAAAGGAAACCAGAATCAATCCGCACAGCCGGTATAAATGTTGCATGTTAATTTTAAACATTTTAGAACATACACTCTTATGGAGGAAAATTTGTATCAGAACATTTGTAAGCAAGCCGTTAAAATGCATCAAGCGGGACTCGGAAGGGAAAAAATTCTACATTATATTGCGACGGAGGCCGAAACGGTCTCGGGATATGATACAGCAGCATCAATTCTGCTGCTCGACGAAAATGGTCTTCTTCGAAATGCCGCTTCTCCCCAGCTGCCAAATGATTATCTTTTGGCAATCGATGGATTAAAACCTAACGCCGAGGTAGGTACTTGTGCCGCGGCGGCGGCAACCGGTAACGTTGTGATTACTCCAAGCTTTTATGCGGATAATAAATGGGCCGAACTGCGACATCTTCCATTAGCACTCGGCTACGTCGGCGCATGGAGCATGCCTATCAAAACAGATGACAACAGGATAATTGGCACTTTCGGAACTTATTTTCGCCATCAACGTCAGCCATCATCTGCGGAAATACAAGGAGTAGGTTTGCTTGCTTCGGCCGTAGCTGCACTAGTGACTTCTTACCTTCAAGTTGATTTCAGGGCACAACTGTAGTGAAAAGGTAGACGCTAAATATTACTAATAAAACCACGCCCTGGAGGATAGTTGTGCGACCAGTTCCAAACGACAGCATATTGGTGAATAAGGAGAGGATAAGCAGAAGCGTGGATTTAGTATCAATCCCGAGCGTAACAGAAAAACCCGTAATCACTGATACTATGGCTACAGCAGGAATGGTTAGTCCAATGCTGGCAAGCGCGGAACCGAGGGCAAGGTTGAGACTTGTTTGTAACCGGTTCTTCCTGGCGGCCCTGAACGCAGCCACACCT
>Ga0310810_10003932_pt1 | contig 16329 bp, 14 predicted proteins | sample NCmetagenome_FD_207641 | JGI IMG/M metagenome (GOLD analysis project Ga0310810, IMG submission 207641) | Soil microbial communities from experimental microcosm in Duke University, North Carolina, United States - NC | ecosystem: Engineered > Artificial ecosystem > Soil microcosm > Unclassified ... | reverse complement strand
TCGAAACCGCGCTTTGTACCGGGGCGCGCCATCATCGCCTCGTACCAGCGCTTGACGTTGGGGTAGTCGCTAAGGCTGACCTGATGCCGCTCGTGCCGCCACGCCCAGCCGAGGATCGCGAAATCGGCGATCGAGACATCGTCGCCCGCGGCGTATTGCGCCTCGCCGAGGCGCTTATCGAAGACGCCGTAGAGCCGGTGCGTCTCCTTCATGTAGCGCTCGAGGCCGTAGCGGCGGTCCTCTTCCTTCTCGACCTGCAGAAAATGGTGCACCTGGCCGGGGATCGGGCCAAAGCCGCCCATCTGCCACATCAGCCATTCGAGCACCGGGACCTGGCGGCGCATGTCGCCCTTCGGCCAGAACTTGCCTGTCTTTTCGCCGAGATAAATCAGAATCGCGCCGGACTCGAAGATGCTGATCGGCTTGCCGCCGGGGCCCTCGCTGTCGATGATCGCCGGGATCTTATTGTTCGGGCTGATCTTTAGGAACGCCTCGCCGAACTGCTCGCCCTTCGAGATGTTGACCGGCTTCACCGTGTAGCGGAGGCCCATCTCTTCGAGCGCGACCGAAATCTTGCGGCCGTTCGGGGTATTCCAGGTCCACAATTCGATGCTCATCGGCGGGTCTCCTGTAGGGGGCGGCCGGCAGCATTACCGCGATGGCCCGCCGCCGCAAGCCGCAATAGACTGGCCGTGGACGAACGAAACGGATGACCAAGCATGGGCTGGCAGCCGGAATTGGATGAGCTGCGCAAGCGCGAGCGGCAGACACGCGAGCTGGGCGGCGCCGAGCGGGTGAAGCGCCAGCACGACGCCGGCAAGCTGACCGTGCGTGAGCGCATCGACGCTCTGGTCGATCCCACCAGCTTTCACGAGATCGGCGCGATCGCGGGGAGGGCCCGCTATGACGAGCAGGGGAACCTCGTCGAGCTCACACCATCGAACAATGTGTTTGGCCGGGCCACCATCGACGGCCGGCCGGTTGTCGTCGCGGGTGACGATTTCACCGTGCGCGGCGGTTCAGCCGATGCGGCGATCCGCGAAAAGGCGCTGATGCCGGAGCAGATGGCACATGATTTGCGCCTGCCGATCATCCGGATCATCGAGGGCTCGGGCGGCGGCGGCTCGGTCAAGACTATCGAGACGACGGGGCGCGCCAACCTGCCGGGGCGGGTCGGTTCGAACCTCCCTTACTACTACACGACCGCCAATCTCGGCCGCGTGCCGGTTGTGGCCTTGGGGCTCGGCTCGGTCGCCGGGCTCGGCGCGGCGCGGATGGCGGCGAGCCATTATTCGGTCATGACCAAGGAGACCTCGGCGCTGTTTGTTGCCGGACCGCCGGTGGTCAACGCGCTGATCAACGATCCCGCGAAGCATCTCGACCGGTTCGAATTGGGCGGCTGGGAGATCCAGACGCGTTGCGGCGCGGTCGATCATGCCGCGGACAGCGAGCAAGAAGCCTTCGAATGCACCCGGAGCTTTCTGTCGTACCTGCCCTCATCGGTGTTCGAGGTCGCGCCACGCGGGCCGCGCACCGATGATCCGGACCGGCGGGAGGAATTTCTGTTCGAGGCGATCCCGCGCGATAAACGCAAGGTCTACAAGATGCGGCCGATCATCGAGGCCGTTGTCGACAAGGACTCCTTCTTCGAGATGGGCCGCATGTTCGGGCGGCCGATCATTACCGGCTTCGCGCGTATCGATGGGCTGCCGGTCGCGCTCATGGCAAGCGACCCGTTCTTTTATGGCGGCGCCTGGACCGCCGACGCCTGCGACAAGATCATCCGGTTTGTCGATCTGGCCGAAACCTTTCACCTGCCGATCGTCTATCTGTGCGACTGCCCCGGTTTCCATGTCGGGGTCGAAGCGGAAAAGGCGGCGACGATCAGGAAAGGCGTGCGCGCGATGGCGGCGGTCAACCAATCGACTGTGCCGTGGTGCACCTTTCTTGTGCGCAACGTGTTTGGCGTGGCCGGCGCAGTCAACCAGCCTTCGGGACGCTTCTCGATCCGCTATGCCTGGCTGTCGGCGCGCTGGGGCTCGCTGCCCTTGGAGGGCGGCATCGAGGCCGCCTACCGCGCCGAAATCGACGCCGCTGACGATCTGCAGGGCAAGATCGCGGAGATCGACGAGCGATTGCAGAAGCTGCGCTCGCCATTCCGCACCGCCGAGCCGTTCTGGATCGAGGAGATCATCGACCCGCGCGACACAAGAAAACTGCTCGTCGAGTTCGCTGGCTATGCCGAGAAATTGCGCCAGCCCGGCGAGAGCAAATTCTGTATGCGCCCGTAATAACAGAGGAGAGAAGCCGATGCTGGAAGTGGAACGCGCCGCCGATCTCAAAGCCTATGAGGGAAAGGAGATCGGGGTCAGCGATTGGTTCACGGTGACGCAAGAGCAGATCAACAAATTCGCCGACGCGACCGGCGATCACCAATGGATCCATGTCGATGTCGAGCGGGCAAAGCGCGAGATGCCGGGGGGCAAGACAATCGCGCATGGCTGGCTGACGCTGTCATTGGTGCCGCGCCTCGCCTCGACGCTGTACCGGGTCAAAAAGCGGTCGCGCGGCATCAATTACGGCGCCAACCGAGTGCGCTTCACGGGGATGGTGCCGGCGGGCTCGCGGATTCGGCTGCGGCTGACGATCAAGTCGGTCGAGCCGGTCGAGGGCGGCGTGCGCACGACATCGTCGGGCACGATGGAGCTCGAAGGCAGCGACCGCCCCGTGCTGGTCGCCGAGACGATCGGCGTCACCTACGATTGAGCGGGCTCATCCGACCAATACCGCCTTGCCGATGACCTTGCGGTCGATCACCGCCTGAACCGCGTCGGCGGCCTGCTCCAGCGGAAAGCGGTGCGAGATGCGCGGCCGGAGCTTGCCCTGGCTTGCCAGTTCGACGAGTGCTTTCATGTTGGCGCGGCCGATCTCTGGCTGCTGCTCGGTGACGCCGCCGAGCCGGACGCCAATGACCTCCAGGCCCTTGATCAGGAGATAGTTGGTGCGCGGTGTCGATGGACCACCGCCGAGAAACCCGAGCACCAGGATGCGCCCGCCCCAGGCGAGGCAGCGCAGTGACGCATCGAACACATTGGCGCCGATCGGGTCGTAGACGATGTCGACGCCGCGGTCGTTGGTCAGCGCCTTGATCTGGTCGCGCAGCCCCTCGCGATAGTCGATCGCATGATCGGCGCCTTCTTCGAGGCAAGCGGCGCGCTTGTCGTCGGTGCTCGCTGTCGCGATAACGGTCGCGCCGAACAATTTGGCGACCTGGATCGCCGCGATGCCAATGCCGCCGGCAGCGCCGTGGATCATCACCCAATCGCCCGCCTTCATGCGGCCGCGCTGCAACAGCGCGTGATAGGCGGTGTGATAGGCCCCGCTGAACACCGCCGCTGCTTCGAGGCTCATGCCGGCCGGAACCGGGTTGCAATTCTCGGCGCGCGCATTGCCGAGCGTCGCGAAGGCGCCGAGCCGGTGGCGGCTCATGACTTTGTCACCGGGCTTGAATTGCGTGACGCCCTCGCCGACCGCGACGATTTCGCCGGCGGCCTCGTTGCCGGGAATGAAAGGCGGCTCCGGCCGGAACTGATATTTGCCGGCCAGCATCAAGACGTCGACATATTGCACGCCGCGCGCCGTGATCTTGACCTGCACCTCGCCGGGGCCGGGCGGTGGCGGGTCGGGCACCTCGCGCAACGCCAAAACCTCGGGGCCGCCAAACGCCTGGCATACGACCGCTTTCATCGCCGCTCCCTATCGCCAATCGTCGAGCACAAAGAGCCCGGGCCGGCTGTAGCCGGGCTCGTTCGGGCGGTGCATCGTGACACCCTGGATGTGCGTGCGGAATCCGCGTGCGAGCATCGCGCGATACGCTTCTTCGCGCGCGGTGTTGACCCCGGCGACGACGGTGGTCATGCCGGCGGCGATCGCAACCCCGCCGCATGCGTCGAGCAGCGCGGCGAAGCGCTCGGCGCTCCCGGGGCCAGGGCGCACCGCGCCGAATTTGACAAAGCAGACGCCGTCGCCGGCCTCGCTCGTCGGCCCCAAATGGCAGATCGCAAACCCCGCGAGATGGCTGTCGCCGTCGCATACGAGCACCGTGTCGCCGAGATTGCGGGCGAACACCGTGCGGATCTCGGCGCGCAGATCGAGCCCCTCATAAAGTTCGTCGCTCAGTTCGCGGGTCGCGTGTTCCACCTCAGTGCGTTGCGCTTCCGGCAGCTTGGAAAACCGCGACCACCCGTTATTCGCGGACGGCTGTGCCGGGGCGGCCATGATCGCGGTCAGAAAACGCGGGTGAAATCCGAATTTGCCGTACAGCCCGGCATGCTTGGCGCTCTGCGCAAACGTGAACAGCCCCGCATGGCGAATGCCCCAACTCTCGAACGCATCGCAGGCGGGTGCGACAAGCCGCTGGCCGATGCCGCCATCCCACAGATCGGGGCGCGTCGACAGCGGCCCAAAGAAACCGACGCTGCCCCAATTGGTCGCAAAGTTCGACCCGAGGAGCTCGCCATCCCGCTCGGCGGCGAAGGACGCGACGTTCTCGGCGCCGAAGCGGGTTTGCGTGTAAGGCGGAAACCGGAAAGTCTCGAGATCGGGCACACCGAGAAAGGTGCCGAACGCGTCCCGGATGATGCGCTGAGCCTTGGGCAGATCGTGCTTCGTTAGGGGGCGAACAGTAACCATGAGTGCTCCGTTGTTTTTGACGCGGCCGATGCTATAGGCCGATCCGCACCCAGTCACCTTCGGCCGTAAGCGTCGCGCCGAGCCGCGCGCTCCGCTCGGCCAGGCGGCCAAACGTGACGCCCTCGTCGGCGAGCGCGCAGGGCACGGTCTCGTTCTCTGCGTTGTGGCGCACAAACTGGAAGCGCGCTTCCGTCACCGTGTCGTGCGCGATCTCGCAGCGCGCCAGCATGCCGACCCAGTCGCCGTGCCGGCGGCCGCCATGGCCGGTGTGAAACGAGAAGCTGCCGAGCCCGTAGAAGATCGGCTTGCCGCGATAGATCTCGACCGGCAGCGAGTAATGCGGCCCGTGGCCGATGACGATGTCGGCGCCGGCCTCGATCGCGGCATGAGCGATCTCGGTCATGTAATTGAGCACCTCTTCGCCGAGCCCCCAATGGCACGAGGCGACGACGATGTCGGCCTCGCGGCGGAGCGCGGCGACGTCTTGCGTAAACGCGGCGAGGTAATCGCGGTCGGCCCAAGTGACGACGATGGGCGGCACGCCCGGGCGGTTCATTGGCGGCACTTCAGGCCGCGTCTTGTGCGCCGGCACCTGATAAGCGGTGTGGCCGCGGATCACGGCGATCCCGCAGCCATGGGCGATCGCTTCGTGGTTCGTCGGCCAATAGACCGAGCTGCGCTGCAGAAAACCGACGCGCAGCCCGCCGCAATCGGCGATGGCCGGCGCGCGGGCGGCGTCGAGATTGGCGCCGGCGCCGGTATGGCCGAGACCGAGCCGGTCGAGCCGCGCGAGCGAGCCGAGGATGGCCGCTGCGCCGTAATTGACGTTGTTGGCGAGCCCGACCGCGGCGATCCCGGCACTCTGCAACGCCCCGCCGGCGATGTCGGGATCGGCGAAAAAGCCCTCATGCTCGACCGCATGCCCGTCGGGCGGGTCGTAAAGCAGGCATTCGAGATTGGCGAACACCAGATCGGCGCCGCGCAAGGTCTCGCCGATCTGCGCGAACGGCACGCCGGCATCCTCGACATTCATCAGATTGACGTCGCCGACCAGGATCAAGGAGGGCATCTGCGGGTCTCCTGCTGCACCCTTATTGTAGCAGAGGTGCCTCGGGTGTTTCCCTGCGCCGCCGCTTCCGATTAAATCGAGGCCGGAGCAGCGGGAGACGGGGCGCGCATGATCGACAAATTCGTCCGCTCGGTGGCCGAGGCCTTGGCCGGCATCAAGGACGGCTCGACCGTGTTGATCGCCGGCTTTGCGCAGGTCGGCGAGCCCCGGGCGCTGATCGAGGGGCTTATCGAAACCGGCGCCAAGGATCTGACCGTCGTGCACAACACCGCCGGGCGAGGCCGCGAAGGCGTGGCGCGGCTGATCGGGGAGGGCCGCGTCAGGAAGATCGTTTGCAGCTTTGCACGCAGTCGCGGCTCGGTGTTGTTCGAGGAGGTCTATGCGCGCGGCGAGATCGAGCTCGAAATCCTGCCGCAGGGCACGATGGCCGAGCGGATCCGCGCCGCTGCGGCCGGCATCCCGGCATTCTATACGGCGACCGCGGCCGGCACCAAACTGGCCGAGGGCAAAGAGGCGCGTGTCTTCAACGGGCGCGAATACATCCTAGAACACGCGATCTACGGCGATGTGGCGCTGGTCGAGGCGTGGCGCGCCGACCGCTGGGGCAACCTCGTCTACCGCGACGCCGGGCGGAACTTCAATCCGGTCATGGCGGCGGCCGCCCAGCTGACCATCGTGCAGACGCAGCACGTCGCCGAACTCGGCGAGTTGTCGCCCGAGGAGGTCGCCACTCCCGGCATCTATGTCGACCGCGTCGTGCATGTCGCCGCCGGCGACCCGCCGCTGAAAACCTGACAGCGCACTATCGGGCAGGAACACAATAGATGGCAGCAAACCAGAACTGGCAGCCGCTCGAACGCGAGGCATTGGCCGCGCGCCTCGCGCAGGACATCCCCGAGGGGTGGTCGGTCAATCTCGGCATCGGCATTCCCACGCTGGTCGGCAATTATGTGCCGCCCGAGCGCGAGGTCGTGTTCCACTCCGAGAACGGCATTCTCGGCATGGGGCCGGCGCCGCCGCCCGACAAGATCAACCGCTGGCTGATCAACGCCAGCAGCCAGTACGTGACGCTGCGCCCCGGCGCGAGCTTTATGAGCCATTCCGACAGCTTTGCGGTGGTGCGCGGCGGTCATCTCGATCTCTGCGTGCTCGGCGCGTTTCAAGTCGCAGAGAACGGCGATCTCGCGAATTGGGCGCGCTCGGAAGATGACAATGCGCCGGCGATCGGCGGCGCGATGGATCTCGCGGCCGGCGCGCGGCGGATCTGGGTCGTCATGGAGCACAATACGCGCGGCGGCGAGGCGCGCCTCTTGCGCCGCTGCACCTATCCGCTGACCGCCGCGACCTGCGTCAAGCGGGTTTATACCGAGCTCGCGGTCATCGACGTGACGCCGCGCGGTTTCGCGGTCGTCGATATGGTGCCGGGGCTCAGCCTCGAAGAATTGCAGGCCCGCACCGACGCGCCATTGCAGGCTCAGTCTGCGAGATAGCGGGCCAGAAACGCCGGCACTCTCTCAAAGGCATCGCCGCGCGCCGCGGGATCCGACCCAACATAAGGCAGCGTCCCTGGACGGGTTTGTACCGGCAGCAGTTGCAGCGGGATGTTCGTCGCATCGAAGGCGTGATAGGCGCCCGGATAAATCTGCATGTCGATCCTGGCGCCCCGTGCAACCGCGTTCTCGACAAAGCGCTGGCAAGGCGCCGCCTGTGTCCAAGTGTCGCTCGCGCCTTGCAGCAACAGCAGCGGTATCTCGTTCGACCAGCCTGGAGCCTGTTCGTCGTCATTGCACAGAGCGGGATAAAACGCCACCGCCCCTCGAAACGAGGCGCTTCCCGATCCGTTGAGCCGAGTGCGCTCCCCGGAGCGCGTGGACAGCAAGACCACGCCACCGCCCAGCGACCAGCCGATCACGCCGATCCGGTTCGAGTCGACGAAGGGCTGGGCAGCCAGAAACTGGAGAGCGCTATAAGCGTCGCCCTCCCGCTTTAGCATCAGCTTCATCCACTCATCGGGGTTGGTAACCCTGAGCGAGCAGGTGCTCCCGATGCCACGCGGCCAGTGGCTGTCGACCATCAATACCGCATAGCCCAGTCTATTGAGCTCTCCGGCCCAGCTAGTCTCCCTTTCGTCCAGATCTCCGTCGTGGATTAGGCCGCCACAGCCATGCAAGAACACGAGAGCCGAGTGCCTGTCACCATCGAGCGGTCGGAAAATATGGCCGGCGAGTACGGTGGCCGGCTTGCCGCCGTCGTTGTCATCCAGCGACGGGAAGTGGACAACGGTGTGGGCTTGCTGAGCTGCCGCGGGGCATCCGCCGCAGAACAGGACGAGCCCAATCACGTATGCAATCGCCGCGCGGTTCCGGCGCGGACGTTCGGGTGCAGTGTCTCGCCAGGATTGCGTCGTGAACCGATCGATATCGGCGCTCAAGCGCAAGCAGCGACGGCGCGGCGGGCCATCACATTGACGAGATGCGCGCGGTATTCGGCGCTGGCATGGATGTCGGAGTTGAGCCCGTCATCCTTGATGGCAATATCCTTGATCGCATCCGGCGTGAAGGATTTCGCGAGCGCGGCTTCCATCTCCGGCACGCGGAAGACGCTGGGGCCGGCGCCGGTCACCGCGACGCGCACGCCGGCGGCGGTCTTTGCGACGAAGACGCCGACAATTGCGTAGCGCGAGGCCGGGTTGCGGAATTTCTGGTAGTTGGCCTGCGCCACTTTCGGGAAGCGCACGGCGGTCAGGATCTCGCCGGGCTGCAGCGCGGTCTCAAACATTCCGGTGAAGAACTGGTCGGCCGGGATCTCGCGCTTATTTGTGCGTACCGTCGCGTTGAGGGCGACAATCGCGGCGGGGTAGTCGGCCGCCGGGTCGTTGTTCGCAACCGAGCCGCCGATCGTGCCGCGGTTTCGCACTGCTGGGTCTCCGATCATGCCGGCCATCGCCGCGAGGGCCGGAATGGCGCGCCTGACGGCATCCGAGCGATTGACCTCGGCATGCCGCGTCATAGCGCCGATAACGATCGCGTCGCCCTCTTCCTTGATGCCTTTCAAGGACGGGATCGCCGCGAGATCGATCAGCTGCGTCGGCTTCGCAAGGCGCTGCTTCAAGGTCGGGATCAAGGTCATGCCGCCGGCGACGAGCTTGGCGTCTTCATCCGAGAGCAAGCGCGCGACATCGTCGAGGCTGGCGGGCTTCTGGTATTCGAATTCGTACATCGGGCCTCTCCCTAGTCCGCGGCGGCGCGCGTTTGGTGCTGTTGGATGACCTGCCATAGCCGCTGCGGCGTCAGCGGCATCTCGACATGTTTGACACCGAGCGGTTTCAGCGCGTCGACGACGGCGTTCGCGATCGCCGCCGGCGCGCCGATTGCGCCGGCCTCGCCGCAGCCTTTGACGCCGAGCGGGTTGTGCGTGCACAGCGTTGCATGCGTCGAGAGCTCGAAGGACGGGAGATCGTCGGCGCGCGGCATCGCGTAGTCATTGTAGGACCCGGTCAGGAGCTGGCCGGTTTCTTTGTCGTAGACGCAGCCTTCAAGAACGGCCTGACCGATCCCTTGCGCCAGCCCGCCATGCACCTGGCCGGCGACGATCATCGGATTGATGATGCGGCCGAAATCGTCCGACGCGGTGAATTTGACGATCTCGATGGTGCCGGTATCCGGATCGACCTCGACCTCGGCGATGTGCGCTCCCGATGGGAAGGTGAAGTTCTTGGGGTCGTAGAACGCACTCTCGTCCAGCCCGGGATCCAGCTCTTCGTGCGGGAAATTGTGCGGCACGTACGCGGTCAGCGCGATCTCGCCGAATGCTTTTGACCGGTCAGTACCGGCGACCGTGAACTGGCCATTCTTGAACTCGACATCGGCCTCCGAGGCTTCGAGCAGATGCGCGGCGATCTTACGGCCCTTGGCGATAATCTTGTCCATCGCCTTGACGATCGCGCTGCCGCCGACCGCCAAGGAACGCGAGCCGTAGGTTCCCATGCCAAACGGCAGCTTGTTCGTGTCGCCGTGGACGATCTCGACCGACTCGATCGGGACGCCGAGATAGGCGGAGACGAGCTGGGCGAATGTCGTCTCGTGCCCCTGGCCGTGGCTGTGCGAGCCGGTCAAGACCGTGACGCCGCCGGTCGGGTTTACCCGTATGGCGCCTGACTCGTATAGCCCCGCGCGGGCGCCGAGAGCGCCCGCCACCGCGGAAGGGGCGATGCCGCAAGCCTCGATGTAAGTGGCAAGACCGATGCCGCGCAATTTGCCGCGCCGCGCCGCCTCCTGGCGCCGCTGCTCGAACTCGGCGTAACCGGCGGCGCGCAATGCCATTTCCAGCGTCGTCTGATAATCGCCGCTGTCGTATTGCAGCGCGACCGGCGTCTGGTACGGGAAGGCGTTGGCCGGGATGAAATTGCGCCGTCGCAATTCGGCCGGGTCCATGCCGAGCTCGTCGGCGGCGAGATCGACGATCCGTTCGACGACAAAGGTGGCCTCGGGCCGCCCGGCGCCGCGATAGGCATCGACCGGCACGGTGTTGGTAAACACCGCCTTGGTCTCGACATAGATCGCCGGGGTCGTATAGGTGCCGGCGAGCAACGTCCCGTACAGATAGGTCGGGACGGAGGTCGCGAAGGTCGACAGGTAGGCGCCCATATTGGCGACCGTCGACACTTTGAGCGCGGTGAACTTCGCGTCCTTGTCGAGCGCCAATTCGACGTGCGTGACATGGTCGCGGCCCTGCGCGTCCGACATAAAGCTTTCCGAGCGGTCGGCGGTCCATTTGACCGGCTTCCGCACCTTGCCGGCCGCCCAGGTGACGATCGCCTCCTCGGCGTAATGAAAGATCTTCGATCCAAACCCGCCGCCGACATCCGGGGCGACGACCCGCAATTTGGTCTCCGGTATGTGCAGGACGTTGGCGCCCATCAACAGCCGGATCACATGCGGGTTCTGGCTGGTTGTGTAGAGCGTGTGCTCACCGGTCGCTCGGTCGTATTCCCCGATAGCGGCGCGCGGCTCCATCGCATTCGCGACGAGCCGGTTGTTGACGAGGTCGAGCTTGACGACTTTGGCGGCCTTGCCGATGGCGGTTTCGACCGCGGCAGCATCGCCGAGATGCCAGTCGTAGCAGACATTGCCCGGCGCGTCCGGCCATAGCTGCGGCGCGCCCGGCTTCAGCGCATCGATCGGATCGACGACGGCCGGCTCGACAGTGTAATCGACCGCAATCTTCTCGGCGGCGTCGTGGGCCTGCGGATAGCTCTCGGCGATGACAACAGCAACGGGATCGCCGACATGGCGGACGCGGTCGACCGCCAATACCGGATGCGGCGGCTCCTTCATCGGCGATCCGTCTTTTGACGTAATCAGCCAGCCGCAGGGGAGGCCGCCGATATTGTCCTTCGCCATATCCGGGCCGGTGAAGACAGCAACGACGCCCGGCGCGGACGCCGCGGTGCTCGTGTCGATACGGCCAACCCGGGCGTTGGCATGCGGGCTCCGCAGGATATAGGCGTAGAGCTGCCCAGGCCGGTTGATGTCGTCGGTGTAAGTGCCCTGTCCGGTCAGGAACCGGTAATCCTCGCGGCGGCGAACTGGTTTCCCAATAGCCGGCGTGCCGCTCAATCCATCAGCCATGGCCGTTACTCCGCCGCCACCCCATGGGGATTGGCCGGGGGCGTCTCGCCGCGCATCACGGCCGCCCCTTCCGCGATCGCCAGCACGATGTTGTGGTAGCCGGTGCAGCGGCAGAGATTGCCTTCGAGGTATTCGCGGATCTCTTTGTCGGTCGGCTTGGGGTTATTTTTCACGAGATCGAGCGCGCTCATCACCATGCCGGGCGTGCAGAAGCCGCATTGCAGCGCGTGATTATTGCGGAAGGCTTCCTGCATCGGATGCAGCTGGTCGCCATTGGCGACGCCCTCGATCGTCAGCACGTTGGCGCCTTCGGCCTGCACCGCAAGCAGGGTGCAGGATTTGACCGCCTCGCCGTTGACATGCACGACGCAGGCGCCGCACTGGCTCGTATCGCAGCCGACATGAGTGCCGGTCAGCCCGAGATGCTCCCGCAGCAGCTGCACCAACAAGGTGCGCCCTTCGACTGTCGCCGATGCCGGCTTGCCGTTAACGGTGAGGTTCACCGTTTTCTGCATGGAACCCTCCCTCACTCAAGCTTTTCAGCACCCTCGGCACGCTGTGTCCACCGCGGCCGAGGCGAGTTTCGTGCGCCGCCGCGATTGGGTCAAGGTGCCTCAAGAGCAGCGGATTTTTGATTTTCCGGATCAGGCGGCCGATGTTTCGCCCGGAGTCATCAGCGCGATGAACTCCTGAGTCGGTGCGCCCCAGCAAACTCTGCTCAGAACAGCGAGAGTTGTGGCGTCGGGCGCTCGGCCGGCCGCTTCCCGCTCATCACCAGAGGCTCTATCGGCGTCGCCGCTATCCGATGCCCTGCATAAGCGCAGAATTCCGGGTTCAGATCGATCCCGATAAATTGCCGTCCGAGGCGGCGCGCCGCGACACAGGTGCTTCCTGACCCCATAAAGGGATCAAGCACGATATCGCCCGGAAAGCCTTGCTCCGCGACCGCGCGAAACGTGTACATCGAGATCAGCCGATTAGGCAAAGCTTCTGGAAATGGGGCCGGATGACCTTCCAGGCGTGGAATATTTTCCGGGTACATCCACCAGATTTGCTGGGTCAAATCCATCCATTCTTCTTGGCTTAGTTTCGACGCTTGCTTAACTGCACTGGGCAAAACCCTCGGCGGGCCGGGTTTAACAAAGACAGCAATGAACTCGATGTAGTTACGCTCATACAGATTAGGTGGATAGGGATATGATCCGAACATCTTTTCCGTGGTCTGTTTTTCCCAGATGTACAAGCTGAAAAGCCGTAACGGCGTCACATCCTCTACACGCCGCTTCATATCTGAATAGAGGTCAAGCAGCATTCGAGTGTGCGTTTCTTTAAATGCCGCGGCCGAGATCTCCTTCTTAAGCGGCATAATCGGAACATTGAGGCAGAATTTGCCATTGGGCAGCAAAACCCTGCCGATCTCGGACCAAACAGAGTCGAGATCCTGCAGATATTTCTCGTATGACTGTAAGCCGATTTGACCCGGCACCCCGTAATCGACGGTATTCCAATAGGGAGGCGATGTAATCGCGCAGGCACACGAGTCAGGCGGGAACTGCTCGAGACAGGCAAGCGCGTCGCCGCAGATCACTCGGTTCAGCGCTTCGTCAAGTGTCAGCCCTTTATGCGCATGGAGAACATGGTGCGATGGGATCTTCGTCTCGTCGCCCACGTAGCGGCGCGACGGCGCATCGATGGTTGGTATGCCGGACTGAATCGGCGTTTGAGCAGAGAAATTACGATTCCTGCGGAGCTTTGAAGGTTTACCGTCCAGGTTCAGCTTTGCCATTCGGCAGGACGCAGCCTATTGCGACGTGGCATTGGGGGTCATCAGCGCGACGAACCTGTTGAAGAAATCATCGGCCATCTTGCGCGCCGTGCCATCAATGAGACGCGAGCCGATCTGCGCCAGCTTGCCGCCGACCTGCGCCTGGACGCCGTAGCGCATGACGGTCTCGTTGCCCTCGTCTTCAAGCGCCACCTTGGCACTGCCTTTGGCGAAACCGGCGACCCCGCCCTGACCTTCGCCGGAAATCGTGTAGCCCTGCGGCGGGTTAAGGTCGGTAAGCGTCACTTTGCCCGTGAAATGGGCCGAGACCGGCCCGACCTTGGCCCTGACCTTGGCGGTGAATTCGGTATCGGAGGTCTTCTCGACGCTCTCGCAGCCGGGGATGCACTGTTTCAGGGCGTCGGGATCGTTGAGCTTTTCCCAGACCGCCTGCCGGGGGGCGGGGATGCGGCGCTCGCCTTGCATTTCCATCGCGGCTGGTTCCGTGGAGGAGGGGATGGCCGAGTGTGGTTCGCTGTCGCAGCGATTGCAACGGGGGTGCTCCCGGCCTATCTCCTCGGGGAGCGTTGGTTGACTTGGCAACCCGCTGCTGTTATTGGCTTTGATCGTGACCAAACCGCGTAACGAGCTGCGACTTATTCTCACGGCGTCCTAGGGGCGCCGGTTTCCGCTCGTCCGTCCCCCAAGGGGGACCGTTTTACGCGTTTTGGTGATTTCTGATGGATCCGAAGGTGTCGATTTTATGCGGTAGGGCTCGCAGCCTGGCTCTGGGGTTGCGGCCGCGACTTAGCGCCGGCCGGACGGAATAAGCCGCCGGCCCATTACGCCCGACACCGCCTTGAGCGCCGCCCGAGGGGCGCGTTCCGATCCCAGGAGTTCCTTATGACCGTAATGCCGATTCACAAATACCGACCGTTCCCGCCGATCAAGCTGCCCGACCGGCAGTGGCCGGCGCGCGCCATCACCAAGGCCCCGACCTGGTGCTCGGTCGATCTGCGCGATGGCAATCAAGCGCTCATCGAGCCGATGGGCCCGGAACGCAAGCGCCGCATGTTCGAACTGCTCCTGAAGCTCGGCTTCAAGGAGATCGAGGTCGGCTTCCCGGCGGCGTCCGACACCGATCTCGCCTTTGTGCGCGAGATCATCGAGGACGACCTGATCCCCGATGACGTCACGATCCAGGTGCTGACCCAGTCGCGCGCCGAATTGATCGACAAGACCTTCGAGGCGATCCGCGGCGCCAAGCGCGCGATCGTGCATCTCTACAACTCGACTTCGGAGCTGCAGCGTCGCGTCGTGTTCGGGCTCGACCGGGCCGGCATTGTCGACATCGCGGTGACCGGCGCGCGTCAGATCCGCGAGCTCGCGGCCAAGATGCCGGAGACGGAGATCATCTATCAGTATTCTCCCGAGAGCTTCAGCGGCACCGAGCTCGATTTCGCGGTCGAGATCTGCGAGGCGGTCATGGATGTCTGGCGGCCGAGCCCGGACAAAAAGATGATCGTCAACCTGCCCGGCACGGTCGAGATGGCGACCGCCAATGTCTATGCCGACCAGATCGAATGGTTCGCCCGGCATGTGCGCGACCGCGACAGCCTGATCCTCAGCCTGCATCCGCATAACGACCGCGGCACCGCGGTGGCGGCGACCGAGTTCGGCATCATGGCCGGCGCCGAGCGGGTCGAAGGGACGCTGTTCGGGAATGGCGAGCGCACCGGCAATGTCGACATCATCACGCTCGGCTTGAACCTGTTCAGCCAGGGCGTCGACCCCGGGCTCGTCATCACCGACATCGACGATGTGGTGCGCACCTCGGAATACTGCACGCAACTGCCGGTGCATCCGCGACACCCCTATGCCGGCGAGCTGGTGTTCACGGCCTTTTCCGGCTCGCATCAGGACGCGATCAAGAAGGGCTTCGAGGCGCTGCAGAAGCGCAACGACGACCTTTGGGAGGTACCGTATCTGCCGATCGACCCGAAGGATCTCGGCCGCACCTACGAGGCGGTGATCCGGGTCAATTCGCAGTCGGGCAAGGGCGGCGTTGCCTATGTGCTGAAGGCCGATCACGGGCTCGATTTGCCGCGCGGATTGCAGATCGAGTTCAGCCGCGTGGTGCAGGAGATCGCCGACCGCACCGGCAAGGAAATCACCAGCGACGTGATCTGGTCCTTGTTTGAGGACACCTATCTCGGGCGGCACGGGATCAAGCTGAAGGATTACAGCCTCCTGCCCGAACCGCGCGCCGGCGAGCGGCGCATCGCCGCGACCGTCGAGATCGACGGCCGGGAACGGCAGATCGAAGGCGTCGGCAACGGCCCGATCGCCGCCTTTGTCAACGCGCTGCAGCGCGAATGCGGCGTCTCGCTGACCGTCCTCGATTACCACGAGGATGCGGTCAGCGCCGGGGCCGATGCGCAGGCCGCCGCTTATGTGCAGATCCGCGGCTCGAACGGCGCCGGGACGTTGTACGGCGTGGGCATGGACAGCGACATCGTCACCGCCTCGTTGAAGGCGGTCGCCAGCGCCGCCACCCGCGTGTCGCAAAAATCGGCCGGAAAGTAGGCGCTCCGGCGGCGTGCCCTCGGCGACCGGGTTAGCTTCTGCTAACGCCCCTTGCGCCGTTTGGCCTTGCGGGCGGCGTAACGCGCGTCGCGCGCCGCCTGCTTTTCGGCTTCCAGCGCGAGCTCGCGGGCGGCCTTCTCGGCACGCTCGGCCTCGCGCGCGGCCTCCTCGGCGCGGGCCGCCGCTTCGAGGGCAGCTTGGCGCGCCGCTTCCTCGGCGGCACGCTCGGCGGCGAGCCGCGCCTCTTCGGCGAGCCGGGCGGCCCGACGTTCCGCGACGCGGGAATCGCGAGCGAGTTTGACGGCTTGCCGGGCCATCTGGCGCTCGGCGAGCTGCGGGTCATTTGTCGCGGCACGGTGCCTTTCCAACGCCGCCTTCTTCGCGGCGGCAGCGGCGCTCTGACGCTCGGCAAAGCTGGTCTCTTTGGACCTGTTCATCGGACCATCGGCAATCGTCAATCTCCCCATTCAACAACACGGCGGCCAGCCGCGCTCCCGCGGCATCGGGCTGCGGAAGCGGGCTTCTACCACAGGTGAGCCAGACGCCCACGGTTCAGCTTGATCACGCGACGCGGTCGCCCTGCTTGA
>Ga0310810_10003930_pt1 | contig 16339 bp, 20 predicted proteins | sample NCmetagenome_FD_207641 | JGI IMG/M metagenome (GOLD analysis project Ga0310810, IMG submission 207641) | Soil microbial communities from experimental microcosm in Duke University, North Carolina, United States - NC | ecosystem: Engineered > Artificial ecosystem > Soil microcosm > Unclassified ... | reverse complement strand
GCGTTCGCGCTCGGCGTCCTTCTTGAGGTTGGCGTAGTCGGCCATCGCGCGCTTCCATCCAGCGAGGTATTCCTCGCACTTCTTCGCGAGGTCGTCTGCCGCGTCGGGCGTTTCGGGTGCCGCGGGTTCGGCGGGAGGGTTTTGTTGCTGTTCGTCCATAGGTGATGATCATTACAACAAGCTTCGAGCTCCGAGTTCCAAGCTTCAGGCTCGGAGCTTGGGACTTGGAGCTTGAAGCTCATTCAAGTTCGTCCATGCGCTCGCGGATGTAGCGCAGGAGGGCGACGTTGGTGTCGTAGTCCATGCGCGTCGGTCCGAGGATGCCGATGACGGCCTCGCCGACGTCGGGGGCGGCGAAGACGGTCACGACGGACGACAGCTCGCGGCCGAAAGGATTCTCCGCGCCGATGAGCACCGAGACCTCGTCGCCCGCGCGGCGTTCGAGATCGCCCACGATGGCGTCGAGCTCGTCGATGGCGCGCATGGCAGAACGCACGAGGTCGCCCTCGCGTGACTCCGGCTTGCCCATCAGGTTCGAGACGCCGGTCAGGTAGGCCTGGGTGCCGACGCGGATGATCGCGGTCTCGCCGGTGATGGCGGCGACGGTCTTCGCGAACTTGCGCGCGGCGGCTTCCATGTCCTGTTCGAGTTCCACGACCGCGGTCTCGAGCTCGCGGCGCGGCTTGTCCTCGAGCTCCTCGCCGCCGCGCACGAACTCGTCGACGTAGTAGCGATAGCCGGCCTCGGTCGGGATGCGCCCGGCGGAAGTGTGCGGCTGTTCGAGCAGGCCGCGCTCTTCAAGTTCGACCATGTCGTTCCTGACGGTCGCGGACGAGACGCCGAGGCGATAGCGCGAGACGATGTGCGCCGAACCGACCGGTTCCGCGGACCGCAAATACTCCCGCACGATGATGCGGAAGATGTCGCGCAGCCGGTTGTCGGGGTCGTTGGGCATGAGGCCTATATTAGCACTCCAAAGGTCCGAGTGCTAAGGGCAGTATAAAGGCTCGGATAAGGCTGTCAAGAATAAAGAAAAGGCCCTCTGACGAGAGGGCCTCAAGACGGCCAGGAAGCGGCCCGTTCGAGGAGGGCCAGGGTCTTGGCGCGGGGCAGGCCGGCGATGCTCGAGCGGATCTCCGCTTCGTCGCCATCCCCTTCCACCATGGAGACGAACGGACCGAGGTCGGGGTCGTCGATGGTGAAGGCGCCGCAGGAATGCAGGATGTCGCCCCGGGCCAGCGCCAGCTCGATGGCCTTGGCCGAAAGCGGTTCGAACCAGGCGCGGGCGACGTCGGTCGCGTGGCAGGACCGGCGCGTGGCGGTGTCGGTGACGACGACCGTCGTGACGGTGGCGACGGATCCGTCGCCCTCGCCGTACTCGGCCAGCCACTTTCGCGCCTGTTCGGCGCAGCACGGCTTCTCACGGATCTCCTCGCCGTAGACCGCGACCTGGTCGCAGGTGATGAGCAGCGAAGGCTCGGCGATGCGTTCGATGAGCGCGGCCGCCTTGGCGGCGGCGATGTGCCAGGTGAGCACGGCCGGGTCCGGATGCCGGATGGCCTTCTCGTCGATGTCGGCGGACATCTGCGTGAAGCGGAGGCCGGTGGCCTCGAGCTCCTTGCGGCGCCACGGCGACGCCGTGCCGAGGATGAGCGGTCTGCTGCTGACGATGGCGGTCATGCGGCCTCCTGCTGGGGGGGGGTGAAGGTGCGACACGGGAATATAACCGGGAACGGCGCGGCGGTCAACCCTCCGTCAACGCAAAAGCGGCCCCTCACAGGCCGCCCCTCGCCGTCAGCCCCAAAGCGACCGCATTTCATCGCTCAGCTCGTCCAGCTTGTCGGACAGCTTTTCCATGGCGGCGCTGTTCTCGTTCATCGCTTCGGTCACCTGCCGCAGAGCCTCGATCCTCTGCTCCTTGTCGGCGACCGACGTGGCCTCCTTCAGTTTCGCGACGGCGGCCTTCTTCTTCTCTTTCAATTCCTCGAAACGCTCTTTCAAAGCCTCGGCTTCTTCCTGCAGCTCGTTCGACCGTTCGTACGCCCGGGACATGCGATCCAGGCCGAGCGAGGCGTAATTCTCCGCCTGCTGTTTTTTATATTCCTTCGATGAGGCGAGCTCCTTGTACGTCTGCGACAGCGCCTCTTTGAGAGCGGCCGGACCTTCATCGCCGGACATGATCAGCCGGTCCGCGATCTCCCCCATCTTCGACGACAACGCGTCGCGCTTCACCGCGGTCTTGTCCAGGTCCTCCTGCACTTTCCAAAAGTCGACCTTGGCCTGCACGTCATCGGGAGCGTTCGCGAGCCGATCGGCCGCATCGAGAGAGTCCTGGATCAGGCCGTCGTATTCGGACTCGGCCATCGCGAAATCAACGCGGGTCTTCACGTAGTCCTGCTTTTCCTTCTCGATGTCGGTCTCTCCCTTTTGTTCCGCGCGGCGCTCGTTCCCACCCTCTTTCGCGGGCTGTCGCTCGGGCGCCTGCCGGTCCTCTTCCGGCGTCGGAGTCTCTCCTCTCATAAGCAAGAAGATCGGCGATGGATCACTCCTCGTCCTCGTGATCGTCCTTGTCGCCGCGGTCTTTTCGTTCGTTCCGGTCGCTCCGCAGCTCTCCCGCGCTCATGTGGTTGATGTCGGAAAGAAGGACGTTCTCGACGAAGATGCCGCGCGGATAGAAGATCCGCTCGAGCTCGTTCTTGGTCTCGACCTCGACCTTGTCGCGATGGGTCGAGCAGATGTCCTGATGGTTGTAGCGCGAGGCGATCATGCGCATGCGGCTCCGGATGGTCGGACGCACGATCTTGGCCACGAAGTCCTCGCCGACGTTCTGCCAGATGGTCGGCACCTGGTTGATGTCGAGGCGCAGGAGCACCGTGCCTTCGATGGAGATACGCTTGCCGTCCATGGTGGTCGCCGCGATCGGGTGGTCGCCCATGGCCTGCTCGTTCTCGGGGTTGAACTTGCGGCTGATGCCGTATTCGAGCGTCTGCGTATTGAAAAGCTTGGCCTTCTGCCAGAACGGGATCTTGAGGTGCAGGCCGGGGGTCAGCACTTTCTTGAGAACGCCGCGCCCGAGGTCGTAGACGCAGGCCACGTAGCCCGGCGGAACGTAAATGAAGAGTCCCTTGAGGACGTCTTCGACGACGAACGAATACATGATCTTGTCCAGGCTCTCGCTCATACGTTCCTTGCGCTTATCTCAGCCAAAAAGCCGGAGGCAGCGCTTACCTCCGGCATCGTAGCTCAAAATGAGGTTTAAGGCTAGTCGGCGTCCGGCATCGGGACCTTGAACGCGGCCTTGCGGGCACCGAAGATGAACATCGAGAACAGCATCGAGGTCAGCACGAACAGCGATTTGACCATCGGCAGGAGCATCAGCACGACGAGCGTGAAGACCGGGAACAGGAAGAGGTACATGACGTCGGAGCGGCGGATGAGGTGTTCGCGCTGCTTCTGCACGGTGTAGATCTGCAGGAAGAGCAGCACGGCGACGATGCCGGCCCAGAGCGCGCTGTGGTCCGCCAGGTCGAATCCGAGGAAGTTGGTGTTCACGCTCGCCGGGGCCTGGACCCACGGGTACAGCACTTCGTAGCGCGTGAAGCGGATGCCGGCGATGAACACCTGGTAGAGCAGGACGAGCACGAGGGCCTGGACGCCGAGCACCACGACCTTGGACCAGTAGCTGACCTTGTGTTCCTTGAGCAGCTCGCGGATGCGCTCGGCGCGCTTGACGTGGTCGGTCTTGAAATCGCGCTCGATGGCCTCGATCTTCTTGTTGAGCTTCTCGTAACGGAAACGGCTGCGCTCTTCGAGGATGGTGAAGGGCAGGAGGGCGACGCGCAGCAGCACGGTGAGCTCGATGACGGCGACGCCGAGGTTCCCGAAGGCCGGTCCGGAGTACAGGAAGAACAGGACGTTCAGCAGCGGGTTATAAAGGTAGTCGTGCCAGAATTGACCCATAGATTTCGATTAACCGCGCATCTTCTCTTTCTGCTGGCTGATGGCGCGGGCCTGCGGGATGTCGTGCCCGTCGGAGGCGAGCATCTCGTCCTTGATGAACAGCAGCGCGACCGTTCCCATGAACATGACGGCGGAGACGAGGAGGAACAGCACCCGGAAGCCGAACTTGTCCGCGAGCACGCCGCCGACGGCCGCGGTGGCGGCAAAGCCGAGCCCGATGGCGTTCGAATGCAGCGTCCACTCGGAACTCTCGCGATGCTTGTCGATGTGCCGGGTGAAGATGGCCAGCCAGGTCGGCACCTGCATGGCGTATCCGATGCCGTTGAGCGTCTCGACGGCGAAGAGCTGCCAGATCTCCCGGACGTAGAAGTAATAGAGGAGAGGAACGACGGAGCTGATGATGCAGCCGACGATCATGAACTGGAAGTCATCGCGCTCGCCCCGCCGCGCGTCGGCATAGGTCGACACGGGGATCTGGACGGCGGACTTCACCACCCAGAACAGCGTGGTGACGAAGCCGACGGTCGCGAGCGTGGCGCCGGCGATCTGCGTGGTGATGTACACCGCGGAAATGGGAGACAAGAAACCGCTCGCCGAAATGAGCAGGAAGTCCGCGTAGACCATGGTCATCACGACCTTGTTCACTTGCTGTCTGCGCCACCAGATCATAACAGGAAAAGACGCGTCCTCCGCATCTTTTCAGGAGTATACTCTGGCAGCGCGGAACCTTCAAATAAAGGGAGGCGGAGCATGTAAAGAGAAAAGGGAAAAGAAAAAAGCTTAGATGAAGTGCCTTCCTCTAAGCTTTTCCCTTTTTGCTTTTGCCTTTCCGATCACGTCGCCAGGCCCAGCTCCCCCACCGCGCCGATGCAGGGCAGCGCGAGGAGGCTCTCTTTGCTGACGCGGCTCAAACGCTTGACCGAGGCCGCGCGGCGCGAGGCATCTCGCTCGTTCATGTATTCCTCGGTGTACGCCAAGAACACGGGAAGACGCGCCCGGACATAGGTGCTGCCTTCGCCGCCGTTGAGCGCGGAAAGTTCGCGATCGACGTCCGGCGCCGTTCCGGTGTAGAGCGAGCCGTCCGAGCAGCGGACCACGTACACGTACCAATGCGATCGTTGCATAGAATAAAAGCAGGAAGCGGCGATGCGCCTCCGCGAACGCCGAACAGCATAGCCCCGGCCGCGAGGGTCGTAAAGACGACGCTGGGGATAACCGGAAGACGAAGAGATACAGAGAATAGAGAGTAGAGACCAAAAAGAGCGGGCAAATGCCCGTTCTTTTTTAAGGTCTGCCTTGCTGTCTTTATTCTCTATTCTTTATTCTCCACGCTCTGCATCTCTTTCAGCTCGCTGGTGCAGAAGGCACAGCGGGTCGCTTTTTTCTTCACGGGGGAAAGGCAGAAGGGGCAGTCCCGCATGTCGGCGGGGGGCGGCGTTTCCCGGCGCATCCTGCTGAGGAGCTTCACGACCAGGAAGATGATGAGGGCGATGAGGACGAAATCGAGGATGGAGCTGAGGAAGGCGCCGTAATTGATGGTGACCGCGCCGGCTTCCTTGGCGTCGGCCAGCGTGGCGTAAGGGACGCCGGAGAGGTTGATGTACAGGCTGGCGAAGTTCACGCGTCCGAGCAGCAGCGAGATCGGCGGCGTGATGATGTCGCTCACCAGCGAGGTGATGATCTTGCCGAAGGCCGCGCCGATGACCACGCCGACGGCGAGATCGACGGCGTTGCCGCGGACGGCGAACTGCTTGAAGTCGTCGAAGAACTTCCTGGTGGGCCGGAAGACCTTTTTATGGAATCCCTTGTCGTCGGTAGCGGGCATGAGGGCAGTATAGAGTAAAAAAGACCAGAGAACAAAGAACAGAGATGCCTCCTTTTTTTCATTCCTCGCCAGGACGCGGAATCCACGATACGGCGGATCGCCGTGGATCCCGGCTCGATGGCCGGGATGACAAAGTTTCTGGATCCTGCGACCCGGCGCAGGATGACGGTTAGATAACATGCCACTCTTTGTCATTCCGCGCCGGGACGCGGAATCCACGGTCGGCCGATCGCGGGCCGGGATGACAAATATTTTTTCGCTTCAGTTCTCCGTACTTTGGTCTTCATTAAAAAAACGTCCTCCGCGGAGGACGGGCTTCAGGATTGGCCGAGGGCCGATGAAGCGAAAAAGATGTCGTGCAGTTCGAGCGCCTCGTAACGGCGAGGGCTCTTGCCCGCTTCGTGATCGACGCCGTCGGGCGGATCGAACTTCACGCGAGGAAGTCCGTAATGCGCCCTGCGGTAGGCGATGACGAAAGCGACGAGCTCGCGCAGGGCGCCCATGGTCGCCGGACGTTCGAGTATGCTTCCATCGTCCCGATCGAGGATGAGGAATGCGTACGCGACGCGTCCGGTGTCCTGGCGCCCCTTGCGGTCCAGGAAGATCGCCTTGGCGATGACCGGTTTGATCGCGGCATTCCCCATGGTCTCCTCGTTGCCGCGCGAAGCGGCTCAGGATACGGCGGGAAAGGTGCTGCAGCCACTGCACCACGGCGGCCCGGAGGGGTCAACGCGCGTTCGGGAACAATGGGCTATAGTACGCTTATGAAGAGAGGTCCGAAAATGTTGCTGATCGCGCTTGCCGTCATGCTCATCGGCGACATGGCGGCGGTCTACGCGCTGCGGGAACCATCGGTGGCGCAGGCCGTGTCACGACGCGCCAACCGTTATTATTACGACCAGATCAGGGAATATTGGGGCGGCCGGATCGACGAGATGGGCGGACGGCGCGCCTACGACGATCTGAAGAGGCGGTTCGCCGGCGGAGACGCGACCTTCGCCCACGGCGTCGCCCACGCTTTCGGCGACCAACTCTTCAAAAAAGAAGGGATGACGAGCATCAACGTCTGCGACCGCGGCGTCACCTACGGCTGCTATCACGGCTTCGTGGAAGCCGCGGTCGCGGCCAGGGGTCTCGATGCGTTGGATGAGGTCGGCCGCATCTGCGTCAGTCTTTTCGGCGGGGACGATACGGGATGCCGCCACGGCATGGGCCACGGCATCATGGAGCTCGCCGGCACGGAACATCTCGCGGATGCGCTGGCCGATTGCGAAAAAGTGCAGCAGCCGGCGCTTCTCGGCTGCTCGCACGGCGTCTTCATGGAGTACATGGCCCCGGAGCGTTCCGCCATGGACAAGAGCCGGCCCTATGAGCCGTGCGCGTCGGTACCGGCGCGATTCCGGCCGTCGTGCTATTTCCAGCTGTCGACCTGGTGGCACGATGCTTTCAACGGCGATTATGCGCGAATGGGGACGCAATGCGCCGCGCTCGAAGAAGTCCATGAGCGCGAGGCCTGCCTGATGTCGATAGGCAGGACGGCCGCCGAACTTCACGCTTACGATACCGACTTCGTGCTCGCTACCTGCGCGGGAATGCCTTCAAGCCAGGCGGCGTTCTCCTGTCGCGCCGGCGCCTTCTGGCTTTACGGCGACGTCGACAGGACCGAGGGCAGGGACAGGCTCTGCGATATGTCCGACGCCGCGGAGAACGAACGCTGCGCCAAGGCCGCGGCGACCATCTACGATCCGGCCGCCTGGCGGTGAACGGCCGCTTTCCGCGGCCGCGGGCGTGGCGTATCATTGTCGTCATGAGAAAGGGCTTCATCAATTTCGTCATCCCCGCGGTCACGGCGCTGCTCGCGCTCGGCGCGATCCTCGCCGTCCAGCAGGAACGTCTCGCCCGCCCGCTCACGCCGGAGCGGCGCGCCATCATCGAAGCCGACCGCATCAGGGCGCGCCTGCGGGAGCGCATCGCGGCGGAAGGGCTCGAAAAGACGTATGCGGCGATCGAACGGGATCCGACTGCCGACGTCGCGGCGAAACATGGCGAGGCGCACATCTTCGGAGAGCTCGCTTATGAGAAGGAGGGCATCGACGCCATCCGGGTGTGCGATGCCGAGATGACCTTCGGCTGCTACCACGGACTGATCGTGCGGGCTCTCGCGAGGGAAGGCCTCGGGGCGCTTCCGAAGATCGACGCCGCCTGCGTCGAGGCGCACGGCAAGGACGACACCGGCTGCCGGCACGGCATCGGCCACGGCCTGGCGGAGTACTTCAGCGTTCGCGACCTTGCGGACGCGCTCGACCGCTGTTCCGCGATCCAGCCGCCGGGGCTGCTCGGCTGCACGCAGGGCGTGTTCATGGAATACGCGAACGTCGCGGCGGACGACCCGCGCATCATCGACCGCTCGCGGCCTTACGAGCCGTGCACGTCGGTCGCGGCCCGCTATAAGGCGTCGTGTTACTTCGAACAGCCCTATCTCTGGCATCGCCTGTTCGGCGATGACGCGGCGGCGTCGGCGGAACGCTGCGCCACGCTCACCGGCGACGAGCGGCAAGCGTGCCTGCTCGGCCTCGGAAGAAGCATCGCCGAGTTCTCCCGCTACAACGGACCGGCGTCGGTCAGCGGGTGCGGCGCCCTGCCGCCCGATGAGCGCATGCCCTGTCTGGCCGGCGCCCATTGGCTGTTCGTCGCCGTCGAACGTCCGCTTCCCTGGCCCTGCGAGTCGCTGCAGCCGCCGGAGCGGGCGGCGTGCGTCCGGCTCTCCGAAGAGATCAGCGACGTGGGGCAATGACACCGAACCAAAAACGCCCGCGGCATCCGCGGGCGTTCTTCTTTCTCGTTAACCGAGGGCGCTCAACACGTCGTCGATATCGTCCTCGCCCATGTCGATCTTGTGTTCACCGGACTGATTGCTGCCCAGGAACTTATCGTTGATCTTGGCGTAGAGGACGTTGAACTCGGCGTTCATCTTTTCCTCGTCCTCGCCCTTGGCGGCGTTCTTGATGCCGTCGAGCGCGTTGATGGCGGCCTCGATGGAGTCGAACCCGCCGGCGTCGAGCTTGGCGAGGAATTCCTTGCCCGCGGGCGTGGAGACGTCGCCTTTCGATTCGAGAGAGCGGCTGAAGGCGTCGATCTCGGCCGCCTTCTCCTTGAGGCCAGCCTCGAAGTACGTGTCGTGATAGGCCTTGAGCTGTTCGCGAAGCGTCGCCTTGGCTTCATCCTCGGAAGCGCCGAGCGTTTGGGCCTTGGCCACGAAATCCTTCGCGACGTCCGCGACGGATCTGGCGTCCCCTTTTTCGAAGGCCATCTGGATCCGGCGGGCGGCGTCGCCACCGAGGTCCGCGACCTTGGCCGCATCCCTGGACTCCTTGGCGTCATCGGCCTTGATGGCGTCGAAAGCATCGTCGATGTCGTCGTTGGCCGCCTCGTTGATCGCGCCCTCGGGCCCGACCTCGAGCGGCTTCTTGCCCTCTTCGGGCTTGCCGGACTTGGCGAGCTCTTCCTCGATCATCCTGCCGATGTCAGGTCGTTCGCTCATAGATGTTTGGGGAAGGCGATGTGTTATGAATACGCTCAAATATAGCACAAAATCGGCCTTTTGTCAACGTTCTGCCGGTCAGGCGCAAATAAAAAACGCCCGGATTCAGGCGTTTTTGCGAGGAGTTGCCAGGCGCACGCGGGAAACGTGCGCGCTCAACCGATACAGCTCGGTGAGCAGGACGCCGCAGCGTCTCAGGAGGTCGCGTTCGGCCTCGACGGTGAGGTCGATGGCGACATCTTCCCAGATGGCACGCAGCGCATCGGCGCCGCGGCCGCGGTGGCGGGACGCCATGACGTCGACGGCCTCGGCGGTCATCGCGGCGAGCGCGACGATGGCCGCATCGTCTTCGGCCGCGGGCAGCGCGGGCAGACGACGCATCAGCATCTCGAGAAGCAGCTGCCGCCGCAAGGGAGCGACGTTCGCATCTCGCGAAGCGTGGGCGACGAGCACTCCGAGCGCGGGACAGCGGGCGGTCATGCCCGCGATGAACAGCGTCGATCTGGCGAGAAAAGGTACCACTGGCGTTTCGGACATCGGTCCTCCTTCCAATGACAGGAACGCCGGACCTTAGCAGAAATAAGGCCGAACGTCAAGATGGCACGGCGGGTTTCTCCGGCCTCGACAAGCACAAAGACGTCTGTTACAGTGGCAATCGCAAATCACGGGGTCCCATCGTCTAGCCCGGTCCAGGACGTCTCCCTCTCACGGAGAAAACAGGGGTTCGAATCCCCTTGGGACTACCAGAAAAACCGGCTGGCTTCTGCCAGGCGGTTTTTCTGTTAGACGCGGAGGGATTCGAACGGGCGGCAGCGAGGGGTCATAAATAAAAATTCCCGCCTGAGGGGCGGGAAATTTCTTGTGAACGCGTTTTATCCAGAGGTCGGCCCCTTCGACTCTTCCGCGATGATGCCGCGCATGTCCGCGAACACTCCGCCGAAATGCTGCGGCGCATCGAACGCGAGGTACATGATGGTCAGGCCGGTATAGAAGACATAGTGCGAAACGTTCTCGTAGACCCATTCCGATACCGGCAATTTATCCGCGAGAAAAAGCGATGCGAGCTCCGCGATCCCGGCGAACATGACGGCGATCACCGCGGAGTTGATATTTCTCACCACTGGCGAGAGCACGGGAAAACGCCTCCCGACGCGCGTAAAATATTCTATCGCGAAGATCGCGACCGTCGAAAGCGCAAAGAACGCCATCACGAACAACGGCTCAAGTCCCTGTCCGGACGCCACTCGGGGAAACGCCGCGATGACGACCGCGATAGGGACGACGATACCGGTCGCGGCTACCACCCATGTCGTGCGCATTCGATCCCCCGCACTGCGCAAAAGCATCCCGGAAGCGCTGACCATGACCGCGGCGGCGACGGTGTAAAGGCCCGCAACGAACAGCGGGGCGAGATCAGGATCCACCACGTGCTTCACATCGATCATGTATTCAACGAGGTGGGAAAGCCCAAGGATGGCGAGCGCGACAAGGACGCGTTTCAGGAACGGTTTGAACTCGCCGACGATCATGCTCCGCAGCCGCATGGCGGTGGTCGCGGCGAGGACGACGAAACTGATCGCGACGAGATGGATGAATCCGGTTTCGGCGATCCATTCGCTCGCTTCCGTGGATTCGATGATGACGATCGCAGCAATGGCAGCGACAAGAAGCGCCCTCATCGTCGATCGGTGCGGAGTACCGCCGTCGGACTGCCTGATCTTTTCCATAGGTCAGCTTCAATCATATCAAAAAAAACCACCCCGGACAACGGGGCTGCCGCCAAAAAAACTCATGATGTTTTTTGAACGGTCACAAACGCACGGCCTTCGGGCCTTCCTGCATCCAACGGATGATCGCCTCGGTATCCGCCTGTTCGTCCTTCACGTCGCTGCCGAAGCCGCACGGGCCGTCCGGTTCGCGCACCTTCTTGAACTCCATCGAGAACCCGATGCCGCCATGATAGTGCACCTGCTCGCAATGGTCGGGCTGCGTTTTCGTGAACTGGTCCTCAGGGAACGGGAACTTCTGGCCGTCGTACGTGAGGCGACGAGCGGCGCGGCAGCGAAAATGCTTCGGGCCACAGGGAGCCGCGTGGCCGGCGTCCGTGTGCCGGTACGCGCCCGTGCCGCCTTCGACGAAGGTCGCGAAACGATGAATTCCTTCATAGGTAGTCGGTGAATGGTGTCCTCTGAAGTATACCAAGTTCGCGGGCCATGACATCACAACACGATCTCCTCGAAACCAACGATCCGTCCCTTCTCGTCGAGCTTGATGCCTTCCTTCTTGTAGAGCGACAGGCGTTCCGGCGCGCACTGCTCGTTCATCCAGACCCTGCCGTCGGCGTAGACGATGCGGTGCCAGGGAATGCCTTTGACGCCGCGCTGTTCGGCCTTCCACAGGATCCCCGAGATGCTTTGGGAGGCCATCGGTCCCGCGCCCGCGGCGCGCGCCAGGCGGCCGTAGGTCGTCACCCTTCCTTTCGGGACGGCCAGCGCGAGCGCCACGACCCGCTCGCTGAAAAGATTTCGTTTGGGCTTCATGTGCGGTTCATTTCTTCTTGAGGTTGACGGGCTTCGCCCCGTCATTGATCTTCACCCGCGCCCTGACCAGCTTCTTGATGAGCGCGATGGGCAGCGGCTTGCCGACGGGAAACCGGACGGTCGAGGTCGCGGTGCCGTATTTCTTCAGTTCCTTCGCATGGTTCGCGATGACCGGCGGCGGAATGTACAGTCCGATGTGTTTTGACGCGAAACGGAAGTAGGCCAACCGTCCTTTGTAGCCGTAATACGGCATGCCGTAGCTGATCTTCTCCTGGGCCTTGGGCGCCGCGGCCTTGATGGCGGTGCGCATGGCAACGAGCTTGCCGCGCACTTCCTTGGGCGCGCCGTCGATGTACGCATCCACGCTTGCGGGTCTCTTCATGGGACGACAGGTTATGTTCCGCCACCATCATCGCACAACCTGGCCATCTCGATAAGGTGAAAGGTTTTTGCTACCATGACCGAACCAGTAACCCCATCCCCATGCAAAAGATCACGACGCACCTGTGGTACGACAAGGAAGCAAAGGAGGCCGCCGAATTCTACGTCGCGGCCTTCCCTGGCGCGACCATCAAGAACTCCTCCGTCCTGCACGGGACGCCGTCCGGCGACGTCGACATCGTGACCATCGACGTGCTCGGCAGCGAGTTCACGCTCATCAGCGCCGGACCGCTTTTCAAGTTCAACCCGTCGATCTCCTTCCACGTGAAGTGCGCGACGAAGGAAGAGGTCGATGCGATCTGGGCCAAGCTGTCGCCCGGCGGCACCCCGCTCATGGAGCTGGGAACCTATCCTTTCAGCGAACGGTTCGGGTGGATGCAGGACAAGTACGGGCTTTCGTGGCAGATCATCTGCGTCGGCGGCGGTGACCTGCGGCAAAGGATCACGCCCGCGATGCTGTTCGTCGGCGCGGTCTGCGGCCGGACGGAGGAGGCCATCAACCATTACGTCTCGGTGTTCCGCGACGCGAAGGTAGGCAACATCCTCCGTTACGGCCAGGGCGAGGACCCGGAAAAGGAAGGCAACGTGAAGTACGCCTCGTTCACGCTCGAGGGCCAGGAGTTCGGCGCCATGGACAGCGGCCGGGAGCACAAGTTCGCCTTCAACGAGGCCATCTCATTCATGGTGCACTGCAAGGACCAGAAGGAGATCGACCACTACTGGGAAAAGCTCTCGGCGGTGCCGGAGTCGGAACAGTGCGGCTGGCTCAAGGACAAGTTCGGCGTGTCATGGCAGATCGTTCCCGTCGCGATGGACGAAATGATGAAGAGCGGCGACAAGCGGAAGATGGCGCGGGTGACCGAAGCGTTCCTCAAGATGAAGAAGTTCGACATCGCCGAGCTCGAGAAGGCGGCGGAGGGAAAGTAGGGTTTGCGCTTCAGCCGGCCGCCCGGGTACGCCACACCGGAGCGACGGGCGTGGTATGATCCGGCCATGCCCAAGTGGAACAAGGTCGTCATCGCCGTAGCTGCCGCCGCGGCCGCCCTGCTCGCGGCCATCCTTTATTTCCGGCCGCCCTGTGCCGCCCTGCAGGATGTGAAGATGTGCGCGACGTTCCGACGCAGCTGCAATTGGGGTTCCCAGAAGATCGATTGCGGAAGCGTCGCCGGCGATCGGTGCGACAACATGTGCTACGAAAAAAGAGGCAACCCGAACGGCTCCTTCGCCGTGTGGAGCGACAGCCCGTCTACGGCGTTCATCAAGCTTTTTACCGGCGAGCCGCTCAGGTAAGGATCCCGAGCACGGGCAAAAGAAAGAGGCCGGAAGCGATGCTTTCCGGCCTCTTTTCGTCCCGCACTCGCCTTCAAGACCCTCGGATCCCGCCTTTGCCGCGGCGCTTGTTGGCCACGCCGCGATAGGGGTATTTCCTGCTCTTTTCCGGCGGACGATACCGCCTGTTGAGAGGTAGGCCCATGCTCGTGAAAGCATTTAAGTCTAGGTTCCATTATACCACATTCTCCCTGCCATCACGGCTATCACGCCGAACGATGGCAGAAAAATTCCATCGAGCGACCGCCGGTCCAAAAACCCGCCCTTGCGGGCGGGCGTCGGGCTTCATTCCACATGCTCGACCAGCAGCCGATCGGCGTCGAGCGGCTCGGCCATGACCTCTTTGACGACCTTCTCCATGCGCATGCCGCGCGAGCCTTTGACCAGGATGTAATCGCCCATCTTCATCCTTTCCTGGACGAAGCGGCCGGCTTCTTCGGGGGTCGCGAACCAGAACGTCCTGTCCTCCCCCGCTCCGGCCTCTTTCGCGGACTTCATGGCGTCGCGCATGCGTTCGCCCACGAGCACCAGGACGTCGGCGCACTCCGCGGCCTTCCTGCCGACGTTGCGATGGCCGTCCTCGGAGCCGGTGCCGAGCTCGAGCATGTCGCCGAGCACGGCGAACCGCTTCACGGTGTCCGGCATCGGGATGTCGCGCAGCACTTCGAGCGCGGCGAGCGTCGAGGTCGGCGAGGCGTTGTAGGTGTCATCGATGAGCACCGTGTGCTTGATGCCGGGGATGTAGCGGAGGCGTCCGGGCGGCGGCGAGTAGAGACCGAGGCTGTCGGACACCTCTACCAAATTCATGTCCTTGGCGAGTCCCACGGCAGCGGCCGCGAGCGCGGCGTAGATGCCGTGCTTGCCGAGAACGTGCGGCAGGAACACCGGCATGGTGGCGCCGCCGGCGACCATCTTGAAATGCATGCCGCATTCGCGGTCCGGCGAGCATGCGTAGGCGATGGAGTCGCGCAGCACGCGGACATCCGCCTCCTCATGGAAGCCGTAGGAGATCACTTTGGCCTTGGTCTTGGCGCGCATGGCCCAGACCTTCTCATCATCGCGGTTGAGCACCGCGAAGCCTTCCTTCGGCAGCCGCTCGATGACGACGCGTTTCTCCTTGATGATGTTCTCGACGGAACCCATGAACTCGAGGTGGCTCTCTCCGATGGCGGTGACGACGCCGACGTCGGGAGGCGCGATGTCGCAGAGCTTGGCGATGTCGCCCGGATGTTGAAGCGCCATCTCGAGGACGAGCACCTTCGGATAATCCGGGTCCTTGGTCATCGCCTTGCCCATGGCGCGCCACATGATGCCCATCCACTTCAGGGCCGAGCCTTCGCCGCTGGGCAGCCCCAGCACGGCGAGCGGAAGGCCGATCTCGGTGTTGTAGTTCTTCTGGCTCGCGCGGACGCGAAACCGTTTGCCGAGCACCACGGCGATGGCCTCCTTGGCGGAGCTTTTGCCGACGGAACCGGTGACGGCGACGACGTGCGGCTTTTCGCGCCGCAGCACCGCCTTGGCGTACATCGCCAGCTTGTTTTCCAGCATCTTGCGCATAAGCTATTTGGCCCTGTCAGGCGGGATTTGCAGATATTGTAGCAGAAATTTCGCGATATCTCCAAACAGCGGGCCGGCCGACGATTCGGCCCATTCGACGTCGCGGGGACGGTCGAGGCGGACGATCATGACGAAGGCCGGATCGTCGACCGGCGCGTACCCGGCGAACGAGCCGATCGAGGCGCCGACCTCGTAGCCCTTGCCGTCCGAACGCGGGATCTGGGCGGTGCCGGTCTTGCCGGCGACGTAGTACCCGGGCACGGCCGCCTTCTTGCCGTGGCCGTTCTCGACCACGCGAACGAGCATGCCGCCGACGAGCGCCGCCGCGCGCTTGGTGATGACCTGGCGAACCACGACGGGTTCGGTCTTTTCGTCCGTGCCGTCAGGATGGCGGACCGAGTCGACGATGTACGGCTTCATCAGCTTGCCGCCGTTGGCGATGGCGCCGTAGGCCGCGACGAGCTGCAGCGGCGTCATGGTGATCCCCTGGCCGAAGGAGCCGGTCGCGCTGTAGATGTCCCCCTTCTTCCGGAGCGAGTCGATGTCGCCGGAAGCCTCGGTGTCGAGTTCGATGCCGGTCGGACTTCCGAGGCCGAAGTTCTCGACGTACTTGAGGAAGGACTTGTTGCCGATCTGCCGGACCGCGAAGATGGTGCCGGTGTTGAGCGACTCCTCGAGCACCTGCGTCATGGTCTGCAGGCCGTGGGCCTTGCTGTCGGAATTGCGGATGGTGTACGGCCCGATCTTGACCGAGCCCTCGTCGTTGTAGAGCGTGTTCGGGCCGATCTTGCCTGCGTCGACGGCCGCCGCCATGGTGATGGGCTTGAAGACCGAACCGGGCTCGTACGGCCCGAAGATCGCCGGGTTGTTGAAGAGGCGGATCTCCTTCACGTTCGAGAAGTCGTTGGGATCGAAATCCGGGACGCTGCACATCGCCATCACCGCGCCCGTCCTCGGATCGAGGACGACCACGGTGCCGCCGTCGGCGCCATGCTTCGCGACGGCCGCGCGAAGCTTCTCGCAGACGACGTACTGGATGTTGCGGTCGATGGTCAGGGTGACGTCGTCGCCGTCCTTGGCGCGGACGAACTGCTTGTCGACCGAACCGATGAGCCTGCCGATCGGGTCGTTCTCAGGCGCCAGCGT
>Ga0310810_10003929_pt1 | contig 16339 bp, 15 predicted proteins | sample NCmetagenome_FD_207641 | JGI IMG/M metagenome (GOLD analysis project Ga0310810, IMG submission 207641) | Soil microbial communities from experimental microcosm in Duke University, North Carolina, United States - NC | ecosystem: Engineered > Artificial ecosystem > Soil microcosm > Unclassified ... | reverse complement strand
GGATCTACGTGATGACGAGCCGCGCCAACCCCGAGCACTGGGCGCGGCTGATGAAGCTGTTCGGACGCGAGGAGCTCATCGAGGACCCGCGCTACGCGTCGGGGGCGGCCCGGATCGAGCACGAGACCGAGGTCGACGCGATCGTCACCGCGTGGACGCGCCAGCACACCAAGGAAGAGGCCATGACCTTGATCAGCGGGGTCGGCGTGCCGGCCGGCGCGGTCTTCGACACGATGGAATTGCAGAACGATCCGAGCTTCGAGAAGCGCGGCATCATGCAGGTGATGGAGCACCCCAGCGGCCCGTTCAAGATGCCGGCGTGGCCGGTCCGGGTCGACGGCAAGCCGCCGCGGATCGCGCCGTCACCGCTGCTCGGCCAGCACAGTGCCGAGGTGCTGGGTAGCTGGCTCGGCATCGCCGCCGAGGAGGTCGCGACGCTGAAGACCGAGGGCGTCCTCTAGCGTGAGGGTGTCGATCCTCGACGACTACCACGACACCCTGCGCACGCTGCCGTGCTTCACGCGGCTGGCCGGCCACGACGTGACGGTCTGGAACGAGCACGTCCAGGACACCGACGCGCTCGCGACGCGCCTGGCCGCCACGGAGGCGCTGGTGCTCATCCGCGAGCGCACGAAGATCCGCGCGCCGCTGCTCGATCGCCTGCCGAGGCTCAAGCTCATCAGCCAGCGCAGCGTCTGGCCGCACATCGACGTCGAGGCCTGCACACGCCTGGGAATCGTCGTCTCGTCCAGCATGCATGCCGGCACGCCGTCCTACGCGACCGCCGAGCTGACCTGGGCGCTCATCCTCGCGGTGGCGCGCCAGATCCCGCGGCAGGCGATGTCGCTCAGGGCCGGCACCTGGCAGGCCGGCGTCGGCACGACCCTGCGCGGCAAGACGCTCGGGATCTTCGGCTACGGGCGCATCGGCGCGGTGGTCGCGGGCTACGGCCGGGCCTTCGCCATGCCGGTGCTGGTCTGGGCCCGGGAGGCGTCGCGGGCGAAGGCCCGCGCCGACGGGCACGCGGTGGCCGCGAGCAAGGAAGCGTTCTTCGCCGAGTGCGACGTGCTCTCGCTGCACATGCGTCTGGTGGAGGCCACGCGTGGCATCGTGACCGCCGCGGATCTCGCACGGATGAAGCCCACCGCGCTGTTCGTGAACACGAGCCGTGCGGAGCTGGTCGCCCCCGGTGCGCTGGTGGCGGCGCTGAACGCCGGCCGCCCGGGCAGCGCGGCCATCGACGTGTACGAGCAGGAGCCGCTGCGGGATCGGGCGCATCCGCTCCTGGCGCTGCCGAACGTCGTCTGCACCCCGCACATCGGCTACGTCTCGCGCGAGGAGTACGAGCTGCAGTTCAGCGACATCTTCGATCAGATCGTCGCCTTCGCCGCCGGCGCGCCGATCAACGTCGTCAACCCCGAGGTGCTGGCCCGGCGCCGGAGCTGACGGTGCGCGGCGCGGTCGTCGCCTAGTAGAACCCGCCCTCGAGCTTGTAGGCCGCCTCGCCCTTGCCCATGCGGGTGAGGATCTCGGCGTCCGACACGCCGTCGAGGCACCAGCCGACCGCGCGCTGGCCGGTGGCACCCAGGCTGTGGTGGTTGTCGCCCACGGCGGTGCTGGCGGTCATCGCGACGTGCACGCCCTGGCGCTTCAGCGCATCGGCGTAGGCCTGCTGCGCGGCCAGCGGGATGAGCTTGTCGTTCGGATCGCCGACGATGAAGACGCGACGGTCCGCCGCCGGGCGGATGTTCGTTGTCTCGCGGATCGGATCGTAGGCGTCCGGCGTCACCTGGCGCAGCGGGGGATTGCGCGAGGGCTCGCGCAGGGCCTGCTCGCGCTCGTCGAAGGCGGTCAGCGAGGAGCTGAACGCCGCACACGGGATGTCGCTGCGCATCGCGAGGAGTCCCGCCAGCGCCGGGCCGCCGCCGGACTGCGACGAGACGCCGAAGCGCGCGATGCCGTGGCGCTGCTTGATCGCGTCGAGCGCGGCGTTGACCAGCAGGATCTCGCGGCGACGGTACTGGTCGTTGGCGACACCCGACGATCCGTAGTAGCCCGGCCGGGCCACGATGATGAACGGATGGCCGAGCGCCTTCGCCTGGAGGCCCGCCGCGGTCTGCATCTCGGCCACCGAGGGCGCGCCGTAGGAGCTGCCGGCATCGACACGGATCAACCGGCCTTCCTTGTCGAAGGAGCGCGCCAGCCGGTTGCCGTGCAGGAAGACGATGGCGACGGGGTTGGTCGCGGCCAGGCCGGCCGCGTAGTAGCGGATGCAGGCACCCTCGACCACGCCATCGGCGTGCGGCGCCGTCACCCACACGGCGCTCGGCTCCCGCCCGCACTCGGCGGCGCTCACGATCACACCGGTGCGCAGCCCCGCGGGGCTCATCGTGGTGTACGGCGCGGCCCCGGGGTTGGTGGCGCAGGCCGTCAGGACGGCCGCCACCGTGAGGAACAGGACACTCGCTCGCATCGCCACCCTCCTGTCGTCGATCGCGCGGCGAACAGATCGCCCGCCGAGTATAGGCGAGGCGGCGCCCGGAGGGCTGCCCCCAATGGCAGGGCGGAGTGCTCGAGGTCGCCGCGCTTGACGTCGAGCGGTCAGCGGGACAGGTAGGGGCTGGCTCGCAGTCGCTTGATGTCATCCTTCGTCACGACGGTGCCGGTGCGAGTGCCATACCCGTACATCAGGTGGCTCTTGAGGTTGTCGTCGTGGATGTCGTCCAGGTCCGCGAGCGCGTGGCCGAGCTCGTGCGCCAGCGTATCCGGATACCAGAATGCCGTCGTGAGCGTGACGAACGGGGCTCCGCGCCGGCGAAGCTGCCGGGATCACAGCTGTTGGTATGGAACGTGAGACCGTCGGCTCCCTGCCCGGACTTCGGAACGTAATAGAGCGTGATGCGTCCGGGCGTCCGGGGGACGGCGCCGATCAGGCGCCTGACCTCTCGGGGCACGAGCTCCCCACGGTCACCCCGCTCGTCAGCGCGCTGGGCCTGGCCCCGCGCGGCTGATCGACCGCCTCGCGCCGACCGCCGTGTTCAGCGGATGAGCATCCAGCAGATCGCCGCGAGGACGACGATCGTGAGCGCGGTCAGGACGCCGGCGCGCGTCACCATGCGAGCCGGTCGATATCGAGAGCGACGAGGGCGCAAGCGAGCATCACGAGGCGCCGCTCATTGTTCTCCTGCTCGCCCGCGTTGTCCAGAGGCTTGCTGGGCATCGGCGGACCGGCGCGCGTGTTGACTCTGGATCGCGGTGAGGCGAGGATGGGGCCCGATGAAACGCAGCACCGAGCGGATCCTCACCACGCATGTCGGCAGCCTCTCGCGCCCCGACGACCTCGTGGCGCTGCTGACCGCGAGGGACCGTGGCCAGCCGTACAACCCCGATGCCTACACGCGCCTGGTGCGCGAGGCGGTCGCCGACGTCGTCCGCCGCCAGACGGACGCCGGCATCGACGTCGTCACCGACGGCGAGCAGGGGAAGGCGAGCTTCTTCGGCTACGTCGTGGAGCGCTTCACGGGCTTCGCGCGCCAGCCCGCGCCGGCCGGCCAGGACGGCAGCACGCGGGCGGCGAGCCGGGAGTACCTGGACTTCCCCGAGTACTACGCGTGGTCCGATCGTATCGCCGAGGGGCTGGGAGGACGCGGCAACACGCGGCGATACGGTGTGGACGTGTGCACCGGGCCGGTCACCTACCGGGGCCAGGCGGCGGTGCAGGCGGACATCGCGACCCTGAAGGCCGCGCTGCAGGGGCGGCCGCACGAGGAGGTGTTCCTGCCGGCGATCGCGCCGTCCTACATCTTCGCCACGCTCGCCAACCGCCACTACAAGACCGACGAGGAGTACGAGCTGGCGCTGGCTGACGCGCTGCACGAGGAATACCAGGCGATCGTCGATGCCGGGTTCGTGCTCCAGGTCGACGACCCGCGGCTGGTGACCTACTACATGATGAATCCTGGCGTCAGCGCCGCGGACTGCCGCGCCTGGGCGGCCCGGCGCGTGGAGGCCATCAACCATGCGCTGCGCGGGATCCCGCCCGAGCGCGTCCGCTTCCACACCTGCTACAGCATCGACGTGGGCCCGCGCGTGCACGACATGGAGCTGAAGGAGATCGTCGACGTCCTGTACCGGATCAAGGCCGGCGCGTTCTCGTTCGAGGCGGCCAATCCGCGCCACGAGCACGAGTACCACGTCTTCGAGCAGAAGAAGCCGCCAGCCGGCATGGTCCTGATCCCCGGCGTCATCAGCCACACCACCAACCTGGTCGAGCACCCCGAGCTGATCGCCGAGCGCATCGTCCGCTTCGCGCGCATCGTCGGGCGTGAGAACGTCATCGCCGGCGCCGACTGCGGCTTCGCCGCGTCCGGCATCCGGTTCAACGACGTCCATCCCACGGCCGTGTGGCTGAAGTTCGCCGCGCTCGCCGAGGGGGCGCGATTGGCGACGCGTCAGCTCTGGGGCCGCTCGTGAGGTGACTGCCGGCGCGAGACCGGCGCGCCGGCGGTCGAGCGCTCCGGCCGCATCGTCGCGTCCGCTCGCGCGGGCGCGTCTCGTGGTGGCGCTAGCCCTCGGCGCCGGCCTCCTGCTCGCTCCTTATCTCTTCGTGTCGGCGCGCAGCTACCCGAGAGCGCCGGTGCTCGACGCCTGGCCCCTCCTTCCGTTTCCCCTCGACGTGGTCGTGCTCGTGGGGCTCGGAGGTGCGCTCGTCGGTGTCGCGCTGGCGCCGCAGCCGCGCTGGTGGGCGGCCGCGGCCGGCGGCCTCGTGCTGATCCTGGCCGCCGACGACCAGTCGCGCTGGCAGCCGTGGTTCTTTCAGTACGGCCTCATGATTGGCGGGCTCGCGCTCGCGCGCGACACCGAGGACGCGCTGGCGGCGTGGCGCACCGTGCTGATCGGCCTCTACTTCTGGAGCGGCGTCCAGAAGCTCAACGCGACCTTCATGACGCACCTGTTCCCCTGGCTCGTCGAGCCACTCACCAGCCTGCTGCCGGGCGCCATGTCGCGCCTGGTCCTCGCGGGCTGGATGGTGGTGCCCCTCACCGAGATCGTGGTGGCTGTCGGCCTCGCCATCCCCCGTCTGCGGAACGCCGCGGTGGTGGGTGCGGTCACGACCCACGTCGTCGTGCTGGCGTTGCTGGGGCCGTTCGCGCACCGCACCAACGCCGTCGTCTGGCCGTGGAACGTGGCGATGGCGGCGCTGGCCGTCCTGCTCTTCTGGAACGAAGGCCGGGGCGGGCTTGACATGCTCGTCCCACGCCGCCTCGGGGCACAGGCCGGCGCGCTCGTTCTCGTCGGGTTCATGCCACTCCTGAGCTTCACCGGGCACTGGGATGCCTACCTCTCTGGCGCGCTCTACTCGGGCAACATCGAGGCGGCGGTGATCGGGCTCCCCGAGGCCGCGGTCGCGCGGCTTCCCGACGCCGCCCGCCGGCACGTCGTGCGGAACCGGGCGGGCGCCAGCGTGCTGGACGTCCACGAATGGTCGATGGACGAACTGGGTGTCCCGCCGTATCCGGAGGACCGCGTCTTCCGCGCCGTGGCTCGCGAGGTGTGTCGCCGGGCCGGCGATCCGGCCGGCATCGTCCTCGTGATCTTCGGCCGGCCGAGCCTGCTGGCCGGGCACCGGGAGATCGCCCGCCACGACTGCCTCGCGCTCGGACCGTGAGGGGACTCCATCGTCAACCTCGAGATGCTGCCCCGCCGACGACGCTGAGCGCCAGCCGGCGCGCCGCTTGACGTAGTTCCACATTTCGATATACTTCGAAACGTGAAGACGATAGCCCGGCTCCCCCTCACCCAGCTCGCCGCCGACGACACCCACGTCGAGGCGTTCAAGGCCCTCGCCCACCTGAGCCGCCTGCAGATCTTCTTCGCGCTCGTGAAGGCACAGCGCGAGCTGTCGGTCGGCGAGATCCAGGAGATCGTCGAGATCCCGGGCCCGACGCTCTCGCATCACCTCGACGTGCTGCGCCGGGCCGGGCTCCTCGAGAGCCGGAAGGAAGAGCGCTACATCTACTATGCCGTGCAGCCCGAGCGGGTCACCACCCTGGTGCGCCTGCTCACCGCCTGCTGCTGAAGGAGGACGCCATGAGTGCCAGAGTCCATCTGCATCTGCACGTGTCGGATCTGAGCAAGAGCCGGGAGTTCTACCGCCAGTTCCTCGGCAGCGCGCCGGTCAAGGAGAAGCCCGGCTACGTCAAGTTCCTGCCCGGCTGGGCGCCCGTGAACCTCGCGCTGTCCGAGGGGCCGGCCGCCGCTGGAGGCACCATCGACCACGTCGGCGTCCAGGTGGACACGCCGGCCACGGTGATGGCGGAGCTGGACCGGGTCAAGGCCGCGGGCCTGCCCGTCGTCGAGGAGATGAACGTCAACTGCTGTCACGCCAACCAGGACAAGTTCTGGGTGAAGGACCCTGACGGTGTCGAGTGGGAGGTCTACCACCTCAACTACGACCTCGAGGAGGAGGCCACGGCCACCGCCGCCTCGTGCTGTGCGCCGAGTAGCCAGCCGCCTCTGCTGATCCGAGGTATGGCCCATGAGTGACGAGGGCATCAAGGACCGCGTGAGGGAGAAGTACGGCCAGGCGGCGCTGCGAATCACGTCGGCCGGGCCGGCCTCCTGCTGCGGCAGCGAGGCGTCGGCCGGCAGCTGTGATCCGGTGACGGCGAACCTGTACGGCGCCACCGAGACCGCCGACCTTCCCGATACCGCCGTGGCCGCCTCGCTCGGCTGCGGGAACCCGACCGCCCTGGCCGAGCTCAGGCCCGGCGAGACGGTGCTCGATCTCGGGTCCGGCGGCGGCATCGACGTCCTGCTCTCCGCGAAGCGGGTCGGGCCGTCGGGCCGGGCCTACGGCCTGGACATGACCGACGAGATGCTGGCGCTCGCCCGCGAGAACCAGCGCAAGGCCGGCGTGAGCAACGTCGAGTTCCTCAAGGGCGAGATCGAGGCCATCCCGCTGCCCGACGCCTCGGTCGATGTCATCATCTCGAACTGCGTCATCAACCTCTCGGCCGACAAGGACCGCGTGTTCGCGGAGGCGTTCCGCGTGCTCCGGCCGGGCGGCCGCTTCGCGGTGTCGGACGTGGTCGTGCGGGGCGAGGTGCCGGCGGCGATCCGGCGCAGCGTCGAGCTGTGGATCGGCTGCATCGCCGGGGCGCTCGAGGAGAGCGACTACCGGGCCCGGCTGGCCAAGGCCGGCTTCGGATCGGTCGAGATCGAGCCGACGCGCGTGTACCGTACCGAGGACGCGCAGGAGTTTCTCGCCCGCGAGGGGCTCGATGCCCGGGCCATCGCGCCGTCCGTCGATGGCAAGTTCATGAGCGCCTTCATCCGCGCGCGCAAGTAACGCCGGCGTGACCGATCACGAGCGGCCGGGCCTCAGCCGCCGTGTCGTGGCCGAGGCCGTGGGCACGGCGCTGCTGCTCGCCACGGTGGTGGGCTCCGGGATCATGGGGGAGCGCCTCGCCGGCGGCAACGTCGCCGTGGCGCTGCTGGCGAACACGCTCGCCACCGGCGCCGCGCTCGTCGCCCTCATCCTGACGTTCGGGCCGATCTCGGGAGCGCACTTCAATCCCGCGGTGACGCTCGCGGACGCCTCGCAGGGCGGGCTGGCCTGGGGCGACGTGCCGGCGTACATCGTCGGCCAGGTGATCGGCGCGTTCGCCGGCGTCGCCGCCGCCCACGTGATGTTCGAGGTCCCGCTGTTCTTCGCCTCCCGCCACGTCCGCTCCGGACCCGCCCAGGCCTTCAGCGAGTTCGTCGCCACGTTCGGGCTGCTGGCCGTCATCTGGGGCTGCGCGCGCCTGCGCTCCGACGCCGTGCCGTTCGCGGTCGCCGCGTACATCACGGCGGCGTACTGGTTCACCGCGTCGACCTCGTTTGCGAACCCGGCCGTCACGCTGGCGCGCTCGGCGAGCGACACGTTCGCGGGGATCCGTCCCGCCGATGCGCCGGCCTTCATCGTGGCCCAGCTCCTGGGCGCGGCGGCGGCGACCGGACTGTTCCGGTGGCTCGTCCCCGCGCTGCCCCGATCCGCACCCGACGTGGTCGTCCGGGCCCGATGACGAGCCTCGCACCCGGCGGTCGTAGCTGGCTGCTGGCCATCTTCCTCTCCCGGGTCGGCGCGTATATGGTGTACATCGCCTACGCCGCCACCTTGCCGGTCCTCCAGCGGGAGTGGAGCCTGTCCGGGACGGCCGCGGGCAGCATCGCCTCGGCGTTCCAGGTCGCCTACGCCGTCTCGCTGATGGGATGCTCGGCGCTGGCCGACCGCGTCGGAGCGCGCCGGGTGTTTCTTGCCGGCAACCTCGTCTCCGCCGTGGCCTCGATCGCCTTCGCGCTGCTTGCCCGCGACTACTGGTCCGGCCTGGGGCTCTACACGCTCCTGGCCCTCGCCCTGGGCGGGACGTACACGACCGGCATCCTGCTGATCGCCGAGAACGTCTCGGTATCGCGCCGGGGCAGCGCGATGGGAACGTATCTCGCCGGCCACTCGCTCGGCCTCGCGCTGGCCCTGGTGCTCGCCGGCGCGGCGATCTCGCGCGGCGGCTACGTGCTGGCGTTCCAGCTCCTCGCCGCGGGTCCGGTGATCGGCGGACTGCTGGCGTGGGTGGCCATGGTCTCGACGGCCAATGTCGTGACGCCGCGTGCCGGCGGCCAGCGCTTCGGCGGCGCCGTCCTGCGGAATCGTCCCGCCATGCTGGTGATCGCCGGCTACACCTTCCATTCCTGGGAGCTGCTCGGGATGTGGGCCTGGACGCCGGCCTTCCTCGCGGCGTGCTTCGTGGCGGCGGGCGCCGAGCTGTCCCGCGGGGCCGGCCTCGGAGCCTACATGACCTCGCTCTTTCATCTCACCGGCATGCTCGCCTCGCTGGTGGCCGGGATCTTCGCCGATCGCTTCGGTCGCACGCCGGTGATCCTGGTGATGGCCACCATCAGCGCCCTCTGCTCCCTCGTCTTCGGCTGGCTCATCGGTGCCTCGCTCGCGCTCCTGATGGGCGTGGGGCTGCTCTACGGCTTCGCCGCACTGGGCGATTCCCCGATCTATTCCACCGCCATCACCGAAGTGGTCGCGCCCGCCTACCGCGGCGCGGCCCTGGCCCTTCGATCGCTGCTGGGCTACGGGGCGGGCGCGGCGGCCCCGCTCGTCTTCGGTGCGATCCTCGACTGGTACGGGATCCACACGCCGGGCGCGTGGGGCTGGGCTTTCGTGAGCCTCGGCGTCGCCGGCATCGGCGCCGTCGCCTCGGCGCTCGCGCTGCATCGCACCCCCGCCGCCGCCGCGCTGCATCGCACCGCCGTGCGCACGGCCGTGGCGTCCGGCCGATGACGGCGATGCTGCGCACACGTCTGGCCACCCCCGACGATGCGGCCGCCGTCGCTGCCATCTACAACGAGGGCATCGCCGACCGGATCGCCACGTTCGAGACGGAGCCGCGGACCGTCGCCCAGCTTGCCACCCAGATCGCCGACAAGGGTGATCGCTTCCCGACCGTCGTGGTGGAGCGGGACGGCCGCGTGATCGCGTGGGCCGGCGCCGGACCGTACCGGAGCCGGCCGGCGTACGCGGGCGTGGCCGAGCACTCGGTGTACGTGGCGCGGGCGGCGCGCGGGAGCGGCGCGGGACGGGCGGCGCTGGAGGCGCTCTGCCGGGCCTATGCCGAGCGGGGCTTCTGGAAGATCGTGTCGCGCATCTTCCCGGAGAACGCGGCGAGCCTGGCGCTGCACGAGCGATGCGGCTTCCGCGTCGTCGGTGTGTACGAGCGTCACGGCAAGCTCGAGGGGCAGTGGCGTGATTGCGTCATCGTCGAGCGCCTGCTCGACGCGGCCGGCGGGGCAGGGGTGTGAGCCGGCCGCGGGTGCTGTTCGTGTGCACGCACAACTCGGCACGCAGCCAGATGGCCGAGGGACTCCTGCGCGCGCTGGCCGGGGACCGCTTCGAGGTCGAGAGCGCCGGGACCCAGAAGACCACGGTGAACCCGCTCGCCATCCGCGCGATGGCCGAGCGCAGCATCGACATCCGTGCGCACACCTCCAAGGTGATCGATGGCCTGCTCGAGCAGCCATGGGACGTGCTCATCACCGTGTGCGATGACGCCAACGAGCGCTGTCCGTTCGTGCCGGGCGCGCGCCGGCGCCTGCACTGGTCCTTTCCCGATCCCTCGCGCGCCACCGGAACGGACGACGAGCGGCTCGTCACCTTCCGCCGCGTCCGCGACCAGATCGAGGCTCGCCTGCGGCAGTGGCTCGAGCAGCCCGCGCCGTGACGGAGACCTAGCCTGCGCCCTCCGATCAACCGGGCGGTGCTGGCCGTGTGCGCGGCCCAGGGCTGTGCCCAGATCGGCGCCTTCGGCGTCGCGGCGCTGATGCCGACGCTGATCCCGGTGTGGTCGCTGACCAACACCGAGGCGGGATGGATCAGCGGGATTTACTACGCTGCCTACACGCTCGTCGTCCCGCTGCTCTCGTCGCTCACCGATCGCGTGGATCCCAAGCGCATCTACCTGAGCTGCGTCGCGCTGACGGCGCTCGCCTTCGCCGGCTTCGCGTGGGTCGCGAGCGGTTTCTGGACCGCGCTGCTGTTCCGCGCGCTGATGGGCGTGGGGTGGGCCGGGAGCTACATGCCCGGCCTCAAGGCGCTGAGCGACGTCGTCGAGGGGCCGCAGCAGTCGCGCGCGGTGGCGGCGCACGCCGCCGCGGTGGGCGTCAGCGGCGCGCTCTCGTTCGGTGTCACCGGCGCCGTGAATGCCTGGCTGGGCTGGCAGTGGGCCCTGGTTCCGGGTGCGGCCGGTGCCGCGCTGGCGTTCGGGCTGGTGCTGGTGGGCCTGCCGTCCCGGCCGCCGCGCGCGGCCGGCCCGGAGCGCGGAGCCCTGCTGGACTTCCGTCCCGTCCTGCGCAACCGCTCGGCGCTCGCGTACTCCCTCGCGTACTGCGTGCACACGTGGGAGATGTCGGCGCTGCGGGCCTGGGTCGTGACGTTCCTGACCTTCGCCGCCGTGCGGAGTGGCCAGGGCGTCGCGACCTGGCTCACGCCGGCCACCGTGGCGAGCGTGATGGGTCTGCTCGGCGTGTGGGCGAGCGTGTGGGGCAACGAGCTGGCGATCCGGTTCGGCCGCCGCCGCTTCATCGTGGCCACCATGCTCGTCTCGGCGGCGATGGCCGCGGTGATCGGCTTCAGCGCCGCGCTGCCGTACGCCGGCGCGGCCGGCCTCGTGCTCGTCTACGCGATGCTGATCTGGTCGGACTCCTCGTCGCTCACGGCCGGCAGCGCGGGCAGCGCCGAGCCCGGGCGCCGGGGCGCGACCCTGGCGGTGCACTCCACGCTCGGCTATGCCGGCGGGTTCCTCGGGCCGCTCGTCCTCGGCGCCGCGCTGGATCTCTGCGGCGGGGCCAGCGTGCTGGGCTGGGGCGTCGCCTTCGGCCACGTCACGGTGGCGTTGCTGCTCGGGGCGGGCGCATTCCTCTGGCTGCGGCCCCAAGATCTCGCCGGTGATCGCGCGGCGAGGGCGCGCGTCGGCGCCGGCTCGGCATCCGGCATGGCGCGAGAGATCGCGCCGAAGCGGTAGCCGCGCCGGGTCGTCAGTCGCGAGCGCGGGCGTTTGGCCCGGCGGCCGGCGCCAGCGCGGGTGTCGCGGCCGCGTCGTCCGGTACCGCCCGCCGGCGCTCGTACCACCTCGACATCAGCTCCATGGCCAGCCACGCCGCCGAGCAACCGATCAGCAGCGACACACGCGCCGGTCCCCAGCCCCAGCGATCCACGATCCAGGCGAACAGCGCGGGCGAGGCGGCATTGATCACGAGGATCGGCGTCGCGATGGTGCCGAGCACGGCGCCGTATCCTTTCGCCCCGAAGAGCGAGAGCGGCACCGCGCCGCGGACGATCGTGAGCACGCCCTGCGCCGCGCCCATGAGGAGCGTGAAGGTGACCACCAGCGGCAGGCTCCCGGTCCCGGCCAGCAGCAGGAGCAGGGACGGCGGAAGCACGCCGATGGCGATGCGGGCCACGGTCATCGCCCTCAGGTTGCGCGCGAAGGTGATCTCGACGACGCGTCCGGCGAACTGCGCGACGCCCTTGAGCGACGCCACCCACACGGCGGCCGCCGTGGCCAGGCCGGCGGCTTCGAGCACCGGGACCAGCTGTACCGACACGACGCCGAACACGAAGCCGTTCAGCGACATGATCAGCGTGAAGAGCACGATCGCCAGCGAGCGGGCGCGACCCTGCAGGGGCGGGCCGTCCGGAGAGGCCTGGCTCGGAGTGGACGGAGTCGAGGCCTCGTCGGGGGACTCCCGGCGCGCCAGCCCGAGCCAGTGCAGGGGTAGGCACACGACGAGGTTGAGGACGGCGAACACGACCAGCGTCTGCCGCCAGCCGATGTGGTCGTTCAGGGCATGGCCGATCACCCAGAACACCGAGGAGGCGAAGGCGCCGAACAGGGTCAGGTAGGAGATCGCCGCGCGGCCGCGCGAGGGCGCGACCTGCACGAGGGCCGCGAAGGCGGCATCGTACAGGCACAGCCGCATGCCGAGGCCGATGAGCGCCCACGTGGTCAGATAGGCAGCCTCGCCGTGTACGTGCGCGAGTGCGAAGAGCCCGACGGCGACGATGGCACTGCCGAGCGTCATCACCGCGCGGGCGCCATGACGGTCGATGGCGCGCCCGACCACGCTCGAGACGATACCCATGGCGAGCAGGGCGACGGTGAAGCCGAGGAACACGAGGCCGCGGCTCCAGCCCGTGTCCGTGCTGATCGGCCCGGCCAGGACGCCGAGGCAGTAGTAGCTGGTCCCCCAGGCCGTGATCTGGGTGATGCCGAGCGCGAGCACGGCGCTCGCCATGGGGTCGGCGAGGCTCGAGCGCCATCCGGGGCGACGCCGACCGCGGCCAGTCATCGCCGCGTAGTCTATACTCCGGGGCGAGGAGCGGACTCATGCACTTGCGTCCTGTCAGTGTCCTCGCCCTCGCCGCCGTGGTGAGCCTCCTCTCCGCGTGCGCAACGACCAGTCCCGGACCGGCCGAGGACGAGGGGACGCTGGGACGCATTCGCAAGACCGGCACCCTCCGCCTGGGGTACCGAGAATCGTCGCGGCCATTCTCCTTCGTGGGCGACGACGGCCGTCCGGCGGGCTACTCGGTCGATCTCTGCGAGTACGTGGCGGGCAGCATCGCCCGACGGCTCGCGCTCGCCGACCTCAAGACGACGTGGGTGAAGGTGTCGGTCGCCGATCGTATGGACGCGATCGCCAATGGAACGATCGATCTCGAGTGCGGTTCCACCACCGCGTCGCTGACGCGGTACGAGCGTGTGGACTTCAGCGTGACGACGTTCGTTGACGGCGGGAGCCTGCTGGTCACCGACGCCTCGGGCATCACGGACGTGGCCACGCTGGCGAACAGGCGCGTGGCGATCATTCCCGGAACGACGACCGAGACGGCGCTGCGCGAGGTGCTGCGCCGCCGGCTCATCCCCGTGACCGTGGTGCCGGTGAACGACCATGCGGCGGGCGTGGCCGCGCTGGACGACGACACGGCCGATGCCTATGCGTCCGATCACTCGATCCTGGTCGGCGTGGGGCGGACGTCGCGCCGCCCCGAGGGGCTCTCGCTGATCGACGAGTTCTTCTCCTATGAGCCGTACGGTCTGATGCTCCGCCGCGGCGACCCGGCGTTCCGCCTGGCCGTCAACCGGGCCCTCGCCGAACTCTACCGCTCCGGCGAGGTGATCCCGGTCTTCGAGAAGTGGTTCGAGTCGATCCGCACGGCGATGCCGCTCATCCGCGCGATGTACATCCTCAACGCGCTGCCGGAGTGATCAGCGACAGCGTGCAGGCTGCCACAGCCCGGTGGATAAGATCTTGCACAGCGAGCCTCCGCGAGTCGCGCCGTGCACCGCGGTCGAACCCATGCATGCCAGGATCGTTCATGTAAGGCACCCCTGGAGGGGTGCGGACCCGTAGCTGGGCAACCCTCGCCCAGCCACTGTGCAGTCGATCGCCTGACCACGCGCAACACCCCCGGTTCGACTGGCTTCGAGTCAGGGTGTCGCGTGGCCCGCCTCTTGCGGTGAGGGTGCCCGCGCGCAACGGATGTATGCGCTCACGCGACCAGGATGAGAAAGGAGAGGCGTGTCCAGTCTGAGCGAGTCCGAGGCGCTGCTCGCGGCTGCCCGTGACGCTGTGGTCGTGCTCGACGATGCCCGGACGTTCGTTGACGCCAATCCTGCTGCCTGTCGACTCTTCGGCCTGTCCCTCGACGCCCTCCGCGGCCGTACCTTCGACGAATTCATCCAGCCGGGGGTCGATCTCTTGCGGGCCTGGCAGGAGTTTCTCGAATCAGGCGAGCAGACGGGCGAGGTACGGCTGGTCCGGCCCGATGGCGAGGTCCGGGACGTGGAGTACGGGGCGACGGCGCGGTTCGTGGCGGGTCGTCATCTGGCGATCCTGCGCGACATCGCCGGCCGCAAGCGGGCAGAGGTCGAACGGGCGGAGTTGTTGCGGCGCGAGCAGCTGCGGCTGCGCGAGATGGAGACGCTGCTGACGGTGAGCCGGGCGCTGAGCTCGACGCTCGATCCCACCGAGACGATGCGACGCGTCGCTCGCGAGATCGGCCTGACGCTCGGCGCCGACACGGTGGGGGCCTATCTTGCCGACGCGGCCCACAAGAGCCTGTGGCCGGTCGCCGGCTATCACGTCCCGCGCGAGCTGCTCGACCGCTTCCGTCAGATTCCGATTCCTCTCGAGCACCACCTGGCCATCGAGGAGGCGTGGACGACCGGGCATGCCGTGTGGACCGACGACATGCCGGGCGATCCCCGAGTCGATCGCGAGATCCTCCGGCAGTTCCCGCACCAGTCCGATCTGTTCGTGCCGATCCGGGCCAAGGACCGGCCGCTCGGCGGGTTCTTCGTCATCTGGTGGACCGAGCGGCGGTCGTTCACGGAGTGGGAGCTGCGCCTGCTCCAGGGCATCAGCGACCTGGCGGGCATCTTCGTGGAGAACGCCCAGCTCTATCGTGAGACCGCCGACGCGAATCGCGCCAAGGACGAGTTTCTCGCCACGCTGTCCCACGAGCTGCGCAACCCGCTCGGCGCGATCGCCAACGCGGTGGCCGCGCTGGATCGCCGGGGCGCCGCTGATGAGGAGCCGGCGGCCCGGCTACGGCAGATCATCTATCGCCAGACCCGTCACCTCACGCGCCTCGTCGACGACTTGCTGGACGTGGCCCGGGCGACCGCCGGGAAGATCGCGCTGCAACGCCAGCCGATCGACCTCAGCGAAGCGGTCGGTTCTTGCCTGGCCCTGCTCCGAGAGAGCGGCCGTACGCGGGGACACCGGGTCACGCTGCGGGCGGAGTCGGTGATCGTGAACGCGGATCCAACGCGGCTGTCCCAGGTCATCACCAACATGCTCGACAACGCCGTGAAGTTCACACCCCCCGGCGGCTCGATCGATGTGGACGTCTTGCGACACGGCCAGGAGGCGGTGTTCCGGGTGACCGATACCGGCATCGGCATCGACCCCTCGATGTTGCCGCGGGTCTTCGACCTCTTCGCGCAGGCGGAGCAGCCGATGGATCGGTCGGCGGGTGGGCTCGGCATCGGCCTCACGCTGAGCCGCCGCCTGGTGGAGATGCAGGGCGGCTCCATCGGTGCGGTCAGCGAGGGCCGGGGTCGCGGCGCGCAGTTCACCGTGCGGCTGCCCGTGGAGGTCGCGGGCACTCCGCCTCCGGGGCCCACCGTCACACGGCCCAAGCGCAGCCGGAGCGTCCTGATCGTCGAGGACAATGATGACGCCCGAGAATCCTTGCAGCTCCTGCTCGAAGCGCTCGGCCATCGCGTGATGACGGCCGCCGATGGGTCTCGAGCGCTCGTGCTGGCGGAGCATCATGCGCCTGACGTGGTCCTGATCGACCTCGGGCTGCCGTCCCTCGACGGGTACGCGGTGGCTCAGGCCCTCCGGGCGACTCCCAACGGCGGGTCGATGACCCTCATCGCCGTCACCGGATACGGGCAGGCCGAGGACCGACGGCGTTCGAAGGAAGCTGGATTCGATGCGCATCTCGTGAAGCCGGCGTCAGAAGGTCTGCTCTCGAGCCTGATCGCCACGTCGGGCTGAGGACCCGACGCGATCCGCGTCGGGTCCTCCACCAGGCCGCGCTACGACTTCGGCCAGATCGCCTTCGCGACGGCGATGCTCTCGGGATGCACCGCCACCGGCCGGCCCTTCTGCCACTGCACGATGCAGAGCTCGGCGCCCACCCGGCGGCCGGTCTCGTCGTACTTCACGCGGCCGTCCGGGAAGAACCTCGCGGGGCCGTCCTTGAGATCGATCTTGT
>Ga0310810_10003928_pt1 | contig 16340 bp, 15 predicted proteins | sample NCmetagenome_FD_207641 | JGI IMG/M metagenome (GOLD analysis project Ga0310810, IMG submission 207641) | Soil microbial communities from experimental microcosm in Duke University, North Carolina, United States - NC | ecosystem: Engineered > Artificial ecosystem > Soil microcosm > Unclassified ... | reverse complement strand
CGGAGGTGCGGCGCACGGCCGTCGAGCGCGGTCTCATTGCCGCCGACCAGGCCGGGGCGCTGAGCGATCAGGACGCGATAGGCCTGATCTTCCTGCCAGGGTTTTCAACCGCCAAGACGATCACGAGCATCTCCGGCCGCGGCGTCGGTATGGATGTCGTGAAGACGAACATCGAGAAGATCGGCGGCAAGGTGAGCGTGCACAGCCGCGCCGGACTCGGGGTGACCGTCAGGATCCGGATCCCGCTGACGCTCGCCATCATTCCAGCCTTGGTCGTCACCGCAGGCGGCGACCGCTTCGCGATCCCTCAAGCCGGCGTCCTCGAACTCCTTCGGCTGAACGATGGAGCGGGCACCGGCATGGAGATGATGGGCGACGCGCCGATGCTGCGGCTGCGCGGCAGCCTCGTGCCGCTCGTTCGGCTGGACGCCGCGCTCGGGATTGGCGCGCGCCCCGTCGTCGGCGGCGTCGTCCGACACGGCGGCGGCCACGTCATCATCCTTCAGGCCGATGAGCGCGTCTTCGGCCTCGTGGTCGACGACGTCATCGACACGCAGGAGATCGTGGTCAAGCCGCTGGACCGGCGGCTCAGAGCATTGTCGATGTTTGCGGGCGCGACCATCATGGGCGACGGCTGCGTGTCGCTCATTCTGGATGTCACGGGCCTGGCCGTTCACGCACACGTGCTGGCCGAGTCGCGGCGCTCCAGCGACATCGTGACGGCAACGGCGTCGGCCGAGGTCGAAGACGAGATGGAGGCGCTGGTCGCGGTCACCGGCGATCACGATGCGCGGATGGCGATTCCACTTTCACAGGTGATGCGCCTTGAAGAGTTCCCCTGCTCGTCAATCCAGCGCCTCAACGATCGCGACGTGGTGCAGTACAGAGGCGACATGCTGCGGCTCGTCGCCGTCTCGGATCTGGTGGCCGGCGCCGAGCCGCGGCGCGTGGCCGGCGAATCCGGCTCCAGCATCACGACGGTCGTCTACGCGGCCGCCGGTGTGCGCCTGGGTCTCGTCGTGCGGCGGATCCTCGACACGGTCGAGCACCGCATCGCCGACGAAATGCCAGGAGGCAGGCGGGGCGTGCGCGGTTCAACGGTAATCAACGGGCGCGTGACCCAGATCCTGGATCTCGAGGCGCTGTGCGCCGCCGACGCGGCGCGCGCCGAGCCGGCGCCTTATCTCCACGACGTGGCGGTCTAGGCCGTGGCCGAGACGCAAGGGTTTACATCGTGCTTCGTCGGCGACTTGTGCTTCGGCGTCGAGGTGGCACGGGTGCAGGAAGTCACGTACGGCAGTCCGCTGACGCGGCTGCCGCTGGCGTCGAGCCGGGTCAGCGGACTGCTCAATCTTCGCGGGCAGATCATCGCCGTGACCGACTTGCGGCGGTGTCTGGATCTCGACGCGCGCGGTGCGGCGGAGGTACCCGTACACCTGATTCTGCAGACGGACGACGGCTGCATCAGCCTGCTCGTGGATCGCGCGGGCGACGTCGTCGACGTTGACGAAGGTGACTTCGAATTGCCGCCGGCGACCATGCGGGGACGCGCGCGCGAGCTGATCCGCGGCGCCTACAAGCTGGGCGACGGATTGCTGCTGGCACTGGACACGACGCAGATTCTTAGGGACATGGATCAGACACCTGACACGGGAGAACGTCGATGATCGTTGAGGTGAAGAGGTTTTTCGCGTGCGTCGGTCTGATCGCCATGGCCACGGGTGCGGGCGTGAGGACGGGAGGTGCGGCGGACGCGGATGCACCGAGGGTGGTGACCAAGAGGGTCATGCCGGCGTATCCGGATCTGGCGCGAAAGGTCCACGCCATCGGGAAAGTCAAGCTGACGGTCGTCGTCACGCCCGATGGCAAAGTCAAGCGCGTCGCGGTCATCGGCGGACATCCCCTGCTGGTGGTGCCCGCGACCGAGGCCGCGCAGCAGTGGCTGTTCGCGCCCGCGTCCAAAGAATCCAGCGAACTGGTGATATTCGATTTCAGCGCTCCAGAGTAAAGACATCATGACCATCAGCAAGAGACTCCACTACGGATTCGGGTCGATCGTCGCGGTCGTCCTGATCCTGTTCGTCGTCAACACCGGCGTCGTGCTTCGCCAGCGTTCCGTCAACCGGCAGGGGGCCGTCGCGCTCGAGAGCGTGCAGACGCTGGAGACGGTGCAGTTGAAGATGATGCTGACCCGGCTGGCGCTGCGGAATTACCTGCTGACCGGCGACAGCTGGCAGCACGATCAACTGATGAAGGAAAGCGCCGACCTGCAGAAGCTGATGGCACAGGGCAAGCGCGACGCGCCCACCGACGTCGTGCGCGACACGCTCGCGCGGATGGAGGCCATCGACCAGAGCTGGATGCAGACCTTCGCGATGCCGCTCGTCGCCGAACGGCGTCGGGTGGACGCTGGCGACGCGACGGCGGCTGACCTGCAGATTGCGTTCATTCGGGCGGATCCGGCCGCCAGGACGGTCGAATCGACGGAGGTGCTCAACGACGCGAACGCGGCCATCCGCAAGACGCAGAGCGAGACGGCCGCCATCGCGCTCTTTGCGCTGCAGGCTGGCGCGGTGATCAGCATCGGCATCACGGTGTTCGCCGTCATCCTCTGTCTCGCCATCGCCTACTACTCGTCCAGGGCCATCACCGGACCGATGCTGGCCACGGTGCGCGTGCTCCGGAACATCGCCGAGGGCGAAGGCGACCTCACCCAGCGCGTGGATCAGAGCACTGGCGACGAGCTGGGCGAAATGGGGCGGTGGGTCAACACGTTCATGGGGAAGCTCGAGGGGCTGATTGTTCGGGTCGCGAAGAGCACCGAAGGGGTGGCCGGCTCGTCGGAAAAACTCTTTGCGGTCAGCCATCAGATGGGCGTCGGCGCGGAACAGACCTCGGCGCAAGCGAACGTCGTCGCTGCTGCCGCCGATCAGGTCACGCGCAACCTGCAGACGGTCGCAGCGGCCACGGAAGAAATGACGGCGAGCATCGGTGAAATCGCCAAGAACGCGAGCGCGGCGGCAGGCGTGGCGGCGCGAGCGGTGGAGAAGGCGCGGCAGGCCAACGTCACGATGGGCCACCTGGGCGTCTCGAGCGCGGAGATCGGCGAGGTCCTGAAGGTGATCAATTCGATCGCGCAGCAGATCAAGCTGCTCGCGCTCAATGCGACGATCGAGGCGGCGCGTGCGGGCGCGGCGGGTAAGGGATTCGCCGTTGTCGCCAACGAAGTGAAGGAGCTGGCCAACGAAACCGCCAAGGCGACGCAGCAGATCAGCGAGAAGATCAGCGCGATCCGGACCGGTACCCACGGCGCCGCCACCGCGATCGCGGAAATCGGCGCCATCATCGCGCAGATGCACGACATCTCGACCACCATCGCCAGCGCCGTGGAAGAACAGACGGCGACGACGCGCGAAATCGCGCGCAATGTGTCGGAAGCGGCCAGGGGCGAATCGCACGTCACGGAAAACATCACAGCGGTCGCGCAGGCGGCGGAGAACACGTCCGGCGGCGCTCACAGCACGCAGACGGCGGCCGGCGAGCTCGCGGGGATGGCGGCCGAGCTTCAGAAGGTCGTTGGCGTCTTCAAGTACGGTCGGGGCGGGAATTTGACGCCGATCGGAGTGGTCTAAATGGCGGCCGAACACGTGACGGCAGGAGCCGGGATGCACGCGCTCATCGTCGACGATTCCGCGACCATGAGGATGATTCTCAAGGCGTATTTGCTGAGGCTGGGCTTCACCGTGACCGAGGCGGTCAACGGCCGCGATGCGCTCGTGAAGTTGCGCGCCATGGGCAAGGCCGACGTCGTGCTCGTCGACTGGAACATGCCGGAGATGGACGGGCTGGACTTCGTCAAGGCCGTCCGCGCGGAGATCGCCTACGACGCGCTGCCGCTGATGATGGTCACGACCAACAGCGAACGGGAGCATGTCGAGTGCGCGCTCGAGGCCGGCGCCAACGAATACATCATGAAGCCCTTCACGGGCGCAATGATCCGCGAGAAGCTCGAGATCCTCGGGTTTGTGGCTGCCTGAGCTCCATGACGAAACGGCGCATCCTCATCGTCGACGAATCCGTCGTCGTCCGCCGGTCGCTGACCGACGCCCTGTCGCGTGAGACCACGCTGACAGTCGCGGGATCGGCGGCCTCGGCGCGGATCGCGCTGATGAAGATGCCGCTGCTGCGCCCTGATGTCGTGCTGCTGGACATCAGCCTGCCGGGGATGGACGCGCTGGAGACGTTGGTGGCGATTCTCGGCGATTATCCCGAGACGATGGTGATCGTGCTCAACGCGGCAACCGACGTCGCGGCGGCCGCGACAGTCGACGCCCTGGCCATCGGCGCCAAGGGCTTCGTGATGAAGCCCGAGCCGGCCGGACGCTTCGACACACGGCTGCAGACGTTGAGCGCCGAGATCGTGTCGCAGATTGCGGCGCACCTACCGGCCCGCGCCACAGATGTGCCGGTGGCGAGGCCGTCGCGTGTTGCCGTCGCCCACCGTGTGGACGTGGTGGCGATCGGCACATCCACGGGAGGTCCCAGCGCGCTGATGGAGCTGCTGCCGCGGCTGGCGGCCGATTTCCCAGTGCCGATCGTGATCGTGCAGCACATGCCCCCGACCTTCACGAAGCTGCTGGCTGACCGGCTCGCCGCCAGTTGCCGCGTCCGCGTCGCCGAAGCGGGGTCGCGCGAGACGCTCAAACCGGGCGACGTCTGGATCGCACCCGGCGATTCTCACATGTCGGTCGAACGATCGGGCCCAGCGGTCGTGACGCGCATCTACCAGGATGCGCGCGAGAACTCCTGCCCGTCGGTGGACGTCCTGTTCCGATCGGTGGCGCGAATCTACGGACCCCATGCGCTGGCCGTCGTGATGACCGGGATGGGACGCGATGGCGTGGCCGGCTGTCATGAGATCCACGCGGCCGGAGCCCAGATCCTCGTGCAGGACGAGGCGAGCGCCGTTGTCTGGGGCATGCCGGGCCTGGTCGTGAAGGCCGGGCTGGCCGATCAGATTGTGCCGTTGCGCGCGCTCGCCGACTCCATCACGGACCGTGTGTCACAACATCGCCGGACCAAAGGGGATCTCGTTGGCCGCTGAAACCGCGGCACTCACCCGTCCGCGGGTGCGCGCCTCGATCTCCAACGACGGATTCAACTACGTCTGCGACCTCGTGCGTGACCAGTCCGCGATCGTGCTCGAAGCCGGAAAGCTGTACCTGGTCGAAAGGCGTCTCGGGCTGGTCGCGCGCCAGGGAGGGTTCGACTCGGTGCAGACCATGGTCGATTCCTTGCGAACCAGTCGCGCCGGCCCTCTGCATCGGACCGTCGTCGAGGCGATGACGAACAATGAAACGCTGTTCTTCAGAAACCCACGCGTATTCTCGATGCTCACATCCCACATCCTGCCGGCACTGACGGCCCACCTGGGGTCGGAGCGCACGCTGAACATCTGGTGCGCGGCCTGCTCCACCGGTCAGGAGCCGTACAGCCTTGAGATGTTGGTGCGCGAAGCGCCATCGTGCGGGAGCCGCAGGGTCTATCTGCTCGCGAGCGACTTCTCGAATGAGGCGCTGGCGCGGGCACGGGCGGGCCGCTATACGCAGTTCGAAGTCAACCGCGGCCTCCCCGCGCCAATGCTCGTCAAGTATTTCAAACAGCACCGCACGGCCTGGGAGATCAGCCCGCAGCTGCAGCAGGCGATCCAGTTCGAGGAGATCAACCTGACGCAGCCGTGGCCGGCACTGCCGGCGATGAACCTGATCGTGCTGCGCAACGTGCTGATCTACTTCGACGCCGAGACCAGGCGCAAGATTCTCAGCAAGGTCGCGCGATTGCTGGCGCCGGGCGGATACCTCGTGCTGGGTGCGTCAGAGAACACGATGGAGGGGGACGCCGGCTTCGAGGCGGTCTCATTCGAGGGCACTATCTGCTTCCGCGTCACGCGAGAGCGGTGACGCGTCAGGTCGAAACATCATTACTCGCCGGTCAGTTCTCGCGCGATTGGGTACTCGCCGATCCGCGTCCATTGGCCGGATCCCGTCTTCACGAACAACTCGACCATGCCGTCCATGAAGTGCGAGTTCTTGAGCAGCTCGTCGTACGGATCGGTGCCGGTATAGCCGCGCTGCGCCTTCAGCACGATCTTCTCGGTCTGGGCACCGGCCGGCAGGCCGCTCGACCCCGCGATGGGACGGAAATCGCTGCCGATCTCCTCCTTCACCAACGCGCGGCGGAAGACAGCGTTCACCTGCAGCGCGTTGAGCGTCTCCCCCGACACGTTCTTCAGCGTGACCGAGATCGACGGCACGATCTTGTTCTGGCCGGCGACGACGCCGGCGGGCAGCCACCCGCTCGCCACCACGTCCGCGTGAACCGCCCTGGTGACGTCGACCGGCTTTCCGCACGCCGCCACCATGGAGATCGAAAGCACCAGCAGAATCCGTCGCATGTCACCCCCAACGGTTGACACCGGAACAACGGAAAGGTTCCACCGCCGGCCGCAAACGTCATAGAATTCCTGCTCGGTTCAGCGTCAATCAGGGAGGTGTGACCGTGTCCATGAGCCAGGCGTTTCTCCAGGAGTTCGACCACGAAGCCAAGACGACGAGGCGCATCCTCGAGCGTGTGCCCGCCGACAAGTTCGCGTGGAAGCCGCACCCGAAATCGATGTCGCTCGGCGAGCTGGCGCTCCATACCGCGATGACGCCGGGCATGATCTGCGGCTGGGCGTGTGAAGAAGAGACCAGGTTCACCGGCGACAAGCCTCCGGTGGCCACCACGACTGCCGAGATCGTCGCCGCGCACGACAAGAGCGTCGAGAAGATGAAAGCGACGATGGGCGAGCTCGGCGACGGCGGTCTGACGAAGAGCTGGAAAGCAACGATGGGCGAGCAGACGCTGTTCGAGATGCCGAAGGCCGTGCTGATCCGATCGATCGCGCTGAATCACTGGTACCACCACCGCGGCCAGCTGTCGGTCTATCTCCGCCTCCTCGACGTGCCGGTGCCGTCGATCTACGGCCCGAGCGCCGACGAGAACCCGTTCGCCGCCAGCGCCTGATTCCGATCGGGTGATTCACCGGATCGCTCGCGCACATTTCTGGATCGCCGCCGCCCTGGCGGCGATCGTCATCTCCACCGGGCTCGTCTGGAGCACACGAGTCGCCGCCGGCGCCGACGCCTACGGTTACGTGAGCCAGGCCGACCTCTGGCTGCGCGGCAATCTTCACATCGACCAGAGCTTCGGCGCGGCGGTGCCATGGCCGCTGGCGCGATGGACCTTCACGCCGCTCGGCTATCGCCCCGAGCCCGTCGGCTACCGCATCGTGCCGCAGTATGCCGCCGGGCTGCCGTTGCTCATGGCCGCGTTCAAGTTGATGGCCGGTCAGTGCGCGATGTTCTGGGTGGTGCCGATCTGCGGCGGCATGCTGGTGTTTTCGGTCTACGCGATCGGACGCCGGATCGAGCGGCCCGTTGTGGGGTTGGCCGCGGCGTGGCTGGTCGCGTGCAGCCCGACTCAGCTCTTCATGCTGATGGCGCCGATGAGTGACGTGCCGGCCGCGGCGGCGTGGGCGGTGTCGGTGGCGTGCGTGCTCGGGCGGACGCCGTTCTCAGCATTCGCCGCTGGCACGGCGGCGGCGATCGCGATCCTGATTCGCCCGAACCTGGCGCCGCTTGCAGCCGTGATCGTGATCTGGCTGGTGTGGCGGAGCGGGCCGACACCGCCGGCCCCTGCGACATTGGTGAGGACGCCGGCTCCCATGAGGTCGGTGCCGTTGTGGCGCACGGCTGCAGCCCTGCGTGCCCTGTGGTTCGTCTTGCCCGCGGCGGCAGGTGCCCTCGCCGTCGGCGTGATCAACGCGCGTCTCTATGGCTCGCCGTTCACCCCAGGGTACGATCTGACCGACGCATATCTGTGGTCGTACGTGCTGCCCAACGTGCGTCGATACGGCGGGTGGTTGATCTCGGCGGAAACGCCGTTCGCGCTCGCCGGCTTCGCGGCGCTGGCCGTTCCGGGCGCGCGCATCTGGACAACGCGGGCGTCGCGCGAGGCCCTGCCGTTGCTTTGTAGCGTCGCCGCGATCGTCTGGATTTCATATCTCCTCTACGTGCCGTGGGACGCGTGGTGGTATCTCCGTTTCCTGCTGCCGGCGTGGCCGATGATGACGCTCGGCACCGCGTCCATCGCGGCGGCGCTGTATCGAGCGGCGCCATCCGCGGCCCCGCGCGTCCTGGTCGTCGCTGTTCTCGCAGCCATTGGCATCAGTGGCGTCTGGCAGGCGCTGCAGCGCGACGCCTTTTCCGTCGCCACCGGCGAAGCCAGGTACATCGAGGTCGCGAAGACGGTGGACTCGCTCACCGGGCCTGACGCCGTGATCATTTCGGCACAGCACAGCGGCAGCATTCGCTACTATGCCGGCCGCCTCACGCTGCGATGGGACGTCGGCGATCCCGCGTGGCTCGATCGCACGGTGGAGTGGCTGGCGGCGCACGGCCATCACCCGTATTTCGTGCTCGAGCCGCAGGAGGTCGCCGAACTGCGGGCGCGGTACGGACACAGGAACGCGGCGGCGCGGCTCGATTGGACGCCGATGGTGTCGTTCCGCGGCGGCGCGGTCGCGATGTACGATGGCGTCCGCCGCGAGCGCGAGGGCCGCACGGTGTCGCAGCTGCCATCGCGAACGACGCACGAGTGCCTGCCCCAACGACCAGCGCCCGTATTTCGGTAGTGTCCGGCTTCAGCCGGATCGTGTTCTTTCGGTAGCGTCCGGCTTCAGCCGGACCGTGTGAAGGAGACGACGATGAAACGGTCTGCGTTCACGCTTGGGTCGATCCTGCTGCTGACATCTGCGCTCGTTCGCGCCGAGACGCATCAGTTCATTCCCACGGTCTTCTACAGCACCTATTCGTTCGCCCATCCGCCGGCGCTGCGAATCAAACCCGGCGATCGGGTCGTGACCAAGACGATCGACGCGTCAGGGGCCGACTGGAACGGAAAAACCGTGGCCAGCGGTGGCAATCCCGAGACCGGTCCGTTCTACATCGAAGGTGCCGAGCCCGGCGACATGATCGTCGTGTCGATCGAGAAGCTCGAGACCAATCGGGCCTCGGCCTATTCCAGCAGCCTCCTCGCTCCTTATACGGTGGATCCGGCAGCCATCGCGGCGCGGGTTGACCGCGATCCGAAGCGCATCACCTGGACGATCGACAAGGCGCGGGGAGTCGTCCGCCTCGACCAGATCGAGCTGCAGCCCGGCGGCATCGAGCTGCCGCTCAAGCCGATGCTCGGCTGCATCGGCGTCGCACCGGCGCGCAAGGAGGCGATCGCAACCACCGTGCCTGGCGCCTTCGGCGGCAACATGGACTATGCGTCGATGGGCGTTGGCGCGAAGCTGATGCTTCCGGTCAACGAACCGGGCGCCTTACTGTTTCTCGGCGACGGCCACGCGCGAATGGGTGAAGGCGAGATCGTCGGCACCGGCCTCGAGACCTCGATGGATGTCGAGTTCAGCGTCGCGCTCGTGAAGAAGAAGGCGATCGGCTGGCCGCGGCTCGAGACCGACACGCACCTGATGGTCCTTGGCAGCGCGCGTCCGCTGCTCGAAGCCTTCCAGCATGCGACGACCGAGCTGCAGAAATGGCTCGCCGCCGACTACGGCCTGACCGAGCGCGGGGCGCAGATCCTGATGGGACAGGCGGCGGAGTACGAGATCGCGAACGTGGTCGATCCGAGCTTCACCGTCGTGGCGAAAATCCGCAAGGCCCTGCTGCCCGGACGCTGATCGCCTGCGCTACTTCTCGGCGACGAAATACCCGCGCCGCGCGGTGACGTCGCCGCCGCCGTTCTTCAACTTCACCTTCAGCTCGTGCCAGCCCGGCTGACGGACCCCGCGTGGTGTGTAGGTCAGCAGGTACCGCGCGCGCATCTCGTCGAGCGCTCGCGTGAAGAGCTCCTGCAGCTGGCGGTCCGATGTCGCCGACCACGTTCGTCCGCCGGACACCTGCGTCAGGCGATCCAGCAGTGCGTCGGACTCGACGCGGACCGCGTGAATGACGACGCCCGAGCGGCGGGCGGAGTCGACGACCGCATCCTCGGTCAGCCAGCTCGCCGTGTCGTGGCCGTCGGTGAACAGGAGCATCAGCGGCCGCGAGCGGTCGCGCGGCTGCAGCTGGAGCGCGAGTTGAACCGCATCGCGCAGCGACGTCGCACCGCTCCCCGTCATCGTCCCGAGCGCCGTCCGGATGGACTGGAAATCGCCGGTCATCGGCACGCGCAGGTCCACCATGTGGGAGAACGTGATGAGCGCGGCCCGATCGTCCTGCCTCAAGGCGGCGGTCAGCCCTTCGCCGGCCTGGACGAGATGGCGCAGGCGATCGCCGGCGACGCTCTGGCTCGAGTCGAGCACGAGGGTGACGCTGAGCGGCAGCCGCTCCAGCGTGACGCTTTCGACATCCTGCGGCACGCCGTTGTCGGTGAGGGCGAAATCGCGCGCGGTCAGGCCGGCGACCGGAGCACCGCCGCGCATCACCGAGACGTCGAGCTCGACGATCTCCACGCCACTGCGGAAGGTTGTCTGCGGCGGCGTCACGGCCTGTGCGGCAACAACTGCCGCGACGATGAGGCGCATCACGGTTTCCGCGCCTCCGCGCGCAGCCAGAGCAATGACTCGCGATCGAAGCCGATGCGGAGATCCCACCACGGATCATCGTCGGCCTTCTTGAGTTGAAGGCCGACCATCGCCAGCTCACGCGCGCGATCGCCGCGGCCGAGCGCTCCCTCGACACGGCTCAAGGCCGCATACGGGGTCTGGTAGCCGGCGCCGAGTGATCGCACCACCTCGTATTCGCGAAGCGCATCCGTCAGACGATTCTCCCGTTCGGCAATGCCGCCGAGAAAGAGATGGGCGAGATAGCGGACGGTGTCGTTGGCGGCGTTCTCCAGCGCCGCGTCGAAGTCGGTCCGGGCCCGCTTGTCGCTGAGGAGCAGGCGCACCCGCCCGAGATGCAGGTGCGCCTCGGCGTTGTGGGGATCGACAGACAGCGCATGAAGAAAGTTGGTGGCGGCTTGCTTCAGGCCGTCTTCCAGCTGCTCGCGCCGGCGCGCTGCCAGTGCAAGCGTCGCCGGGTTCGGCGCGAAGGTCAGGATCCGTGCTTCGATGAGGACGCCGCGGGCGACGTAGAGGCGGGAATCTTCGGGCGCTTCGAGCAGCCCGAGGTGCGTGAAGCGCGCGGCATCGCCGGGACGGTTGCAGGACGTGTACATGCCGACGACGAAACGGAACCAGCGCCGCGAAAACTCGCGGACGGACTGGTTGTCGAGCCGGTCTGTTGTCGCGGCATCGCCTCGCGCGATGGCGAGGATGTCCTGCGCCTTGGTGACATGAAAGTCGGCGGCCTGCGGCTGTCGGTCGATGATCGCGTTGGCCAGATCGGTGTGGAGCATGGCGAGCGCCATCAAATCGTGAGCGCTCGCGGTGACGGCGGCGGCCTTTCCCGCCGCAGTGATGTCCGGCCGCGACCAGGTGGCCAACTGCGCCATCGCCTCTGTGCCCCGGCCGCCCGCGTACTCGCGGGCCAGGGCCAGGTACTGTTCGACGTTCTGCGCCCGGGCCGGCGACGCCACGCAGACGCAGAGCGTGAACCAGACAACGGTCCGGGCGCGACTCACGGTCGTCGCGCCTCCTCGCGCAGCCACTCCAGTGCGCCGCTCGTGAACCCGCCGAGGCGGTAATCCCACCAGGGATCGTCGGCTTTCTCAGGCAGCTGCGCGAACTCCATGGCGAGCTCGCGCGCACGCTCGCCGTGCCCCAGCGCCGTCTCGACGCGTCCGAGCGCCACGTACGACGTCTGATGGGCGCCAAGGCGTTTCGCCGCCTCGAACTCGACGCGCGCCCCCTCGAGGTCTTCGCGGACTTCAGCGGCGGCGCCGAGAAACAGGTGCGCAAGATACCGAACGCCCTCGTCTGTCGCGCCATTCAGCGCGGCATCCAGCTCCTCAGCTGCGCGACGATCGTGAAGTCGGTGGTGGATCCAGCCACGGTGCAGGTTCGCGATCGCCAGCGTTGGCTCTGCCCGCAGAGCGTTCTGAAAGTCGACGACCGCGGCCTCGAGCGATCTGACGCCGTCACGGCTGACGCGGTCGCGGTCGCCGATCAGCGCAAATCGAGGATCGAGGTCGAGGACCATGGTCGCTCGTGCTTCGTTGATGCAGCCGCGCGCGACGTACAACTCCGCGGCGCCAGGAAAGACCGTCAGCCCATCTCGAACGCTGGCAGCGGCCGCGTCGAATCGCCCCTGCCCGGACCACACGTTCGTGACGAATGCGTACCAGCGGACGGCGAAGGTCTGCGACGCGGTGCGGCGGCGGGCGTCCCCCGTCAGAATGCCGAGCAGGCGCTGCGCGTTGGCGATGTGAATGGTCGCCGGCGAGATCTCACCGTTGCGGATTCTGGCCGCGGCCAGCTCCGTGTGCATCACCACGGCCGCGCGGACCTGCCGGTCGGGAAGCGCCCGCATCCCTGTCACGATCTCGCCGGAGAGGCGGGGAGTCGCATTCGCAAACAGTGCGATCGCGCCGGAGACGTCGCCCGCGGCGTACCGGTCGACGGCCGTGACGTATGTCTGTGGATTCTGTGCTGACGCAACGCGGCTGAAGCCAAGAGTCGCCACGACCGCAAGGTTCATCACGAGCCGGCGAGAGGACCGTGGATCTCGCGGCACGACGTCGTTATTGCGGTGACGTGGCCGGAGGTGATGCGATCGGCAGCTTCGCGGTTTCCCATGCGGCCAGGCCGCCCGCGATCTCGCTGACATGCGCGAAGCCCTGTTGCTGCAACAGGCTCGCGGCGATGGACGATCGATAGCCGCCCGCACAATAGACGAGGAGCGGGCGGTCCCTGGGCAGTTCGCGTGACCGATCGGCGAGATGGTTCAGCGGGATGCTCACGCTCCCCGCGATGAACTTCTGTGCGCGCTCGCCCGGCCCGCGCACGTCCACCGCCAGCGCGGCCCCTTCCGCCAGTTGTTCGGCCGCCAGCGGAGCGCTGATGCGTTCGGTCGACGCGGTCAGCTCCGGATGTCCGTCGAGGCTCTGCAGTCCGTCCTTCAGATATCCGACGATGTGATCGAAGCCGATGCGGCCGAGACGCGTCGCCGCCTCGTACTCGCGTCCCGGGTCGGCGATCACGACGATCGGGTGTTCGTGGCTGAGGATCGAGCCGGCCCACGTCGCGTATTGCCCGCCGAGACCGACATTGATGCTTCCGGCCAGATGCGCCGCGGCGAACTCCGTGGGGTCGCGGGTATCCAGGATCTGCGCGCCGACATCGCGCAGGGCCAGCAACTGCTCGAGCGTCAGCGGGTTGACCTCGCGCGCCAGCGTTTCGTCCAGGGTGGGGCGTTCCTTGCTGTTCAGCACCGCGTCGTAGGTGAAATACGCAGGCGCGTCGGGCTGATCCGCCGTCACCAGCGCGACGAAGTCATTCCTGGTCATTGGCTGGAGCGCGTAGTTCGATCGCCGCTGCTCGCCGATCGTCGAAACGGTCTCCTTGCTGATCGCCTTGCCGCAGAGCGATCCGGCGCCGTGCGCGGGGTAGACGAGGCTGGTGTCCGGCAGCGCGAGGAGCTTGGTGCGGAGCGAGTCGTAGAGCAGCGCGCCCAGATCCGCGGCCGACCAGCCGAGCGCGGCGCGCAGATCCGGCCGTCCCACGTCGCCGACAAAGAGCGTGTCGCCGGTCAGCACGCCATGCGGTTCCGTGTCACTGCGATCGAGATCGAAGACCTCGATCGAGATCGATTCCGGCGTGTGCCCTGGCGTCTCGATCGCCTGCAGCCGCACCCGTCCCATCTCGATCCGATCGCCGGTGCCGAGCGGCGTGAACGCGTACTCGGCCTTCGCCGCGGCGCCGAGATAGATGCGCGCGCCGACGCGATCGCGCAACTCCAGATGGCCCGCGATGAAGTCGGCGTGAAGGTGCGTGAGGATGACGTGCTCGATGCGAAGCTTGTGCTCCGCGGCGAACGCCACGTACTGATCGATGTCGCGTTGGGGATCGACGACGCATGCCGCGCCGGTCTGTTCGTCGCCGATGACGTACGACGCGTGCGCCAGACAATTCAGATAAAACTGATGAAGGATCATGCCTGATGTTTTTCCCTGATGGGCCAAGTATACGAGAGCCTACCCCCGTAGCGTGACTCCACCCCAGACAGGCACGGGAATCGCCGGTCGAGGGTGGTTGTGACGGAAGCACTCACCGCCGCAGGCGCGCAAGGGTGTACTATCTGGCCGTCCAGGCAGCCGGGTGGAAATACCGTTGATCCGACGCTTGAAGGAGAAAACCACCATGCGTGTCACTTTCGGGCTCCGGGCGATTGTCCTCTGCCTCGCGATCGCGGTCACGGGCTGCGCGACGCCGCCGAGCGCGGACGTGGATGCGGCCAAGGCCGCCGTCGACAAAGCCGCGACCGACCGTGCAGATCAGTATGCCGCCGAGTCGCTCAAGGCCGCCCAGGACGCTCGCGCAGCCCTGGACGCCGAGCTGAAAGCTCAGGAAGGCAAGTGGTTGAAGTCGTACGACAAGACCAGGGACCTGGCAGTCGCGGCGAAGGCGGCAGGCGACAAGGCGGCTGCCGATGCTGTTGCGGGCAAGGAGAAGGCCGAGGCTATCGCGGCCAAAGCGAAAGCCGATGCCGCAGCGGCCAGGGCGAAGGCCAGGAGAGCGCCGCTCCGCATCGGGGGGCAGATCAGGCCACCAACCAAGGTCAAGGACGTCAGGCCGGTGTACCCCGCCATTGCGCGGTCGGCGCGTGTCGCCGGGGCGGTCACGATCGAGGCCACAATTGGAGAAGACGGGAAAGTCATCGACGCCAAGGTCGTGCGCTCGGTCCCGCTGCTCGATCAGGCCGCGCTTGACGCCGTGCGGCAGTGGGAATACATGCCAAGTCTCCTCAACGGTGTGCCCGTGCCGGTGCTCGTGACCGTCACGATCAACTTCACGCCGCAATAACGCGATGGCCAGGTACACACGCGGGGAATTTCTCGGCTTCGGCGCGGCACTCGCCGGCGCGTTCACGTTCGGCAAGCTGCCAGTTCCGGGGAGTCCGGCGGCGGCGCAGACGCCGTCGGCCGCTCCGGCAGGCGAGGCCGATCTGATCGTCGTCAACGGGCGGGTGCTGACGAGCGACACCACGCTGCCGCGCGCGGAAGCATTCGCCGTCAAGAACGGCCGGTTCACGGCCGTCGGTTCCACCGCCGACGTCCGCAACCTCGCGACGGCGCGGACACCGGTGGTCGACGCGCAGCGCATGACGGTGGTTCCGGGCTTCATCGACGCGCACAGCCACCCGAGCGGCGTCGAGGAGCTGTACGGCGTCAACACCAACCTGCGGACCGTGCGCGAGATTCAGTCGGCGATTCGCGCCAAGGTGGAGACGACGGCACCCGAGGTCTGGATCACCGGCTTCATGTTCGACGACACCAAACTCGATCGTCCGCTGACTCGGAAGGATCTCGACGAAGCGACGACCGAGCATCCCGTGTCGGTCGCGCACCGCGGCGGACACACCAACTTCTACAACAGCAAGGCGTTCGAGCTCGCCGGCATCACCGACGCGACGCCCGATCCGCCCGATGGCCGCTTCTTCCGCGACAACGGCTCGCTCAACGGCCGCGTCGCCGAGAACGCGCGGAACGTGTTCAACCGTGTCGGCAAGCGCGAAACGTTCACGCCGGAACAGCAGCGCGAGCGGGCGCGCAAGGGCATGGCGCACATGTCCAGGCTGTTCAACGCTGCCGGCCTGACGACGGTGCACAACGCGATGACCAGTCCGGCGCAGATCCTCGCGTACCAGGACTGCCGGCAGCAGGGCGAGTTGACGCATCGCGCCTCCATGATGATCCAGTCAGGACAGGCGTACAGCGGGCTGAAGCTGGCCAACATCCGCACGGGGTTCGGGGACGAATGGCTCCGGGTCGGCGGGGTGAAGTTCGTCGCCGACGGCTCCGCGTCGGAGCGGACGATGCGGATGAGCACGCCGTACGTCGGCACCCAGGACTACGGCATCCTGACGATGACCCAGGATCAGCTGTACGAGGCGATCGACGATGCGCACAGCCATGGCTGGCAGGTCGGCGTCCACGCCAACGGCGACGTGACGATCGACATGGTGCTGAAAGCCTACGAGCGGGCGCTGCAGAGGTGGCCCGACCCGAACCGCAGGCACCGCATCGAACACTGCACGCTCGTCAACCCGGACATCATCCGACGCATCGTCGCCAGCGGCGTGATTCCGACTCCGTTCTGGACCTACGTCTACTACCACGGCGAGAAGTGG
>Ga0310810_10003926_pt1 | contig 16340 bp, 15 predicted proteins | sample NCmetagenome_FD_207641 | JGI IMG/M metagenome (GOLD analysis project Ga0310810, IMG submission 207641) | Soil microbial communities from experimental microcosm in Duke University, North Carolina, United States - NC | ecosystem: Engineered > Artificial ecosystem > Soil microcosm > Unclassified ... | reverse complement strand
ACATCGTGCCGACCAGGTAGTTGCCGCCGGGCGGCGGCTCGCGGTTCCACTCGCTGAGATCGCCGCCGCCGACGCGGCGACCCGCGTACGCCGCCGCGAACATGCCGGTGAAGATCGGCCAGCGCGGACGCCCCGCGTTCGGCTGCAGCTGCGCTTCGTAGTGGGTCGCGAGCCCTTCCCAGAACCACGAGTCGAGGCCGGCCTGCGGCGTCGCCGCGTTGCCGAGCACGAGATCGAGCGCGTACCAGAAGCCGGTGATCTGCTTCCCGTGCGTGTAGTGCGTGAGCTCGTGGCAGCCGATGTAACCGGGATCGGGCGGCACGCCGAGCTCGGTCGTGAAGTCGAACGTGTCGTAGAGCGGGACGACCGCGTAGTCCTCCTCGCCGCCCATCGGCGGCGAGACGTACGCGTTGTTGAACGGCGCGTCGGGCAGGACGAGGATCGGCTTCTCGCGCGCGAGCACGTTGTGGACCCGCGCGCGCGCGACGAGCGCGCCGCCGCACCCTTCGGCGCGCGCCGCGAAGCGCAACGCTTGCGCTCGGCGCGCAGCCGGATAGTAGAGGATGAACCCGTCCGTCTCCATGCGGCGCATCGGCTCCGACGCGATCGACGCCGCGACGTCGTCGGGGAGCTTGGGCGCGACGGCCGTGACGCACGCGCCCGCGGCGATCGTCGCGAGCAAGACCGGTATCACGCGCACGCGGCGACGTTACACCGCGCGCGTGCGCTATGCTCCGAGCGCATGCCGGTGTTCCGGCTCGACGAGCGACTCGTGTTCCCGCCCGCGCACCTCGCGGAAGACGGGCTGCTCGCGATCGGCGGCGATCTCGCGCCCGAGCGACTCTTGCTCGCGTACAGCCAGGGCATCTTCCCCTGGTACAGCCGTTCGACGCCGATCCTGTGGCACTCGCCGGATCCGCGCATGGTGATGACGCCGGGCGAGCTCACGATCAATCGCTCGCTGAAGAAGCAGATCCGCCGCGGGTTGTACGAGCTGCGCGCCGACACCGCGTTCGCCGAGGTCGTGCGCGCGTGCGCCGAGACGCCGCGCCCCGATCAGAACGGCACGTGGCTGGTGCCCGACATGATCGACGCGTACATCCGCTTGCACGAGCTCGGCTTCGCGCACTCGTTCGAGGCGTGGCGCGACGGCGAGCTGGTCGGCGGCCTGTACGGCGTCTCGCTCGGCGCCGCGTTCTTCGGCGAGTCGATGTTCGCGCGCGCCCCCGACGCCTCGAAGATCGCGTTCGTCGCGTCGGTGCGACAGCTCGAGGCGTGGCGCGTGAACCTGATCGACTGCCAGGTGCACACGCAGCACCTCGAGCGGTTCGGCGCGCGCGAGGTGTCGCGCGAGGTGTACCTCGAGATGCTCCACGCCGCGCTCGACGAGCCGACCTTGCGCGGCAAGTGGACGTTCGATCTGGATGTCCGAAACCCGGACACCTTGACGATTCAGTAGATCGTCAGGTCGTCGAGGTCGTCGTCGGGGACCGACCCGTCCCAGCCGTACGGCGAGTAGCCCGCGGGGATCGAGGCGCCGATGCACATCACCGCGCGCGGCGGCGAGCCGATGCCGTTGCCGTCGGGGTCCGGGTACAGGACCTCGTAGTGGGTGAGCGAAGGATCGCCGTCGTTGCAGTCGTTGCCGGTGAGCGTCGCCGAGTACGGCGGCGGCAGCGCACCGGCGGTGCACAGCGTGCCGGTCGCCTTCGCGGTGACGCCGTCGCCGTCGAGGTCGACGCCGACGTACGCGAGCAGCGCCCAGCGCGTGACGTCGGCGTCGTCGCAGTCGGTCTTGTACTTGGAGTAGCCGGTCGGCGGCGCGAGCGCGCAGAGCTGCGACGCGGCGCCGGCGCCGAAGCCGTCGTGGTCTTGATCGGCGTAGATCGTGAGCAGCGCGTAGACGGACGGATCGTGGTCGTTGCAGTCGAGCGGGCCGGCGGTGATCGTGTAGCCCGCGGGCAACGCGTCGCCGCTGCAGATCGTGCCGCTCTCGACGACGGTCGCCTTGTCGCCGTCGACGTCGCGATAGTCGTAGGCGCGATCGATCCAGCGCGTGTCGTCCGACGGCGCGCAATCGCCGGCGCTGTACGCGTAGCCCGCGGGCAGGATCCCGTTCGTGCACAGCGTGACGATCGCGCCGTCGCCGTAGTGATCGCCGTCGGCGTCGACGTAGCCGTTGCGCAGCGTGAAGATCGCGGGATCGGTGTCGTCGCAATCGATCGACCACGCGGTGCTCGCGTAGCCGGCGGGCAACGTGCCGCCCGTGCACAGCGTGCCCGACGACGCGACGAAGTAGGCGTCGCCGTCGACGTCGCGATACCCGTACGGCAACGACAGCCAGACGAGCGGATCGTGATCGTCGCAGTCTTGCTCGGCGATGTGGCCGTCCTGATCGGCGTCGGTCGGCAGCGGCATCGCGTCCGGCTGCGCGTCGGGGACCTCCTGCGCGTCGGGCGAGCCGATCGGCGCGTCGGGCGGGCGCACGTGCGCGTCGGCGGCGGCGCGCGCGTCGGCCGGCTCCTGCGAACGGTCGAGGTCGCACGCGACCAGCGCCAGCGACGCGATCGCGATCGCGCGCGCGATCACTGGACGACCGCCGTGAGCGAGCACGACCAGTAGCCGCCCCACTCGTTGGTCATGGCGAACGCGTACTTGCCCGGCTTCGACATCGCGATCAGCGCCAGCCGATCGCAGCGCTCCGCGGCGGTCGAGTCGGTGAGGGTCGCGGTGATCGTCGAGGGCGTCGAGTTGCCGTCGAGGATTCCGGTGACGTACAGGTTCTTCTCGTACGCCTTGATGCTGTCGACCGTCGCGAACGTGTAGGTGGTGCCGGCGGCGGCGTGGGCCGGCGAGACCAGCGCGGCGATGACGAGGAACGGAGCGAGGCGCTTGAGCATGCCGTCTCGTTCAGCAACGGGCGCGCCACACCTCGCGCGATGTGGATCCGCGAGGATCCGCGCACGCGGGGTGTATCGAGACAGCTAGCGATACACCTTCAGATCGATCGCGAACCGCTTCGCCCAGCGGTGCACCTGCATGCGGGTCGTGCCCATCGCGCGCGCGACCGCGCTGACGTTGCCCTTGTGCTCGGCGAGCACCTCGAGCAGGCGCGCGTGCAGGGTGTCGTCGCCGTCGGCGAGGCGAGGCTCCGCGATCGGTTCCGGCGCCGGCGCGTCGAGGTTCAGGTGCTCGAGCTTGATCGTCCCGCCGCGCGCGAGCGCGATCGCGGTCGCGAGGCACTGCTCGAGCTCGCGCACGTTGCGCGGCCACGCGTGCGCGAACAGCGCGTGGGCGGCGGCCGGATCGATCGTCACCGCGGCGCCGCGCGCGTGGCGCTCGATCAACGCGCCCGCGATGAGCCCGAGATCCTGACGGCGCTCGCGCAAGGGCGGCAGGCGCAGCGTGAAGCCGGCGAGGCGCGCGTAGAGATCCTCGCGGAACTCGCCGCGCGCGACCATCGCGGGCAGATCGCGGTGGGTCGCGGCGATCGCGCGGAAATCGACCGCCACCGGCGCCGCGCCGCCGACCGGCACGACCTCGCGCTCCTGCAAGACCCGCAGGAGCGCGGCCTGCGCGGCGAGCGGGAGATCGCCGATCTCGTCGAGGAAGAGGGTGCCGCGATCGGCGGCGCGCACGAGGCCGTCGCGATCCGCGATCGCGCCCGAGAAGGCGCCCTTGCGATGACCGAACAGCTCGGCCTCGACCATCGTGTCGGGCAGCGCGCCGCAGTTGACCGCGACCAGCGCGCCGCTCCGTCCCGAACGCGCGTGCACGGCGCGCGCGATCAGCTCCTTGCCGGTGCCGCTCTCGCCGGTGACGATGATCGGCTGCGGCGAGCTCGCGACGTCGGCGAGCGCGGTGAGCTGCGCGGCGAGCGCGGGATCGAGCGTCGCGAAGCCGGTGCCGCGCACGCCCTCGGCGCGCCCGTCGACGATCGCGAGCGCGTCGGGCGGCGCGAGCATCGCCGCGCGATAGACGAACACGCGCTTGCCGATCTCGATCACGTCGCCGTCGGCCAAGCGCACGCGATCGATCGCGCGGCCGCCGACGCGCGTGCCGTTCTTCGACGCGAGATCGACCAGCACGTAGCCGGCGACGTCGCGCGCGATCGCGGCGTGGCGCGACGACACGCTGCCGTCGGCGAGCTCGATCTTCAGCGCGCGCCCGCTGCGCTCCGACAGGACGTCGCCGCGGCCGATCGCGATCTCGTCGATGCCGCCGAGCAGCCAGCGCGTCGGCGGCGTCGTCGGCGCGTCGCACGCGAGCGCGAGCACGAGCGCGGGCTGCGCGCGCAGCGGAGGCGGCGCGCCGCGGTCGTCGCGGTCGAGGGTCAAGGTCGGCATCTACTTCAAGCAGCCGACCAGCTCGGCGTCGTAGCGATCGAACTCGTCCTGGCTGAGATCGCCGGCCTCGAGCGCGCGGCGCAGCTCGGCGATCTTGGCGTCGTATTGCGCGCGCGACAGCTGGCCGGGCGTGCACAGCTTCGGCTTGTGCACGACGCCTTGGATCATCGACATCGCGGTGCGGTGGAAGCGCAGGTCGGAGGCCTGCGCGAAGATCACGAGCGTCGAGTCGAGCGCGAGGCCGCGCGGGATCTCGAACGGCACGTCGAAGACCATCTTGCCGTGCGACGCGATCTCCTTCGCGCTCGAGCGCACGACGCCGTCCTTGTCGATCCACACGTCGATCACGACCATCGCCGCGCTCGGGCCGCCGTTCTCGACGGTGCAGCGGAGATCGATGTGCTCGCCGGCGTCGAGCGCGGGCTCGTGCTCGTCGTGATCGACGACCGCGCAGCGGCTGGTCAGCTCGGGCGCGTCGACCGCGGGCCGGATCTGCACGCGGCGGCTGACGTCGTGCGGCACGAAGCCGTTGCCCTCGACGAACGAGAGGACCAGCATCGTGTCGGGCGCGTTCTCGGTCAGCGGCAGGTGCACGCTGAGCGTGCGCGTCTTCTCCGCGCCGACCGCGATGCGGCCGAACGACAGCACCTGATCGTGGAGGCTCGCGATGCTCGAGCGCGTCGTCACGCGCACGCGATACGCGTCGCCTTCGCCCTTGTTCGCGACGCGGATCGTGAGCGTGGTCGCGCCGCCCGGCTCGAGCGCGCCGCCCGCGACGTCGATCGCGGTGACCTCGAGGTGCGGCGGCGGGCCGCCGCTGACGAGCCCGACCTGGGTGTCGGTCGCGTCGCCGATCAGCTCGCTCATGCGCACGGCGTCGCGGTTGCGCGGCAGCCACGACTCGTCGCCGAGCGTCCACGGCTGCGACAGGATCTGCAGCACGTGCTCGTCGAGCGGATCGAGCCCGGTCTTCGCCCAGTCGGGCGAGAAGGTGAGCGTCTTGTCGTCGCGCCACTCGCCGGGCACGACCGCGCCCCACGGCGTGCGCGCGAGGACGCGCGGCCGCGAACAATCGGTGGGCTGATCGATCACCGGCCGGCGGTACGGGCCCTCGTGCACCGTCGGCACGCACGGCTCGTCGAGCGTCAGCGTGAGCACGCCGGCGCGATCGAACGCGAGCGAGCCCGAGATGCCGATCACGTTGACCACGGGGTGATCGGGCGGCGCGGTCGGCGTGGCGACGCAGGCGGCGAGGAGGGCGAGGACGCTACAGCGGAGGAAGGTCATCAGAGCTTGCCGACCAGCGCCGCTTGATAACGGTCGAAGTCGGATTGCGAGATAAGACCTGCCTCGCGGCACTCCTTCAAGTGGCGAAGTGCGGCGCGCACGGCGGTCGGCTCCGGTGACTCGGCGTCGTACACGGCGGCGAAGTCGGCGCGCGCGCAGTTCGTCACCGCGGGCTGCGCGGATTTCGGAGCCGCGTCGGGGGCTGCGAGCGGCGCGGGCCGCGCGTCGGGCGGCGCCGGTCGATCATGTCGATGACGGATGTCGTGAGTGTCGCGCGCGTCGACAGGCGGCGTGGCATCGGGCGGCAACGGCGCGTCGACGGCGACGATCGTCGCGTCGCTCACCGAAATTGCATCGGGGCGCGCCGGCGCGTCGATCGGCGCGGGCGCGATCGTGTGCGTCGGGTCGTCACCGCCGCGCTTCATCACATAGATCGTGCCGGCGACGCCGGCCGCGACGATCAACATCGCCCCGACCAAGAAGCCGCGCCGCCGCGGTGTCGCGATCGGATCGATCGATCCCTTGAGCGACTCGGTGCGGCCCGGCTCCTCGGTCGGGCCCGACTCGATCGTCATGAGCGCGTCCGCGCCGCGACGGATCCGCGACGCGCGCGCGTCGGGCGGCAGCTTCGCGAGCTCGGCGAGGAGCTCCTTCGCGGCGGCGCCGACCGAGCTCGGGCGCGCCGCGGGATCCTTCGCGAGGCAGCGCGCGACGATCGCATCCAGCGCCGGCGTCGCCTCGGCGAGCCAGGTCGAGATCGGCGCCACCGGATCCTGCTGCACCGCGATCAAGATCTCGGTGATGCTGTCGCCCTCGAACGGGCGGCGCCCGGTCGCGGCGGCGAAGAACGTCGCGGCGTAGCCGTAGACGTCGGCGCGCGCGTCGACGTTCTTGGCGTCGCGCGCCTGCTCGGGCGCCATGAAGTGCGGCGTGCCCATCATGCCGCCGGTCTGCGAGCCCGACTCGCGGCTCTCGAGCAGCTTGGCGATCCCGAAGTCGAAGAGCTTGGTGCCTACGATCGCCCCGCTCTCCTCCGTGATCATGATGTTGTGCGGCTTGAGGTCGCGGTGGATCACGCCCTTCGCGTGCGCCGCGTCGAGCGCGCTCGCGAGCGGACCGAAGACGGCGGCGAGCTCGCGCACGCGCAGCGGGCCGTCCTCGGCGAGCCGCTTCGCGAGCGAGCGGCCGCTGACGAGCTCCATGACGTAGTACGGCTCGTCGTCGAGCATGCCGGCGTTCTCGACCTCGACGATGTTCGGGTGCGCGAGCTGGCAGACGAGCTTCGCCTCGCGCAGGAACCGCTGGACCGCGTTCTGATCGCGCGCGTGCTCGGGCCGCAGGATCTTGATCGCGACCTCGCGCCCGAGATCGACGTGCACCGCGCGATACACGATCCCGAAGCTGCCTTCACCGAGCGGCGCCTCGATGCGGAAGCCAAGGACGGTGCGGCCGAGGTGACGATCCAAGGCGCGAATCTTACGCGATCAGCGCCGCCAACCGCGCGGTCGCGAGGCGGCGCGCGACCGGATCGATCGCCTCGGCGAGCGCCATCGCGAGCCGCGCCATGCCGAGCGGCGCGAGGCGATCCCACAGCGCCGCGTGGACGAGGATCGCGCCGTCGGGCGTCGCGCGCGCGAGCTCGACGCCGAGATCGGCCCACGCGAGCCTCGCGCCGGCGACGACGTCGCGCACCGCGGCGGCGAGCGGGTGCGGCGCGTGATCGGCGACCAGCTCCGCGAGCGCGGCGCGCAAGGGCGGCGGGAACTCGCGCCCGAGCACGCCGGAGCTGAACGGCGGCGGCATCGTCGGGCCATCGATCAAAGCGCCGCGACGATCGAAGCGCGCGAGCTGCGCGTGCGGCGCGTCGCCGATCCACAGCTCGGCGGCGATCGTGTCGTCGTCCGAGATCCGGACGAGCCGGCGCGCCGCGTGATCGGGCGCGAAGTCGGCGCCGAGGACGTTCGCGCGCTCGATGCCGTCGCGCAGCTGCACCCACACGCGCTCGTGCACCCACACGCGCTCGAACGGCGCCGGCGCGAACGACACCGGCGCACCACGCACGAAGTCGTCCACGGATCCACCCGTCGTGAAGCACTGCGCGAGCGAGCCCCACAGCGCGTGGGTCGGATACGGTCCTTCGTAGGCGAGCGACGCAACCCCTGCGCGCATCGCGCAGAGCGCGATCAGGTCCAGCAGCATCGTGCCCGCGCCGGCCGGGATCGCCGCGGGCCGATCGATCGCGGGGATCCGCGTCGGTGACGACCAATCGATCGCGCTCATCACGGCACCGCACGACAATGCATGCGCGTCACCCAGCACGGGATGCGCGACGATCGCCGCCGAGATTCCCACAGGAGGCGCGGCGAGATCGCCCCACACCATCGCGCTCGAGATGCGCCCGCCGCGCCACGCGATCCGCGCCAGCCGGTGGCCCTCGCGATCGATCACCTCGGCGACGCGGCCGCCGTCGAGGACGAGTCGCGTTCCGTGGGTGAGCACGACTTCGTCCACCCTGCGACGCTAGCACGCACGGGGCATGACCACGGTTCCAGCGTCGAGCGAGACCGAGCCGCGCGCGGCGGATCTCGGCGCACGCCCGAAGCGCAGTCGAGGAGTGTGGTGATCACACGACGAGCGAGCATCGGACGTACGGCGAGAGGCGCCCGCGCGGCGATGCGTCGCAGCCGACGGTGGAACCGTGGTCATGCCCATGCAGCCCTTGCGGTCGATGCCCCCCTGCGGCATCGTCGGGCCCCCCGCGATGAAGCTCGGCATTGTCAAAGAGGTTCGCCCCGACGAGAGGCGCGTTGCAGTTTCGCCGCCGACCGTCGCGAGGCTGGTCAAGGCGGGCTGGGAGGTCGTGGTCGAGCGCGAGGCAGGCGAGAAGGCGAGCTTCCCCGATCGCGAGTACGTCGCCGCGGGCGCGACGATGGTCGACGCCGACGCCGCGTGGAAGGCCGACGTCGTCGTCAAGGTGCGGCCGCCGCAGCTCGACAACGGCAAGAGCGAAGCCGATCGCATGCGCGAAGGCGCGACGCTGATCAGCTTCCTGTTCCCCGCGCAGAACCCCGAGCTCGTCGCGCACCTCGCGGCGAGGAAGATCAGCGCGCTCGCGATCGACTGCATCCCGCGCATCTCGCGCGCGCAGAAGGTCGACGCGCTGTCGTCGATGGCCAACATCGCCGGCTATCGCGCGGTCGTCGAGGCCGCGAACCGGTTCGGCAGCTTCTTCACCGGACAGTTCACCGCGGCGGGCAAGGTGCCGCCCGCGAAGGTGCTGGTGATCGGCGCGGGCGTCGCGGGGCTCGCCGCGATCGCCGCCGCCAAGGGCATGGGCGCGATCGTGCGCGCCTTCGACGTGCGCCCGAGCGTGGCCGATCAGATCAAGAGCCTCGGCGGCGAGTTCCTCACCGTCACGGTGCAGGAGTCGGGCGAGGGCCAGGGCGGCTACGCCAAGGAGATGTCGAAGGAGTTCATCGACGCCGAGATGGCGCTGTTCCGCGCGCAGGCGAAGGACGTGAACATCGTCATCACGACCGCGCTCATCCCGGGCAAGCCGGCGCCGAAGCTCTGGCTCACCGACATGGTCGAGATGATGAAGCCGGGCTCGGTCGTCGTCGATCTCGCGGCCGAGAACGGCGGCAACTGCGAGCTGACCAAGCCCGGCGAGGCCGTCGTCCATCACGGCGTGACGATCATCGGCTACACCGACATGGCGTCGCGCATGGCGAACGTCGCGTCGGATCTGTACGGCACCAACCTGTGGCACCTGCTCGACGAGATGGGCGGCGCCGCCGGCTACAAGATCGATCTCGACAACGACATCGTGCGCGGCTCGCTCGTCCTCGAGAAGGGCGAGAAGCGCTGGCCACCGCCGCCGCCCAAGAAGGTCGATCCCGAGGTCAAGCAATCGCGCGAGGGCACGGTGCCGCCGGCCGCGGTCGCGGCGCCGCCGAAAGCCGAGGCCGCCAAGAAAGGCCACGGGCACGGCGCCGCGCCGGCGAAGCAGCTGCCGGGCTCGTTCCTGGTCGGCCTCTTGTTCGCGTTCGCCGCCGCGTTCTTCGGCGTGCGCTACGGGACGTCGGTCGCGAACCTCTCGCCCGAGACCGCGGATCTGCTGCAGCGGCTCACGGTCTTCGTGCTCGCCGTCTTCGTCGGGTGGCAGGTGATCTGGAACGTGTCGCCCGCGCTCCACACGCCGCTGATGAGCGTGACCAACGCGATCAGCGGCATCATCGTCGTCGGCGGCTTGCTCGGCGGCAGCGGCGAGCTCGGCACCGCGTCGGGCGTCGCCGTCGCGGCGATCCTGTTCGCGACGATCAACATCGTCGGTGGCTTCTGGGTCACCCGGCGCATGCTCGCGATGTTCCGGAAGTAGGTGCGATCGTGCTCGAGCTACCCATCATCACGTTCGCGTACCTGGTCGCCGCGGTCCTGTTCATCCTGAGCCTGCGCGGGCTGTCGTCGCAGGAGACCGCGCGGCGCGGCAACGTCTTCGGCATGGTCGGCATGGCGATCGCGATCGTCGCGACGCTCACGATCCCGCACCTCGATCCGAACCCGGCGCTCGCCGGCTCGATCCTGGTCGGCGCCGCGATCGGCGGCGTGCTCGCCGCGCGCGTCGGCATGACGCAGATGCCGGAGCTGGTCGCGCTCCTGCACAGCTTCGTCGGGCTGGCGGCGGTGCTCGTCGGTTACTCGGTCGAGCTGCACACGCACGGCGAGGCCGGCGCGATCGAGCACGTCGAGGTCTACATCGACGTCTTGATCGGCGCGCTCACCTTCACCGGCTCGGTCTTGGCGTTCCTCAAGCTGCGCGGCAGCGTCAGCGGCAAGCCGATGCTGCTCCCCGGCCGCCACGCGGCGAACCTGATCATGCTGATCGCGTCGGTCGTGCTCGCGTACCTCTACGTGCACGAGGGCGCGCTGTGGCCGCTCGCCGCCGGCACCGCGATCGCGTGCGTGCTCGGCGTGCACCTGGTCGCCGCGATCGGCGGCGCCGACATGCCGGTCGTCGTCTCGATGCTCAACAGCTACTCGGGGTGGACCGCCGCCGCGGCCGGCTTCATGCTGCGCAACAACTTGTTGATCGTCACGGGCGCGCTGGTCGGCAGCTCGGGCGCGATCCTCTCGTACATCATGTGCCGCGCGATGAACCGTTCCATCTGGAACGTGATCTTCGGCGGCTTCGGCGCCGAGGCACCGAAGCCGGCCGCGGGCGCGCCGGCGGCGCCGCAGGGCGACGTGCAGGACATCGATCACGCGACGCTCGCGCACAAGCTGCTCGACGCGAAGAGCATCATCATCGTCCCCGGCTACGGCATGGCGGTCGCGCGCGCGCAGCACGCGGTGCGCGAGCTGACCGAGATCCTGCGCGGCCACGGCAAGGAGGTCCGCTTCGCGATCCATCCGGTCGCCGGACGCCTGCCCGGCCACATGAACGTGCTGCTCGCCGAAGCGAACGTGCCGTACGACATCGTCCTCGAGATGGACGAGATCAACGCCGACTTCCCGACCACCGACGTCGTGATCGTGATCGGCGCGAACGACATCGTGAACCCGGCCGCCGAGGACGATCCGAGCTCTCCGATCGCCGGTATGCCGGTCTTGCAGGTGTGGAAGTCGAAGCTGGTCGTGGTCAACAAGCGCAGCCGCGCGACCGGCTACGCCGGCATCGACAACCCGCTCTTCTACAAGCCGGTCACGCGCATGCTGTTCGGTGACGCCCGCGACGCCGTCGAGAAGGTCGTCGCCGCGCTGCGCGCGCAATGAGCGATCCGGCCGCGCTCATCGCCGAGGTCGAGCAGGCGATCGACGACGCCGAGCGCGAGCTCGCGGAGATGCCGTTCTTCGTGCGGCCGCTCGTGCGTCGCGGCTTCGCGTCGCGCACCGGCCGCTCGTACGACGACTGGCGCAAGGCGCTCGAGCGCATCACCGCGCTCGGCCGGGCCGAGCGCGCGCTCGCCGGCGACCTCGACAAGCTCGCCGAGAATTTTCGCACCGCGCCGGAGCGCGCCGCGCGTGGGCCCGCCGGCTCGTCGCCCACCGCGATGCGCGTGATCGAGGAGCGCGCCGCCGCCCGCGCGCGCGCCGTCGTCGCGCTGCGCGATTGGCTGATCAGCTGACCTCGCACGCCGTCTGGCACGCGTCGCGCACGGATCCTGCTCATGCGGATCCAAGCGGCTCTCGTCATCTTGTTGGGCTCCGCGACCGCCGCGGTCGCGGCTCCTGAAGTCTCGGTCACGCCGAAGACGGTGCACCCCGGCGATCCCGTGCTGGTCACGGTGCGCGGCGAGGACCACGCACCGCAAGGCAAGGTCGGCGCCACGACGCTCGTCTTCTTCCCGGCGCGCACCGGCTATCAAGCGGTCTTCGCGGTCCCGCTCGACGCGAAGCTCGGATCGCTCTCGATCCGGATCGACGGCGCCGCGATCCCGGCCGCGGTCACCGTCGAGGACAAGACGTTCCCGGAGACCGACGTGATCGTCGAGGACGAGCTCGCGAACCCCGCCAAGCCCGAACGCGATCGCATCGACGCGGACAACGGCGCGATCGTGCACGCGGCGAAGGCGAAGGGCGCGCCGCAGTTCACGCGGCGCCTGCGCCGTCCGCCGGGCGAGATCACGTCGGTGTTCGGCGAGTGGCGCACCTTCAACGACGGCCATCGCAGCCAGCACCTAGGCGCCGACTTCTTCGCGCGTGAAGGCACGCGCGTGCGCGCGATCGGCAGCGGCACGGTCGCGCTCGTGCGCGAGACGTTCCTCGCGGGCAACGTCGTCGTCGTCGATCACGGCGCCGGCATCGCGTCGGCGTACTACCACCTGAGCAAGACGTCGGTGAAGGAAGGCGACACCGTGCGCGCGGGCGAAGAGCTCGGCCGCGCCGGCCACACCGGCCGCACGACCGGCCCGCACCTGCACTTGAGCGTGCGCGTGCCCGGCGGCTTCGTCGATCCGATCGCGTTCTTCGCGCTGCCGATCGCGCCGCGATAGACTCGCGCGCGTGGTGCGAGCGATGCGTGACGACGAGGTCGCCGCGGTGCACGAGATGATGCGCGCGCTCTGGCCCGACTTCGACGGCGACGCGGGGCCGGGCGAGATCCTGGTGTGGGAGCGGCCCGACGGCGCCGGGCTCGGCGGCTTCGTGCAGCTGAACGTCCGCGCCTACGGCGAAGGCTGCGACACGCAGCCGGTGCCGTGGATCGAGGGCTGGTGGGTCGCGCCCGATCTGCGGCGCAGCGGCGTCGGGCGCGCGCTGGTCGCGGAGGTCGAGCGGTGGGCGCGCGAGGGCGGCTTCACCGAGCTCGGGTCCGACACGTGGCTCGACAACACCGGATCGATCGCCGCGCACGAAGCGCTCGGCTTCGAGAAGACCGAGCAGCTGCAGTTCTTCCGCAAGAAGCTGCGCTAAGGGCAGCCCCAGCGCGCGATCTCGCCCTTCTGCTTGCTGAATTCGTCCTCGTCGTGCTTCGCGTCGGCGATCACCATGCGCAGCGCGAACAGGGTGCAGTCGCTCGCGGTCTTCGGATCCAGCGTCGTGTGCAGCACGACGTGCGACCTCGCGGTGAGCGCGGCGAGCTCGCGCGCGATCGCCGGGTGGAAGTCGGCGACCTTGCCGGCGCGGATCAACGTGCGGCTCGCCGCGACGTCGAGCGTGCCGCCGCTCACCTGCGCGGGCGCCTCGAACAAGAGGTCGGCGTTGACGCGGATCGCGGGCAGCGCGCGCGCCGATCGCGGCGGCTCGGGCGGGAGACCGAGATCGGTGCCGTACCGCACCGTCTCCCAGATCCACTCGCGACGTCCGCCCGGGCTCCACAGCCACCGCTCGCCCGGCACGGCGTCGATCGTCGTCTGATCGGTCGTCTTGCCCGCGGTCGCGGCGAGCACGTGCGTCCCCGCGATCGCGTCGAGGCGCGCGTGCGCGCCGGCCGCGATCGTCTGCGCGGCGACGCCGTCGATGGTCACGCTCATCGGCGCCGGCGTCGGGTTGTCGATGTAGATCGACGCGAGCCCGCCGCCGAGCGAGCTTCGCGCGGGCAGGATCGTGACGTCGCCCGACGCGCCCGCGATCACGCGCAGGTCGCCGCGCGCCTCGGCGGTGCCGGCGCGCGCGACGGTGTGCACGAGCGCGGTCTTGGTCGTCGCGTCCAGCATCGTCGGGCCGCCGGGGCCGGTCTGCACGCTGATCGTCTCGGGGAACGGCGCGAGCAGGTAGTCGACCGCCGGCGCCTCGAACACGACCGCGGCAGGCAGCTTCGTCTCCTCGGGACGCGCGTTCAGGATCGTCGAGCCGTAGAGCTTCTTCGTCGTCGTGTAGTCGTACGCGGCGTCGGGGTTGAAGATGTACGTGTGACCGGCGGCCAGCTCGAGCGTCGCGTCGCCCGTCGACGATCGCAGCTCGAACGCGCCCGGCACCGTCGTGATCGTCGCGGTGCGCTGCGGCCACACGGTCAGCTTGTCGGCGCCGAGCGTCACCGTGACCGTCGAGGTCGTGCCGTTGTCGACGAGCAACTTGGACCACGTCGGCGAGCACCGCGCGCCCGGGTTCCACGTCACCGTCTCGCCGCTTCCGCCGTAGCCGGGCGGCACGGCGCACGGCTCGCTCGGCGGCGCCGGCTTCGAGGTCCGCGTCGATTTGTCGACCGCGGTGAGCTTGATCGTCACGACCGCGACGATCGCCACGCCGGCGAGCAGGACGAGGCCCTTGGTCCCCTTCGTCATTCGTCGATGGTCGCGTGAAACTTGCCCGGCTGCGCGCGGCCGCGGGAAAATTTTCGCCATGCGCGAGGTCTATGCGTATCGAGATGTGCGGCGGAGCGGGCCGCGGGTCGGCGTCGACGCGGTCGCGTGGGACGAGGCGGGCCGCGAGGCGCTCGTCGTCGATCTCTCGGCGGACGGCCTGCGCATCGAGCGCCCGCACGTCCGGCCGATCATGAGCGAGCGGATCCAGATCGAGCTGGAGCTGCCCGAGATCGACGAGGTCGCCTGGATCGGCGGCGAGATCTGCTTCGATCGCCGCGTGCATCGCGTGCAGTCGACCGGCATCCGCGTGGTGTCGGCGGCCGCGCGCGATCTGCGCCGCATCCGCGACTTCGTGTTCGAGCGCGCGCGCCGGCTGCGCGAGGACGTCGCCTACGACCTCGCCGCCGCCAGCTGCTACGCGCGCGGGTAGCGTCAGTCGATCGCGGCGAGCAGGCCGAAGCCGATCTGCAGGTAGTTGTCCTTGAGCTCGACGTTGGTGCCGCCCGCGTCGAAGCTCTGGAAGCCGAGCTGGTAGCCGAGCTCGCCGGTCAGCGCGATCTTGGGCGCGACCGTGTACGCGACGCCGCCGCCGAAGCCGAGGATCGCGCCGTTCGGGTGCTGGGTGTCGCCGTTGCCGTTCGACGGCGGCAGGATGAACGAGTAGCCGGGCGCCGCGAAGCCGTAGAGGCGCACGTTGGGCGCGACCTCGCCGCCGGCGGTGACGCGGATCGCGAGATCGACCTGCGCGGCCGAGTCGTTCGCGTCGCTGCTCTTGACGTTGAAGATGTAGCGCGGCGCGAAGCCGATCGAGAACGTCGGGTCGAGCTTGATCTCGCCGAGCGCGCCGATCGCGAACGCGGACGCGGTGTCGGTCGAGACCTTGCCGCCGAGCGGCGAGTCGCCGGCGAGCGTGCCGATCGGGAGGAGCTGGAGGCTGGCGCCGAGCGAGACGTTCGACTCCGAGCTCTGCGCGATCGACGCATCCTGGGCGTGCGCGAGCGCGGGGACGAGCAACGAACCGGCGAGGACACTCATGAGGAGCTTCATGCGCCACACCGTGCGTCGTGGATCCGGTTCGAGCCACGCACGTTGTCTGCACGGGTCGGCAAAGCGCGATTCAACGGAGCCGCCCGCGCGTGGTAAGAAGCGCAATCGATGTGGCAGCCCCCCGAGCGCATCAAGCACGCGCTCCCCGACGCGAGTTGGCCGTCGGCGGATGAAGCCGCGGCGTCGCGGCTGTTCTCGCCGATCGCGATCGGCCCGCGCACCGCGGCGCAGCGCACGTGGGTGCCGGCGATGGTGCCGTGGCGCGCGACCGAGGACGGCTTCGTCACCCGCGACGTGATCGATTGGTACCGGCGCTTCGCCGAGGGACGGCCGGGCGTGCTGGTCGTCGAGGCGACCGGCATCCGCGACATCCCGTCGGGGCCGCTCCTGCGCATCGGCGCCGATCGGTTCGTGCCCGGGCTGCGCGATCTGGTGAGCGCGGTGCGCGAGGCGTCGGGCGGCGAGACGCTGCTCTTCATCCAGATCATCGACTTCCTCGCGATCAAGCGGCGGCCGCCGAAGGACAAGTTCCTGTCGCGCTTCCTCGAGATCACCACGCGGCACCGGCGGCTGCTCGCCGAGCGCACGAACGACGCGTCGTGGGCGTCGGTTCCGGAGGAGACGATCCGCGAGACGCTCGCCGAGATGCCCGACGAGGATCTGCGCGAGATCCTCTCGCACCGCGAAGCGGAAGATCTCGACTACGGCTACCGCGAGCGCGTCACCGACATGCACCTGCCGCACATCCGCGAGCTGCCGCGGGTGCTACCGGGGTTGTTCGCCGACGCCGCGGCGCGCGCCGCCGACGCCGGCTTCGACGGCGTCGAGCTCCACTACGCGCACGCGTACACGATGGCGTCGTTCCTCTCGGCGCGGAACACGCGCGAAGACGGCTACGGCGGATCGCGAGAGCACCGCG